>VTLG01009664.1_pt1 | contig 22662 bp, 19 predicted proteins | sample 4694571 | NCBI WGS metagenome assembly VTLG01 (sample SAMN12604809, study PRJNA352737) | marine metagenome | biome: ENVO:00000447; feature: ENVO:00000209|ENVO:00000569|ENVO:01000036; material: ENVO:00002151; isolation source: viral sequences binned using virsorter ...
GTTTTTCACGCATTAGCTCCGTCATGGAGTTTCCAGGAACCTCTATGTCGTCCAAAATCATTAAATCTGCGCGACTTCCGGTCAGCTGTCCAGTTATGCCCACCGACTTTACGCTTGGGGCTTGGTGAGGAGAACAGTTTACGTCGAAGCTGATGCGACTCCAACGAGAGTCTTCTGATTTCGGTTTGAGGTGATTGAGCCATGGAGTTTCAATGATAAGTTTTTGTAGGAAAATGGACATGTTATCTGCTCTCTCTTTAGAGGCAGAAATGATCATTATCTTTCGTTCTGGATCTTTGAAAAGAGTCCAAAGAACAAACGCTCCAGTAATCCATGATTTACCAACACCACGGAAGGCTTGGATCTGGAGACGCTTCGGACCATGCTGTAAGTAGTCAGCAATTGCGTACTGTGCACGTGTTGGGCTAGGTAGTTCAAGTTGCTCCCATAATGCTTGTAAGAAAAGTTTAAAGTCGTCTTGTAGGGCGGTTATTACGTTAGTCATTTTTTCAAGGCCAACGACCTGGAACTTTGTTTTGCCTTATACGAAGTTGATCATGATCTACATTTGGTACATGTGGAGGATACTTCCATGTTTTATGTTGAGGACCTAATCTTTTAATTACATTCTTTGGTAACCCCGACTCAACAGGAGTTATTCCCATTGCGATCATCACCCTTTTAAAAAGTTCCTCTTGTACTGCCTTAGGAATAGGTTTTTTGGATGCTGTCATTTTTTCTTATCTTTCTCATGTAATTTTATTATCTCTTTTTCACGGTCAGTTAATTTATACATTCCTGTAGACTGCTTTGCTTTAATTAGTTTGTAGTTTCGCTTAGAAGCTCCTTGTGTTACTATCTTAAGTTTGTCTCCAAAGCCCATTTAAATCTCCTCCAAGTGGGTTGTAATGTGTTTCATAGGGTTATGGGTCATAAACCCTTAAAGATGTCTTTTTCAATCGCTTTTATTTCACTGCGTCTATCGCTTTGTTGATTTAGTAATTTTTTAAGTTTACTAGAAGATTTGGGTATATCTTTCATTCCAAATACATTAGCAACTAATCTTAAATCTTCATCACTTAAATCTGCTATCATCTGTTTCTTAGTTTTACCTAATTGTTGGAATATATCTCCACCTCGTTTCAAAGTTTCATACCAACCTGCAGAGGCTGATCGTTCTGGATTCTTAGCTATCCAAGTTACAACATCTTCCCAAGGGGCATTTGGATCACCCATTTGTTTACGGATATGATTTATTCTAATAAGACCTACATTAAAAGCTACGTTTTGTTTTTCAATAGAGTTTTTTGCTTTCAGTTTGAACATCTCATTATATGATAACTTATTCCATTCACCAGTTTTTAATGAATTCTCAATACGTTTAGTAGATGCCAAATTATTTGTAATACCATGAGTAAAGTCTTGATGGTCTCTACCTATAATAAATGAATCTAATTCTAAATCATTAATACTCTTTCCTTCAGGAAGTATTGTACTATAATCCCTTCCTAATCTTTGTTTACCTTGTGTAAGATTTATTTCACTCTGTAAGGAGGGTTTGAATTCAGGTATATCTTTAAAGAAATCATGTAGTTGACGTTTGAATTCTGAAGAAGTAACATCCATACCAGCCGCTTTACGAAGTCTAATAACTTCAGATTTCTGTTGATTTATAAATGAAGTAGTATTATCATGAAACATTCCCATCCAATTACGAGGATGATTACCTGGAAACACATCTATACTATTTAAATCTTTTAGAAATTTAATCTGAGTAGCTTCGTCTAAATTTTCAAAGGTTCTTAAATCAAAAGATTTTTCACTTAAATGATGTGGAGATAAACCTTGTACACGTTGCTGATAATAAACACTCTGTTTATTTGGGATAATCTCATTATTTAAGCCTTTCTGTGTTTTACCTATACCTTCTAAACCTTCTTCTTGCAGTACATCCCATTTACTACCTGATACCTTTCTATTAAGATGATCAAATAAATCAGTAGATTGAGCACGAACTGATTTACTAGCTTTATTAAGTTTACGAAGCTCAGTCAAATTAGCGAGAGCCTTAACTTCACCAGTAGAAACACCAGGTATAACCATACCTAATAGAAATCCAGCACTTGCGCCTGCTACTTGAGATCCCATATCTGAAACTCCAAATCTTTTAGCTAAATCAGTTACACCTTTAGTAGTTTGTTCTATAGCATGATCTTCCGCTGGTCCAATCTGTGACGCCTCGTAAAACCGCTCAACTGAATTATATAAAGTCTGTTCAAAAGCAGACTTAGGTTTTTCTCGTTGGGTCTTAAGCCATTTATTACTTCTATTAAAAACACTATCTTCACCTGTAATCCATACACGTTTCGCTTGATCTATGTATGATTCTTGGGTCCAACCTTGTTCTTCGTTATAATCCCATTGTTGTGCCATAATCTACCCCCAATGCTGGTGGCCTTTGTAATAGCTTTGTGCTAATATATTCCTTTTTTCTTCCTCGAATAATTTTTTAGCTGACTCCAAGGATTCGCTGAGATTAAATTCACCAGCCGCTTTAGGTACTTTAGTGTCGTCTTTTGCTTTTTTATCTTTTGCCTCATTCCTACTATCTTTATCATTCTCAGGATTCTGAGTGTCAGTATTAGCGCCATCATCGGTAGGATTCTTATCCTCTTCCATTTGGCTTGAAAAACTACCTTCACCCTTAGTTATTTCTTTAGAACTGTATTCACTACCAAGTTCCACAGCAGATTTAAAATTTAACTGCTCGGTAGCTTTTTTATATGTATTAATTTTATCTTTCCATTCTTCAGTAACATCAATTCCAGCTACATTTTGACCTTTCTCAAGTAGTTGACGTTGACTACGTGATATAACTTTAGCACCACCTGTTCTTTTATTACGAGTATCGTATACAGTAGATTTAGGTTTTTCTAGTGGAGAAAAGGGATTCTTATCTGTAGAAAGCTCAGGTATTTTATTTGCTATACCAAGACCTTCTCCAGTAAACGCTTCTTTAGTAGGTATTTCTTGAGGTACTCCTTGAGGTATTTGAAACAGGTTTTCATAAGGTGGTTGAGATGCTTTATCAACTGCTACATTTGAATATTGCTGGGCATCTGGTATATTATATGAAAAAGAATCTTGTTTAGACCCAGGTTCAACTTCTACTACTTTTCCATCAGGTGTATGAATTGACGGTTTAGTAGCAGCTAGTCTATGCTGTAATTCTTGCTGTTTATAGTTCGGCCCGAAATCTCTTGGACCACCTCCTATTTCCTTGTAAGCTGCAGGCTCACCTGTTGTTAACTCTCTCCAAAAATCCTCCCAGGTAGTCATGCTCCCACGATTACTCATTATGCTTTACCTCTGTTTCTTGCTCGGTTTTTACTTTGTCCTTCGAGTTTGGTACCTCCGCCTTGTTTGTGCGAGACATCCAACTTATCGCCATTACCATAGGTTCCTCTTTTTCGGTTTTCGGCATTTAATGAAGCCCTCTTTTTCTTTTGTGCAGGTTTTTGATTATACTTCTTTTGATAACTCTGTTTAATCTTAAGAGCATTAGCGTGACTCTTGTAGTAATTAGTACTTTTGCTTGCCATAAAGCCTCGTCTGTACAAGTTCAGGGTCTATTGTAGGCATAATTGATGCTAGTTTTTCTAATGGACTGCCATCTAAAGCAATACCAGTGATATCATTTGTCTTCAGCCAATCACAAGCTGCCTTTAATTCATGAGCAGAAGCCTCGCCACTCTTGACTCTTTTAAGGAATTCAAGGGTAACGAGGTTATGAAGTTCATTAAACTGTTCTTCAGTTGCTTTATTCATTGCCAAGTAGTTTTTCACGGACTATTGCTACAGCTTGGTCATCAAGTTTGTTATCAGTCCTCGCTGCACATACAGCTAATAGGTCTATAATAAGAGTTTTAACAGCTGTAGTCTGGATGAAAGAAATTAAAAGTGGTTTAATAAGGGTGATCATTGTTCTTTAGGTGTTTGTTGTTGTTTAAGTACTGAAACTATAGGTACAACATCGTTACACATGTGTGCAACACGTGAACCTGGGCGTAAAGTAAACCCTTTTTGCATTAATTCGGCGCATTTAAGCGACCTAACGAGCTCATAATCAACTCGCATCTTCTCTTCAACACGTCTGGCTATACTTTTACAGCGTTCTACTGTAGAATAATCCATAGGAACCATGAAATTGAGCTGTGCTCCGTAGTTCCAACCTCTAGAGTAGCTCTCAGGGTCATAAGGTTTATTCTCACTAGCTATCCAGAAGGGTGAGAAGGTCATGGTGGGACCGTTACAAACGACCCCTCCACCATATTGTTGCCTAGTAGGTGCACCATTGTTCTGAAACTGTACAGCTTGGTTAGTTACGTTACCTGTAGCAGTAGATTGTGGTGCTGCATTATTAATTGTTTCATCTCCTTCCGCTCTAACAGGTAAACCTATTGTGAGAAGACCGATAAGGAGGTAGTAGTAGCCGTAGTGTTTATTGTTCTGTTGATGTCTATGTTTTCCATCAGAACTAAACCGTTGGCATCGGCTAATCTGGTTACTGTTTCTAGCTGAAAGTCTTCGCCAGCTGTTGTTACTGTAAAGACTGTATCGTTTCCAGTAATTCCATCGTTTCCAGTAGCGGTTACATTGGTTCCTGACCAGCTTTTCAGCTCTCCGCCATAGACTTTTTGGTTGATTACTTCGGTTACGGTTTGAGTAGTATTCGTAGTGGCGTTCATGCTTCCCTGGGTGAATGCGGGCGTTACTTGATTTGCTCTCGCTACTGTGGGTGCTAGCAGTAAGAAGAGTGATATCCATAAGGTTTTCATTCTTTCTTTTTAGGTTGAGTTGCCATAGGGCAGACAGGGGTATTACCCTTGCCTTTAGAGTTAGATGTATTAATTCCGAATGTAGCCAATGTGCCAGTAAATATACTGGCTACAAAGGTTATATCGGAGCTACTACCTTTTTTTATTACTGGTAGTTCAACATAATTTAATGTAATAATAAAGCCTGCCCAGACAACGACACCTAGTCTAACGAATGTAGCTAGGATTGCCATCTGTTCTTCTTTATCATCTAAGCCATCCTTCAGTTTATCCAGAAGGTTTTTCTTTTCCGGTGTTTCCATCTTTGGTGAATTTCTTCTGTATGCGTTTTGCAAGTTGCATCAGTATTGGTTTAAATACCTTTACACATTGTTTAAAGAGGCTAGTAGCAGTAAGAGTAGCAGCAACAGAAATAGCTGCCGTAGCAGCTGCTGTTACCATTATCTCTTCCTGCGGTACTGGCATTTGATAATTAGTCCAAGGTATATCTACCTTTTTAACTTCAGGTGGTTGAGGTTTACCTTCATTTTCTTCTTCTTCTTCAGATTTAGTACCATCATATACTACTAAACCATTAGCTGGTACTAAGAGCGGTTTATAGTAGGGTAGGGCCGCCTTAGGCGCGTCTAATATAGGTCTAGGTAGTATCTGTGGATATGGTAGTGTCGTCTCTGGTAGAGCCATAGAGGGCATGATAGGCGGCTCTGCCATTTAAGCTATTGCCATCCAAAAGTAATTGAACGTAGGACTTGAACTATATTCATTAATATCATTATCTGCTAAATTGGTTACTACAAAACCAGTTGAAGTAACATAAAGCCAATTATTATCGGATGTTGCGTAACCATAATTTACATCTAATTTTAAATATTTTTTATTACTATTTGTTAATCCAGTATGATAGTCGAAAACATACCAACCAGTATTAGCATTTTGATTTTTAACCATAATAAATCTAGGTTGGAAACCACAAGTAACCGTAACCGCTGTAGGAGTATTACCTCCTCCGAAGCCATTTCCAACATAACTTCCCATATTAAGCACACCATCTTTCTTTGCCCATAATACAGCATGGTAGTCAGTATTAACTTGATTACCGTAAGCACCGGTTGCTTGACTACTACCCATATAAATATTTGTTGCAGTAGGAGCGCTTATATTCTGACCTGCGAAATAACCAGTCTTAGCTGCAGAATCATAAATTACCATTGATTCGGCATTTGCTCCAGGTGTCCATCCAGCGTCCGGTGCGAAAACTGTATAATAGTTAGTACTCTCAGCAGCTTTCATCCAGATCATATCAGGTTTAACACCTAATTTATGTGGTATAGCTCTATTACTAGTATCGTCCCCATAATAATTTATAACATCTAGAACTCCTGGGGTTCTTTTCCATAAATATCCTAAATAATCGCTGCCGTTTGCATTAACTCTGGCATGACCACCTAATACTACACCATGAGAGCGTGACCAACCATCGTTCGCGACATGCGAGTCAATTTCAGTATCTGTATCAGCAGTATCGAATGCTTCTTGCCAGCCATTACCATGCATTCTGAAGCTACTAGACCAACTTTCAGTTGCACTAGTTTTCTTTATCCAAACCCAGTCTGGATTAAGGAGATCAGTAGCATCATCCATCCTAAGTTTTAAGGCCGCGCCATTTCCTTCCCAAGATTCAGCATAGAACATTTTACTACCATCTTCAGGAGGTCGTCCTACATATCCATCAGGACGTCTTATAGCAAAATATGCAAAGGTTTGACCACTTTTATTCGTCCCCTCTGAAGTACTAGTAACACGGAATCCTGTATTATTTTTATGAAGTCTAATAAAAGGACTCTCATGCCATTTCTCGTATGACGATAACTTCCAGATTCCAGTATTTTGAGTAGTATGATTACTAACTAAACCTTGGGATTGTGAATCGATCCAGTGCCAAACAGCATCAGCAGAATCCCATGTAATACCTTTTATCATCAGGAATTGAGGTTCCCAACCTAAATCTACATCAAGACCAGCACTACCAGTACCAGTATAAGTACCAAATTTACATATTTGCTGATCTCCATCTTCACCAAAGACAGCATCATCTCCCCATAGATACATTACATAATCACCACCACCCTGATTAACTTTAGCACTATCACCTATATGTACGACACTATCAGTTGGTACTGTATCGTCCCATATATTAGCAGAGGTATGTAAAGTGTTATAATCCAATCTTGAGTATTTTCCTTTACCATGATCTACATGATAAACAGTCCAATCTTGAGGTGTATCATCTATAGATTTAACCCAAATCATTTTTGGGACACTTTTGAGATTATGTGAAATAGTTCTTGCTGCTCCATTTCCAGTATATGTTACTATATCTAGGAAACCAGGAGCTTTTCTGAAGCACCAGCTAGCGTGTTCCTCACCATCCTTATTAGTTTCTTCAGCATTAGTTAATGTTAGTCCATCTGAATTAAGTGAAGTAATAAAACCACTTTCATCTGTTTGATTAGCATCTGATCTAAAATCTAAATATTTATCAGCATCAGAGTCCCTTACCGTATCAGTAACACGCCATTTTTTAAGATCATTATCATTTCTCTTGAAAACAATTAAACCGCCTTCACCTGCTAAGTCTATATAATTTTTTACAGTTTTATCAGAACCTGCCCCTTTAAAATAAAAAGGAGCATATACATCATCTACATAAACCGCTTCAGCAGCACCGACTCCTGATGTTAAGAATGTAGCAACACCTCCGCCTAATCCAGTCAAACCGATTATCGGAGATTCTTTTTTATAAGTTAACGTACTAGTCATAATTATGCAGAAGTCTTAGTTAAATTACCTATTACAGTAAATCCACCGGAAGTTTTAACAATAGTATACGTATAAATATCTACACCTGAACTACCTCCAGCTGCAGGTGCTGTACCTCCAACCCAATTTTCTGTTACTGCAGATCCGTCAATTGTTAATTGAGCACTAAACCCAGCTGCAGCTGCTGTTGTGATTATAGTTACTGTAAGTACATCGCCAGTACTTAATTTAGAAGCTAAAGTAGTAGAACTATTCCACCTTAAATTAGGTGTACTTGTGGTACTTTCAGCAGTGGTAAAGTAGAAAACGTTACCATTTGCTAAGTCTTGGTTAAGATTATCACTTAACTTACCTGCAGTAATTGTACAGGCTTCTGTTAGTAAACCGTTAAAATCTGCTTGACCTGTTACTGTTAAACCTGTGGCTGCATTAATTTTCTGGTTAAAATCCCAAGAATCGGTAGCATTTGTCCAAAGAATTGTTTTATCACTAGCTCCTTTCAATGTAATACCACCGCCATCAGCAGTAGTATCTGAAGGAGAACTAACTGAACCTAATTCTATATTCTTATCATCTACTGTTAAAGTAGTAGAATTTACTGTTGTAGTTGTACCATTTACTGTTAAAGTGCCACCAACTGTAACATTACCTGTAGTAGTAACTGCAGGTGCTGAAACTAAACCAGTACTAGGATTATAATGGAAGTCACCATCAGATTCTAAACCTACATTACCTGTAGCACTAGCATCTTCAATAAATGGAATTAAATTATTTTCATTAGTACTTTCATTATCTGCTACGGATACATGAGCAGCATTTGTAGCATTAGTAACTGTTACTCCAGCAATATGTGTATCTAATGCAGTACCATTAACTGTATAAGCATCAGCTTCACAAGTACCATCAATATCTACATTACCAGAGAAATCTCCAGTAGCAGCATCAAGTTCTCCTGTAAGGGTTATGTTACGGAAACCTGTGATATCTTTGTTAGCATCTACTTGAGCAAGTTCAGAGGCACCTACAGTACCAGCTACAGCTGGATACCTTGCCATCGGGAAACCTCCAGCTGTACTTTCATCATGTACAACGACAACTTTTTTATCAGTATCTACAGTGACTTCACCTACTGCACCAGTAAAGCTACTGTGTTGTGAGGTTGTACCTCTTCTTAATTGTAATTTTTTAGCCATAATTTTTTAAAGGGTACCAAAGTCGAGTTGTAGATTGTCGCCACTAACTGTGCCGACTTCTGTTAAATTTTTGTCATTACAATCTAAATGACCAGTTAATTCTGGTGTAGAATCTTCTGCTAAACTAGTTATACCACTGGTTATACCAGACCACGCAGATCCAGTCCAATATTGTAGAACATCAACACCTGTATTAAACCATAGATAACCTTGTTGAGGGCTTCCAGGTGCTGTGCCTCCAATTGTATATTCTACTGCATATCTATTAACACTTGTAACGCCATTAGCTACGGTATTAATATTAGCTATAGATCCAGCTACCGTATTGATATTAGTAGAGTTTGTTGCAACTGTAGTGATATTAGAATTATTACCTGCTACTGTATTTATATTAGTAGCAGCACTAGCTACAGTATTAATATTAGATGAATTATTATTAACAGCATTAACATTTGCAATATTAGCACCAACACTTGTTACACTACTATTAGCTCCAGCTACAGTGTTAATATTAGTTATATTATCTGCAACTGTATCAATATTATTACCAGTACTAGTTGTTACAGACTCAGCTACTGAACCTAAGTCTTCAGCAAATGTTACTTCACCAGATACAATTTCAATCTGATCTAGTACAGTTTGACTAGGTACAACAGTAATATAAGCACTACCAGTATACGCTTTCAGTACATCAGCATTACTATCAAACCAAAGATCACCCTCTACCAGATTTGAGTTATCAGCCCTCTTATCTGGCTGGGTGTTTTTAATTTGATAAAGATCAGCAAAGTTATTAACATCTGCTACATTAGTAGCTACTGTACTAACAGCAGTAGCATTAGCTGCAACTGTTGTAACTTCTGTAGCTTTAGGTACTTGTCTATGGAAAGCATAAGTATGAAGAGTAGATGTAGTCTCTAATATCATACCAAAGCCAGCAGCATAGGTAGTACTATTAGCTAAGCCATTGATTGTAACAGTGTTACCACTACCAGCTCCATCAGTTATAGTTGCTACACCACTACCATTTGAAGTAAGATTACTTGCTAAAGCCTTAATACTAACAAGTGTACCTGCAGCATTATTGATATCAGGGTTCGCAGCCGGGAATGATGTCTCGTTAGCTATAGGTACAAAACCACCTACATCGTCAATCAGGTCGATTATACGAGCGTCTATAGCTGCTGTAGTAGCTACCTTAGTATCGCTATTAGACCACGTATTACCACTAGTAATGGATTCTGTGCTATCTTGTTTAAAGAATGCAGCATCAGCCTGTGTCTTAGTATAGTGATTAGTATCAATTTCTGTTTCTGTATAGTATAAATCATTTAATTCTCCTCCATCTAATTGAGATATTGTATAATACCTACTATCAAGATTAGAACCAGCAGCTAAGTACCTACTATCTAAATCAACTGTACCAACGGATGTCACATGCCCTTGAGCTGTTACAGTTATATCTTGAAGTACTTCACCACCAGATTTATTCAAAGCTACATCAGCACCAGTTACACTATGATTAATTGTAACTCGACCACCAGACACACTCTTAGCAATGTCTGTACCAGCTAGTACATCACTTTCCATAGCTGTATCTATAGCACCATCAACATAGGTTTTATTAGTAGCATCTGTTCCTGCAGTAGGCGTACCTACACTAACTACTTTAAAATTACCTATATTTAGATTGCCTAACATAGTAGCATCACCCAGAGTGCTCATCGCATTATTCTGGACTTCTTGTACTGTATATAAAGTTTGGTCTGCATTATCGTTTAAATCCCCAGCTCTTATAGAAGATCCAGGGTAAAACGTTGCTTTTCTTGTATCTGTATTTGTATCTCTAAAGACAATTACTTTTGCACCATTATCAGGTGCTTCTCCACTTACAAACTCTAGAGTTGTAGCATTAGGAAATGTGTATTTAGTTGTATCTGTAACAGTCGTTCCGTCAAGTTTTACCTTGACATCTGACGTTGATAAATATGGAAATGTGAAAGGGAAGTCTCTTTTAGATCCAGTCCCGTCATGAGTATTTTGAGTTGTAGCCATAATGCTTTAACGACGAACCTCTTGTTGAAGTTGTTTTACACGTTTTTGAGTTCGGGCGGCTCCTTTAGTATTACCTCTTCTTAATTCTAGATTTCTCCATTTAGATTCACGACCTAAATTAGAGTATTGAGATTTATATATTTGTAATGCATTCCACGCATCATTAAAAGCTCTATCATGAATTCTATCTAATTCTCTATGCATTATATGTTCTTTAATAGGGAAGTCTTTTTGATGCTTCTGTCCTCTATCTTTACGATACTCTGTTAATTTTTTATTCCAGAAACCATCACCTTCAGTCATCATATTTTCAATTTGAATACGAAGGTTTGAATTCTGTGCAATCCAGTTATTAATCCAATGTCTATCTACTGTACTTAAAGGTTCTCCTGTAATTCGATTCTTTCGAATCTTCTGTAATCCATCCCAACCTGTACTTAATAACCATTGACGCCAAGGCTCTAAACCACCATTAGTATTAAAACTTGGCAATACTGAATTAAATCCTGCAGTGAATGTATCGAAATAATTAATAGGATTACCTGTATAAATATCTAATTGATCTTTTAAGTATTCATTACCTTGATACAAGAACTTATTCATATTAGCTAATTGTGCAAAGAAATCATTCTCTACATCTTTTAGTTGTGGTGTGATAGCTTTGTTAAGAATAGATCTAACACCAGCATATGGTATCATCATATTTGCTTGTCTAGCAAAGAATCTATTCCAAGCACTAGGATCACTTGATAAAAGACCAACTAAAGGTTCGAATCCACTAATAAATGTACCATTAGTTAAGTTCATACTAATAGCATAACCTGCTTTCCTTAATAAGTCTTCAGTGATAGCTTGATCTACACGATTTGCTTGGTATACAACATCAGCAGTTAAACCTAATAACTGAGAGAAAGGTTCAAAACCTCTATAACTATGCCAGTCACCTGTTATAGGGTTTCTAATAGACAAAGGTTTCCAACCTAAAGCCATCATTCTAGCTTTTTCAGCAGCATCTTGTGGACCATTTCCAGTTAGATTGCCTTCTAATGCCCATAGACCAGCACCCATAACCACAGTACTACCCATGATTTGACGTCCAATATATTCAGACTTAAGAGTTTTAAAAGCTAAGTCAGCATCTTGTGAAGCATCTATACCATGTTCTAATAAAGAAGCAATCTTCGCTTGTTCAGTTTTTGCTCCTAATACTCTACGAGCTTTAGTTAATGCTGGTCCTAAGTTACTTGTAGGGCTAAATGACCAACCCAATTCAAATGCATTTACACCAGTTCTAGGGAATAAGAATATACTCCTAGCTGCTGGTATATGATCTAACATATTCTCAAAATGTCTAACTACTTTACTATCTAAGTTAAGTGCTATTTCTTGAGCTGCATGCTTAGCTGCAGTATCTGTTAATAGACCTGTATCATCGAATGCTTGGTTATAAAGATTACGTTGTAATTCTTGGAATTTAAAGTCATCTACACCACCACGTGTAGCATCAAATAATTCATCATACGCTCTAGCACGTGACATACCACTAGCCATGAATGAGTTAGTAAATCCGTCAATAGCATAAAGAGCATTAGTACCAAACCTAACAAATGGTTGCTTGTTCCACCAAGTCAAACCTTTAGCAAGTTTCCACATTGCAACCTTACCCCATTCTTCATCAGCTTCCCATCCTTTAGCCATGCTATCCATATATTCCATATGTTCTAGCTTCTGCATCTGCATATCAACACGACCACGTGCCATAGCATCTTCAGGATGTTTCACGGCAAGATCCCATTCACTACGCATAACTTTAAAGCCACGTTTAATGTTTTCACTTATACCACCAAAAACATATTGAGCACGTTTTAAAGTAGCAGCATCTCCTCGAACAGCTGCTCCAGCAAATATAGAAATAGGTTTAGCAAAAGTAAGCATAGAGTTACCAAGTGCAGCACGTGCTGGTGCTAAACCAGCAAGTAATGAATTAATCCTTGCTCCATGTAATCCTTTGATAACAATACTAGGAACTTCAGGTTCACCATCAAGGAAACCTTTTTTAATTAATCCTATTTTACTTTCTGTTAATCTATGTAATTTATGTAATGTGTTTACATCACCATCTGTAGCATCATATGCTTCTTTAAACGCTCTATAGTAATTAGGATTCTCTTTAGCAATACGTTGTAATTCCAAGCTAATTTGACTGCTATCCCTCTTTACTTTAGTTAAGTATGAATCAAAGTTATCTGCTTGACGATTCATCCAGTCAACTACTTGAGTTACATCACCAGTTTGAAGTAATGTTTTATACTCCTGCGCTTTAGATATGATAAACTCATTAGCTCTTACTTCTTGACCAAGTAAGTTTAATTTATCAAAGATAACTCCCATCTGTCTTGATGTATCAACCTCATCTCCTAATATTCTAGCAGCTGATGCAGTGTCTGTTACTGTATCTGCGGCATTTTGTGCAAGCATACCAGATGCTCTCATTTGATTAGGATCGAATAAAGTGTCAAAAGCTTTCTTAAAAGCTTGAGAAGCTATAACCCAGCTCTCTTCATCTAATATCTCATTAGAATTAAATACTTTTGTCTTCATATCATCGACAATAAATTCAAATTCTTTGAGACTTAAATCTTTTCCATAGATCGCTTGAGTTAAATTATCAACAGACTGATTCATCTGTTCTGCTGTTATCCTAACTTGTTTACCTCCAGATACAACAACAGCATCAAAATTAGGAGATATAGAATCGAATAATTGATCTAATTGCCGTGCACGAGTGTTACCATCAATTGCTCTCATGAACTCTTTCTGGAAAGACTCACTAGCTACAGGAGCTGCTCTACCATGTAATGAACCGGTATTTGTTTGAATCTGTGCCTGATGTAACTTAGCTTGAAGAGGATCCGGCTCAATGTTAACAACAGCTTTACCTGCTGAATCTTCTCCTACATCATTAATGAATGAATTATATTCTGAATTATCAGAGTTTTTAATTGCATCTATAGTCTCTATTTCTACTTCAGCTTTCCTAGCTTCTCTAGTTGGCCCTACAGCTTCAGATAAAGGATCTTCATATTTATATTGGTTAAATTTCCGTAGTTGTATAGCTTGTTCAGCACCCTGATCTCTAGGGAATAATTTCGCTTTTCTACCAAATGTGAATGCAGCACCTAGTAATTCTACACCTGCAGCTAATCCTGCTGCTTCGTAAACATTCTTTTTCCAACGTACATCTGGATCATCACCAGGTCTAGTAGCCCAAGGTATATTCCAACCTAACCAGTTATTAAGCGTACCAGCTAGATTATCATCTGTTTTAGAATGAGATGAAATCATAGCTACACTAGTATCAACTCCCGTATAAGCAGCTATACTTCCTGCTGTATGTATAAATGTTGGTAAAGTAATAGCTTTAGCAGCAACGGCTGCTTTAGCTCCTCCTACTACCCAACTACCACCTACTACAGACGGGATTATTATTGATGAAGCGTCCCTAATTAATTTATGAGCAGGATGATTATGTCTAGGTGAATTATCGTCCCACCATTGATCTACAGGTTTTAACCATGGTACAAGACCTATAGCATCTGTTGCAAAATCAGCGACACCTAATGCAGCTGAATCTGAGGCATACTTTAAAGCACCGTATACAGGTATTTTATGACTCCATTTCTCAAACTGCTCATCTTTTGTTTCTACTTCAGCCTCAGCTTCAGCTTGAACTGCAGCTTGTTCATCTTGAAGAGCAGCACTCTCTGCTAGCTCTTGTTGTTTATCATACTGTGATTGAAGTTCAGGATCTAACCCTTCAATTTCAGTAATCTCTGGGTTGTTAAACTGTGGCATAATAATTCACCTCATTCCTATTTAAATAGCTGAACGCTACCTCAGTCACTAAGCAAGGGTCCCAGAAACCATATTTAGTCTCAGGTTTGCCATCAATCATAGCTTTACATGAAGATAACATTAATCTGTCTGGTTCTGTCATATCAGGTCCTTTAGCTAGCCTTGTGGCTGCTCTGTCATATAGATGTCCATTATATACTAATGGTGTACGTTTAGATGGGTCTGGATTTGTTAGCACTGCTTTATTTACAGCTTGAGGTGTAGTAAGCCATTTAAGAGCATCTTTATGTATAGGCTCTTCTAGTTCTTGTATCTGATTAATATAGGATTCTGGATATAATTCTATAGTAGAGCTACCGTGCTCTTCTATTTCTTTGTTTCTATAATATTTTAATTGCTCTTGTTCAATTTCAACAGGACTTAAATTAGGATGTAAATTAGACAACAAAGAGGCTTGAGGTATTATCTCTGTTCTAAGTCCATTTTTAATTGCTATAGATTTCTTAACGAGATTATTAACATTCATGAATGGTTGAGTACTGATTGCATCTGGATTAGTTTCAAACGTACGTTGTATATTAGGCGTATCAACTATAATCCTTTCGGTTACTCTAGGAGTTACAAAACCAGAAAATTCTCTAATACCACCTGTATCAGAAGTTGGTAAAGATGGTTGCCAGTCACTACCTTCACGTTTAATTTCATCTTTCATTACACCTTTAGAATAGCGTAATGAGTCATCTACACCCTTACCGCTTTTCCTAGCTTCACGAAAAGCATCTACAGCTACTTCTACGGCAGCCTTCTCCGCATCTGATCTAGTAGATTGAACTCCCCATGTTGCACTTTTAGGTATAATTTTTCTTAACTCTTTTTCCGCATAATCTGTTATAGATTCAAGTTGAGCACCATGCGGTAAAAATGGATTACTTGCATTTACTAATTGTTGAAGTTGAGCCCTACCTGCAGTACTAGTTTTTAAAAGATCTAATTCTGTACCAGTAATATACTCACCTTTTTTAATACGTCCTTTCACATAAGCCAGTGCAGTAGCGTCATTTAAAGTATTCTGAGCATTAGCAATTTGTGAACTAACATACATCTGTGCTTTCGATGCATAAGGGTTCTGTTTATACCTATGTAATAAAGCTATTTGAGTTTCTAAATCTGGATTAGATTCTGCATAAACTTTATAAGCATCTAAAAGCATCTGCTTAGATTCGATTTTAAGATTAGCATGCTTAGAATCTTCTACACCTATATCATGCTTAACTCTCTTTCCGATTGCTATTTCAAGTTTTGTACTATGCCTTCTTAGATGACTACCCCACTTAGTTTCCTTAGTGGAGCCTCTTGGAGTAAAATTAGATTCTAACAAAGCTTGTACATCTTCAATATCTACCCTACCAGACTCTATACCAGATATCAAAGCTGCTACAGCGCGATCTGTTGCACCTACTAAGTCTTCTCTACTAGCATTTGGACCTGCTTCTCTAGTAACCCACTCTTGCATTGCATGACCTACATCTTTATACTTAGCTTGTGGTCCTAAAAAATCAGGAGTATCAGTAAGCATAGAATCTAAGATATCAAGATCTTCATCATACTGTCTTGCTTTAAGACGTTTTATAGTATTACGTTTTTGAGTAGCATATAAATCAGCAACAAACTGCCTTTTTACTTCTAAACCACCCGAAGCATGTAAAATCTTAGTAGATGGATAACCATCACCATGCTCTTTTATTGCTAATAAATCTAATTGACGTATGACTTCTGCTAATTCAGTGGAGTCACCACTTGTTAAAACATTTCCTAAAGTAGTTTCTTGACCAAGAATGGTAACCTTAGTGTTACGATTCTCTTCATAGAAATTACCCCTAGCTCTCATTAAATTAAGAGCAGTTAGCTTTTGAACGGCTACCTCACGGTAACCGCCAATTCTACGCATCTGCTCTATTTTATCTTCAGATACTCCACGCTCTCTTAACTTCTGCCAAACTGCTAGTTGAGTTTTCTCTTTATCCCATATATGATCTTGGACACTTCTAAGAGAATTAAACTCTTTACTAGTTAAACCTGTCTCTTCATATAACTGTTTAGCCCATAACGATGCTTGTTCCTTAGAATGCTCATCGTATACTTTAAAAAGTCTTGCGCCACTTTCAGTTATAGAAACTAAATCTTTCCACGCTTGATCTTTATTTGCTTGTTCAGTTTTAAGGTTTTCAAGTTGTTGCTTCTGTTGTTTATTACGAGCTTCTTCTACTGTATCACGGTATGTTTCTCTTTGTTTCCAAAAATCTTCACGTGTACTTAACAATACCTCTGTATTACTAGCGGCAACTTTCGCGAATTTTTGAGATTGTTCTTTATTCCAAGCTATTATTTCATTACGAGCCTTCATCTGATTTAAGCCTTGGCGTCGTATTTTTGATGAACTATCGTAAACTTGTATTGGCTGTTGATCCTCGGGACGGGCGTACCCTCTAAAAATTGTTCCCATTTAATTAAATTAGGTTAAGGTTACTGTTTCGAATTCTACATCCAGCTTACTGTAATCAACACTATAGAATCCATCTTTTTCAGTTTGTACAACGGCGTCTTTACGACCCATTGATAATAAATCTTGAGCGGAGGTACCTATATAAGTAGGACCATGTTCTCCATCAAATCTATATTTAAATGTATATTTAGGTATACCTGATGGCGAGGTACCTACACGATTTATATCATATTTAACACGATCATCAGATCTAAATATACCAGCAACACTCGCTGCAAATCCAAGCATACGGGATAAACCGCTAGGTCCTTTAGATACAGCGCCTTCAATTGGTCTAAGTGTTTTATATCTCTCCCAAGTAATTGGAGCAGCAGGTTCTTGAAACTGAGGTCTAGGTAGCTTTAATGGAGGTGTCATTCGTGGAGCTAGTACAGGCTCTTCTGCAAGATTACTTAATGCCTGTATATCTGAATTATATCTATCTATAGCTGTCTGCTTAGCATCTCTTTCATACTGGAGACCAGCACTCTTCATAGATTCCTGTAGCTGTTTATGTGAAAAAGCAGTAGTCTCTACTTTTTGTAAGAAATCACTAGCAATCTTATCATACGCTAATGCTCCTCTACCTCTAGCTTGTTTTAACTTAGTAACTCCTGTAGCTTTAACAGCATCTAATTTATTAGCTACTGCCTCTAAACTTAAACCATATTGGTTATCTTCTCTAACAAGTAATTCAGTTAATGCATGATTAGCTCTTGCATGTGTAGCTAAAACTGATTGAATATTTTTATGTGCAGTTCTACCAGCTTGACCTAAGTTGCTTACAATACCTAACTGATTTAAACTTTTAAGTTTAGCATCTTCTGCTTTTTGAGAAATATCCATCTTTCTAGTCCTTGCCTGTTCAGCAAGTTTCTTTCCAGTCAGAGCTTCTTCTTTTTTAGCACTTTGAATTGATAATGAAACTTCATCTGTAGCTGCATCAAAATTTAAATCTGTTTCAGCACGCTGTAACGCTGTACTTTCTTGAGCGAATTGAAGTTTCATTAAAAGGTCTTCATTTTGAAAACCAATACTTGTTAAAGTTTCATTATATTGTCTAGTTTTATCATCTAAAGCCATTTGTTGGGCTAATTCATTAAACTCTAGTCTTTCTTCATAAGCATCTTTACTGGCATTGTAAGCTTCTATCTGATTGTTATAATCAAAAATCCTTAACTTTTCTTTATCTGTCCACTCTTGTAAAGCTGCTTGTTCCTGATACTTTATCTGGTCTAGTTGATTGGCTTTTCTGAGATCAAAAGTATCTTTTTGAAAAGTATAAGCATCCTGCATATCTTGCCAATCTAACATCCATTTTTGGATATCATATGCATGCTGCTGTTTTACATACCTTTCATTACTATTACTACCACCTCCGCCTAATGTCATAACATTACTCTCCTAATTTCTTTTTGAATAGTTTACGTACTTTTGAAGATACTTCCTCCATTTTGTCTGGTCCTTGTGTTAACAAAGCAACGATAGGAACTACTTCATGAATAGAATCTCTCCATACATGACTATAGATTTGATCTGTCTCATCACCATCAGCCCAATGATTAGCTGCCATCCATGCATTATACATAGACACATGTTGTGACTGTAATGTATCTCTATATTGTTGAAAGAACGGATTATACGGCATCTCTACAAATAAGTATTCAACTACTCGTAATAAGCGTTCACGTGTAAGCTCTTGATCTTGATCATATATATCATCGACTGTTCTTGATATACATGCAATATTCCATAAGTAATCAAAGGCAAAAGGATTTTTACCAGAAGCTGTTTTAATAACTTCTATAGTAGCCTCTTCGTAAACATCACGTTCTTTCTGAGTGGTCATGTGCGTCTGTAATAGCGGGGTGAATAGTTTCCTTCCCAAGACATTGAAGTTAATGCGACGGGGAATGGTGAGTCACTAAAGACTCTTAAAGTGTAGTTATCTGTACGCTGGTGTATAGGTACAGTAAACATAGACTGAGTATCTATAGGAATATCATCAGCCAAATAATAATCAAAATCTTGACTTGGTTTAATTGTATACCAATTATCTAAATATATCTCCACTGAATCAGCTGGTACAGTAGCGTTAGCAACTGTAGTTGCAGCTGCAGGAGCTGTGGTGAATGTAACAGTGACTTTATCATCCAAGGTTGCATGATCTGCAATTGTATAGTCTGGATCATCTCCCCCCAATGTTTGTATAGCACCATTCTTTTTAACTTTTACATCTCCTTTATCTTGTACATCAAATACGGGTGAGAATGCAGTTGTTGATCCGTCTCCTGTAAAGGAGTCTGTAGCCCCTTGAAAGCCTTTAGATTTAACTTTAAATCCAACTACACTAGCTTGTCCAATAGAGAACTTCATTCTAGATATAACTAGATTAGCAGTATAATCCGATAACCTACCATCTGGATCTTTCCTAAAGTACATCTTAGGTAAAGTTATGTCATAATTGTATTTATAACCTACATATACATTAGCAGCTTGGCTACTAAGATCTTTACCTGGTACTTTAAAATATGTACCATCACCATCTGTTGCACGAGTAGGACTAATAGTAAATCCAGATTCTGTTACACCAGCAAAGTTTTGCGTACCATTACCGGCTATTACTATAACAGGATCTAATGTAGTTATATCAGAATAAGGTATATAACATTTAGAGAAATCATTAGTTGCATCATAGACAACTTTCTTTGGAGAGCCTGCACCATTAGTAGCAGCTGTATATAAATCCATATGTGGATTAACTTGCTGTCCAGTACTAGTAACAATAATAGTTTCTTCTGGTGTTTGAGTTAAAGTAGCGCTAAGTAATTCATATCTAGCTGCTGAACCTGTACCTGTTTTAATAACAGTATACATTGTATCAGCATCAGTATCTACAAAATGTGTATTACCTGGTACTTGCCAGTTAAACCAACTTTGAATTACATCACGTTCTCCATCACTATGAGTTCTATAGAAATATATCTTATCTGTTGTCTTACCATACATAGCTATGAAGCTATTCTGTGGATTAACTATAAGACTATCTATAGTAGCAGGTACGAATTCAGAAACAACACGTCCTATATCTACAACCTTAGGTAACTGTTGAGCACCTTGAGGTTGCATAGCAAATACCCTGGTAAAACCAGCAGTAGTGTGTGTCTTACTTACAAAATTAACATGAGTACCAACGTCAACTGGATCTATCTTTTCATCCATTTTATAGTTAGATAGTCCACGTATTAAAGCTGTTTGAGGACTTAAGTTACCATCAGCAGAGTACATAATAAACTGTTGATTCTGACTGAATAATAAGAGTCCTGAAGCTGTAGGTATAATACCATGTAATGTAGCGTCTTTAATACTAGAGCAACTTAAATCAATAGGATCTGAAGCTGTAGCTGTCTGAGCAGTCTGACTATAGAAATTAAAATAATCCCCAGCTTGACTCATAGACACATTATCTGATGTTAAGAATCCTAAACGATTATTATAGTAGAAAGCTTGTTGAATAGTACTGCCTTTAAAGGAAGGGTGTGAGTTAGTATTATCATCACCTACTAATCTACCTGTACCAAATACTCCAGCTGTACCATCCTCAATAACAGAGAATGTAAAAGCATTTTTAGCTGTATTATATAACTTATGAGGCATCGTTGAAGATGTAAGACCTTTCTCTTTACCGGGTCCTAAAGTCTCTTCCCATACCCCAGTACCTGATGTACCATCATCTGCTACAAACTTAGCATAATGAATAGCATCAGTAGAGTTTGCATTATTTATCTGAACTACACGGTTGTTTTTAGTTTTAGATGCTAATTCAGATACACCTTCTACTTCATTTTGATATGATGTTAAAGCTGTACCTGCCTTACCACCTACTACTTCTACAGTTAGATCAGCAGAACCTTCTATTTCAAGAGAGGATCCAATAACAGTAGCAGTGATATTACTTATACCATTTACTCCACCAGATTCTCCACTATAAGTACCACCAGTATTAGAGCCATCTTTCAATGCTGTTAGTATATCTGCATACTTAAGGAAGTTAGTAACATCAGCATCACTAGATGCAGTATCACCAGCCTTAGTGTTTAATGTACAAGTTTTAGTAGCACCTCCTGTAGTTACTTTGATCTCATATTTAGCACTATATTCTACTAAACTTATTTTAACAGTAGCTACTCTCTTAGCATTATAGGTATCACCAGCTACAGCTGTTACAGTTTTAGTTTTATTAGTAATGATAGATGTATCTCTAACATTTATAAAATTATAATCAGAAGCTGTAATGGAGTTTAAATATTGCCTTGAAGTACTAGCATAAGTGACAGCGCATTTAACGTAATCACCGCTACCATCAGCTTCAGCAACATTCCATACATGTATAGCTGCATCAGCTTCTGTAGCATGACCTACAATACAACCCAGATAACGTTCGTCTGCATCTCTATTAATGTAGAACCATTTACCATTATCTAAATCATCATTATTAAAAGCAGTACCACCTGTATCTTCTGCTAATGTATCTAAGTATTTAAAACCAGGTCTTTTTGTTAAACCAAAAGTAGGATCAGGGTATGCATTTAAAGCCTCACGAACTTGACCTGGTAGTTTCTTGTCGTCAGGTTGGTTGGATACACCACCTAAAAAGTTTGGTATTGTTTGAGTTACACTTGCCATTAGCGATATAGTGCTTGATAAGGTTTATAACTATTATAAGGTTTCTTACCTCTTTGATGTCCAAAGATAGTATAATCACCTTGATTACATTCGTACTCCATAGCTTGTGCTCGGTTGTACATTTCTTTTTGTTGTAATATCTGGTACTGTTGTGGATCTCCTACTATTCTACTAGAGACAATTGCAGCAGCACGTGCAGTTATATAATCCTGAACAGGTCTAGGTAAATCAACCCAATCAAATAACCATACAATATTAACACGTAGGGTAGTTGAATTAGTTAACGATTTCCAATCATATGTATGGTTAATTTTTTCATATAATTTTGGTTGTGTTGTACCAGTCTTTGTTCTTCGTATAGCTTCATATTGATTATCTACTTCATCATGTAAATCTATTTGTAAAACGTTGTTAGGTATATCTACTTCACCAGTAGTGGAATCTATTGCTATCTCGTAATACTCTTCTGTATTAAATATCCAGCCTTCTGACTGTACCTCACGAGACACATTAATTAGTGTGTCATATGCAATCGCAACGTCTGGGTTGGTTTGTTCTAATGTGGATACAGGAGCCTGACCAATAGACGCCAGTATTTCATTAACAGCAGGTAATTCTTGAGCAGCGTTAGTGGTAGGGAAAGCCATAATTAAGTATTGTAAATAAAAAAAAG
>VTLG01014090.1_pt1 | contig 22654 bp, 16 predicted proteins | sample 4694571 | NCBI WGS metagenome assembly VTLG01 (sample SAMN12604809, study PRJNA352737) | marine metagenome | biome: ENVO:00000447; feature: ENVO:00000209|ENVO:00000569|ENVO:01000036; material: ENVO:00002151; isolation source: viral sequences binned using virsorter ...
TAGATATAGTTTGATCATTTTCGAAGATACATCCATCAGCTACAGCACCTACAACGTCAGCCCATTCAGGATCATTAGCACCTATCTTAAGGTATTGACCTTCTGTACCTTTAGCTAATCTCTGATCTCCAGATGCATCTCTAAATAGTATATCACCTCTAGTTGTTAAAGGTGTAGTATACTGTGCTACAGTTTGCCATGAACAAGTCCCATCACCGTCTTCCCTAAGATACTTAGTACCTCCAGATTCACCAGTAGATTTAATATCAGTACCTTCTGATACTCCAGCTGCCCATTTAAAGCCACCTGCAGTAGTAGAATCTGCTGTTAGAACGTGTCCATTAGTAGGAGCGTTAGCATTTAACTTAGCTTCTGTAACTGTTCCATCACCAGCTACGTTAATAGCTAGAGCTGAACCAGATTGTATAACAAAGACACTAGCACCAGTTGGTACACCAGCTGTAAACTTAATAGTATCAGCGTCAGTCATGACGAAACCGTCTAGACCTGATGTATTGGTACCTGTGTTAGGTTTCTGTATAACACCGTTAATGCTAACCATCAACTGTGCTGCATTAGTTACATTAGCTGCACTACCACTTGTACTATTTTCTTTTAGATCAAAACTGACTTTACTACCATCATATGAGGCGGCATTAGTTGTACCAGTCTCTGTTAGTACTAAATACTTAAAGTCACCTGTAGAGGTTACTTCACCCCATGAAGAGCCGTCATAGACGAACATCTTATTGGAGCTAGTATCAAAGTAAAGGTCACCTTCATCATTATTAGACCCAGGTGCAGAACTTGCTATACGGTATCTACTATTAAAGTCATTTATATCATCACTTAACTGTACAAAGTCTGACTCCCTTATCATTACTTGGTGGTAATCATAAGTCTGGCTTGATCCAGTTGATTTAAGAAGTAAACCAGTGCCAGCTCCTATAGTATAAGGATCAGCATTACCTCCTACACCACCTCTTAATTCACTAGGGAATCCATTGATGGTTACAGTTGTATTATTAAGTGTATCACCATTAGTAGAGACACCACTAGAGTTAACTGTAAGACCTCCAGCATCAGATACACTTACTACTGTACCTGCAGCTGGCAGTGTATTAGGGAATGATTCGTCATCAGCTATAAGCTCAACACCATTAATACCTGATATCTGTGCAGCTACATAATCAACAACAGCACCTGATGTAGGATAAGAACTATCTGTATCAGATATTGTTGTCTGCTTAGTCATACTAGCAGTAATATTCAAGTCAGTAGCAGAGGCTGTAACCCCATCTAACTTGTTTAGTTCTGCTGTAGAAGATGTGAGACCATCTATTCTCTCTATTTCGTCTGCAGTAAGAACTTTAAGCTTATCAGCAGCTCCGGTTTGCATTTGAGATAATGAAGTTAGATCATCATCTTGAGCTTGTTTTGTACCTAATTGCGTTTGTATATTTGATGTAACACCATCTACATAGTTAAGTTCTGCAGTTGTTGCAGTTACACCATCAAGTATATTTAATTCTGCTGTAGTAGATGTAACTCCATCCATGATGTTGAGTTCTGCTGTGGTAGCAGTGACTCCATCCAGAATATTGAGTTCAGTTGTACTAGCCGTGACACCATCTACTAGGTTTAATTCAGTGGTACTTGCAGTAACACCGTCTAGTTTATTTAATTCAGCTGTAGTAACTGTTGCACCATCTAATATCTGTACTTCAGCTTGTGTTAAATCAGCTAAAGCTTGAGATGTATTAGTTGCCATAGTAGAAAGTTCTACTAATTCTGCATCTAAATTAATGGTGATCTTACCTGAACTAGGAGTGTTATCTGCAATAGAAACTCCAGTTCCAGGTACGATATCATCTACAACTTTAGTAGTTAGCTTTGAATCTACTCTTGCATCTATAGCACTAGTAGATGCTATTTTTGAATCACTAGCTGCCCAGGTTTCAGTACTATCTATAAGGTCAGTAGTTTTATTAAACTTGTTTGCTACTGCAGCTTCTGTTTCTTGTGAGTTATACAGGTTTTGTCTGAAGTCCTCATTCAAATCCTGTGATCTAATTGCCGATCCCGAGAAGAATTCAGCTTTTAAGTTGTCTATGTTAGTGTCACGATATATTCTAACAGCTTGCCCATTAGTAGGAGCTGTGTTGAATTGAATCTGTGTAGCACTAGCGAATTGATATTCAGTTGATCCTGATCCAAGTGCTCGATCTGTTCCATCGACAGACACTTTGATATCAGTTTTTTCTAGATATGGGAATGTGAAGGAAAATAGAACCTTAGAACCATTTCCTGTGTCATTATTCTCGGTGACGTATGCCATAAAAGGTTACTTGTAAATGTTTAACAAAGCACCAGCTTCGTCATGTTGTTGTCTACTCAGGGATGGATTTCTATTTCTATTATATGATGCTGCATCTTCTTTTTGTTGCGCCTGTTCAAGAGCTACGACATTAGGATCATTCTGTAGATCTGCCCATGCTCTTAATCTTATAGGTTCTATTACAGAATGAATTATTTGATTATGTCTATAACTCATAGGAGCTATACCAGGTGGTCTCTTATGTCTACCTGCTCTAATATCCTCTTCCATCCTAGCTAATGATTCAATAACTTCAGGATGATCTACTAATTTATTTAATTTAGATTCTAAGTCATACTTACCTATAGCATGTTGGAATTTAGACCTTACCAATGGAACTTCAGCTAAACTGATACCATTAGGTGCTGACATTGTAGATGTAACTAAATCATAATTACTTCTAAATAGCAACTGTCTGCCAGGAGATTGATCAAGATTTAACTGTATAGGACTTATAGCATTAAACATTCTAATAGCTGGATTCCAATTTTTAATCGGGTTACCAGTTAATATATCATATTTAACAGGTAATTGACCGTCACCAGCTATTTGTTCAAGTGCTAAGTTCCTATTACGTATCTGATCCCAGAATCCAGAATTAAGTTCTCTTTGATATGGAGAGATAACACGTCCAATTTCATTTCTTAAACCAGCTAATGGTACAGTATTATTCATAAGACCTGCAGCTACTTTCTGTAGTTTCTTAGGGTCTTTACTAAATAAATCTACTAATTGCTGCAAACCTTGTAAGTATGTTTTAGTTACAATACCTTTGGAAATAATGAGAGCATGTGAAAGTAAACCTTTCTCTACCCATTCATCACCCATCATACGTTGGTTATCACCTAAATCAGCTATAGAAGCTAAGACGTTAGCAAATGGTTCCATGGATTCATAACTAACCCATACATCTCCTAACTTAATAGATCTTGGTTTCCAACCTGCAGCTTCCCATACACGTCTAGTTTGTACATCAGCAGGACCGTTACCTGTTAGACCACCATTTAGATATTGTTGTGATGCCATAAACATTACAGAAGTACCTAGAGCAAGTCTACCATTCTGTAACGCTTTAGCATTGACAAGATCTTGTGGGGTTTCTATACCATATTTAGCTACAGCACTTAAATCATCCGCATTAGCCCAAGCTATATCATTGAATTCTTTTACTAAGAAGTTAACACCAGGTATATGTTTAAACGATAGTTCAAGTCCATTAATACCAGTTCTAGCAAAGAGATAGAATGGTTTAAGCATAGGTTGCTTAGAGAACATATCATCTAAAGCCTTACCAAAGCCACTAATATCTTTACTTAAGGTAGCTTCACCTCTAGCAAATTTAAGCATATCATCTTTTATACTACCATCTGCAGGGTCAAAGATTTCATTGAAGAAACGTGTTTCATATTCCTTCATAGCTTGTGGTGTTATATCAGGTAATCTACCGTCACTCCATACAGCTTGTAATGCTCTTTCTTTAGCCCTAGCTCTAGCTAAAATCATAGTAAAAGCATCATCAGTAGCTGCCATTAACTTAGTTGAATAAGTAAGGAAATTACTTTGATTTGCAGACCTAGCCATATTAGCTACACGATAAGCAGCTTTCTCACCTGTAGTTCCTCTAGTTTCAGCCCAATGGCCCATTAAATCCCAATGATGATCTTGTAGGGTATAGTTAGAGTATCTACTTTTAATTGTATTAATATCCCCAGCCCAATAACTATTCAATCTAGACTTAAAATATTGCCAAGATTCAGGCACAGCTTGAATCATAGAGTTAGCAGTAGCTAGTGAATTCTTTAAGGTAGAGGAATCACCAGTACTCACATAACGCATAATACCGCCCAACATCTGTGACATTGGCCTAGTAAAGACAGCTGTAGATGTACCCATAATAGCTCTCAATGGTGTCTTAGGACCACTCAGTATACTATTAATCATAACACCTTGAAGCTCTTTAATTAATTGACCTGTCTGTCCAACACCAGCTGGAGTAGTAGTACCAATTAATTTGTTATGCATATAATTATCGAAGTCATTCCAGTTATTAATGTCATTAGACATTGAGAATGCTTCTAGTAAAGCATGTAAGAAATCATCTGAAGGATCATTGCGAGCAAGATCAATCATCATATCTACTTGCTTTCTACTTGTACCATGTATATCTAGTAAAGTATTTGCTATTTCTTTTCTACTTAAACCTAAACCTTCTTCTGCAGTTTGTTGTAAGAAACGAGATGATTTGGTTTCAGTCATAAGGACAATAAGATTATCTCTTATCGACTTAATAGGACCATCTACATCACGTACATCAGCAACATCTTTTAACTCTCTAGATACTGTAGCTAAATCTCTTAGCTTTTTCATCAAAGAAGTTTGTACTAAATCAGCTGCTATAACTGTTTCAGGAGACCAATTACCTGGACCTTTACGTGGTTCATTACGTATTAATGGTTCTAGAAATTCATCTGGAGTCATCTGACCAGCATCTCTACCATAGATCACTTCACCCATACGGCGATATGCATCACCAAAAGCATCTTCCCATGATCTATTTTTAGCACGTAACTGCTCACCTAAGATTTTAGTTCGTGTATCTCCAAACAATTCTTTAGCTACTTCTTCATTAATACTTCTTCTACCAAAACCATTATTAGCTATGTTCTCAGCAGCAGCTGCAGATATGATATTATCTGTGGATCCAAATTCAGATCCCCATTCATTATCAATCCTATCAGCTTGTTTTGCAATATCCCATGCATGACCAGTAGAGTTAGGAGAACCTTGATAGGTATTAGCAATAGGCTTATTTTTATGCCCACGGAACCCATCTTCTTCAAGTTCAACTTTACCTTTTTCAATGGTTTGGTCATCTATATTACTATTACGTTCATCTATCTTACGTTCTGCTCTCTGTATATTATCTTCTGGAGGACTCCAAGAACGATATAAACCTTTTCTGTCTGCTTTCTGAACTTTTTTCATTTCAGCAAGTTGACGTTCAGGTGTTAGTTTTTCAAAGATTATTCCTCTATTAAATAATTTTTGTGCAGTAGCTCTACGTAAATTTAGATCAATCTGAGCTTTTGCAGTGTCTTCAGCTTTAGCTACTCTCCTAGCTTCTATCTGATTAATAGCTTTAAGGTCTGTAGCTGTAGGTTTAGATTCTATTTTTCTAAATGCTCTTGATTTACCTATAGCTCTAAAGATACTATCAGTAACAGCACCTATACCCATACCCTCAGTTACATTCTTAAGGGTTTTAATTATAGGATGGTCTGAATCTTTAGTAGATAATGGTGTATCAATAAAACCAAAACGATCTCTAAGTACTCCTAAACCATTAGAGTCTTGTGAATATTCAGATACAAGGTCAGAGGCAGCACCAATAGCTGCACCTTTAGCTAAGTAGTTTTTAGATATTTTTTTACCTACAGGAGATTTTAACGTTTTAGTTAATAATTTACCAGCAGCACCGAGTTTACCTCTTTTAGCTAAACCTACAGTACCTACTATACCTCCAGCTAATGTACCAAAGTGTACACCACTACGTAATAAACTACCCCACCAAGTTTTCTCAACAGGGTTCTTATTACCTCCTAATGGATTCCAATCAGGTACATAGTCATCTTTCATTTGACCAGTCGCCATATCCCAATAGCGTTCTGGTGCAGTTAAGACAGAACTAGCGGTATCTCGTATACCACCTACAGTAGCTTTACCGATTTCAGTTACGTTCTCACCAATACCAAAGTCTTTAGGATCTTTAGCAGCATGAGGGTCTTTAAGCTCTGCTTGTCTTTTTTCTGAAGCTACTTTTTCAGCGGCTTCAGTTTCTAGTTCTTCTTTCTTTTGAGCTTCTATTTTAGCATTAACTTCTTGGGCAGTCTGAAGTCTTGCATCTCTAGCTCCCTCATTTATAACAATTGGATTTGACATAATGTTAATTCTTAGCTACAGCTTTACAAAGTCCAGTGTATACACACCCTGACTGCATATCATTGAATGGATTAGTAGGTTGTATAATGGCTGTATACTTAGCTATATCCTCCTCTTTTAGTGTATTTAAAGCTGGGAATCTAGGTCTTAAACCTGCTAGACTATTAGCTTGTCTTAAATTTGCTTGTAATCTATTTATAAATATCTTACCTTGTATATCAGGAGTTAGTTTAGTATTAATGTCAAGGCCTAATTCTAGATAACCAGCTCTAAGTTGATCAGGACTTAATTGATATAAGCCACCAGCATCTTCATTAGTATTCGTCATAATACCGCTCTGATTATTTAGAAGATCTCCTATAGTTAAGCCATCTAATTTTAGAATACCTGTTTTCTTTCTTCTATGGGCTGATACCTGATTAAGTAGATACTCCTGTGTAGGTTCTGGTTTTACCTCCTTGCTCTCAGATTTTGTATCATCAGTAGTTTCAGTTGTAGTTTCAGGTTTAACTTCATCTGATGGATGTAAAGTTATAATACCTTGAGTTGTATTAGCAGGGTTAGGTTTGTTAGTAAATAAACCACGAAGTTCAGGTAGTAAACTATCTAAATTTACAGCTTCTGGAACCTTTAAATCTACACCTCTATGAGCTTTTAACTGTGCCGCAGCAAATGCCCATGCAGCATCTGTCTTATCAGGCATTGTCATATATGCTGTAGATAGTTGGAAAATAGCGGGTAATTGACCGTTACCAGTTTTTGCTATCTGCTCTAATGCATCAAGATCTTCTGCAGTAATATAATCATTCTTGGTATAAATATCATTATTATTAGCTTTAAACCCTTCTTCTAAATTCTGTACTTGTTTAGATAATTTCTGTGCTGGTCCTAAAACTTGTTCCTTTCTATGACCTTCACCTATATCTGTCATATCCTTTTTAGCTTGTGCTAAAGCACCTGCAGCTCCCATACTACCTACGTTTCTTCTGTAGGAAGCTAAACCAGCTCGAACTGCATTATCACGATATTGAATCCAACCAGCAGAACCTGTATCATTTTTACCAATTTCCTCTCTAAAACTTTTATTAGCAAGCTGTCTAGCCCATTCTGTAATACTACCCTCACCTTTTACAAATGCAGCTGGAGGTTCTCTATCAATTGGATCTCCTTGAAATGCTTCATATTCTGATTGAATATTAGCAGGTAATGCTGCTATTTCTTGAGATGTTAAATAACCACCACCTTCTCTACCTCCTCTATTTTCAAGCCAGTACTCAGCTTTAACTCTAGCCATTTGATCATTTTGATCTTGTACTGTAGCATAGTTTTTAATCTCGTTAGGTACTGGATTACCAATTAAACCACCATCTGCATCTTTCATCCATAATGCTATAATACCTGCTAATTGACGTTCAGATAAACCTCTACCTTGTCTTTTTATAATTTCAGGTATAATTACATCACGAATTCTAAGTTCTAATTTATCACCTCTTAATTGAATCTGTTCTCTTCTTTTGGTAATTTCAGATTTTTTAGCAGCCCATATTTCACCTTGTATATCATGCTTGGCTAAATGTTTTGCCATAGCAGGACTATTTATAAGTGCTATAGGATCTGTTTTAGATACACTTTTATCTACAAAGGTAGGCGATTGTAAAGCAGCATTTACTCTATCTGGGTTTAAATAACCAGATTGTAAACCTTTAGCTATACCTTCAAATAAAGCATCAGCAGCTTCATGTACATTACCATCAAAAGTTGAAGTTGCTAATTGTTGTATCTGTTCATTTAATATTTCAATAGCTCCAGCAGGATCATCACTATTTAAAGCTTGCCATACAATAGTTTTATGGTTTTCTTTTTTATCCTCATCATAAGCCTGTTGTGCTGCATTAGCTCTTTGTAATCTCAGCCCTTCTTCCCATCTTTGCATCGGGCCGTATACATACTGATTCCGATCTGCTAAAGTTCCTATGCCAGGATATTTTGCTAAGTAAGCTTGCTTTTTTTCAGCTGTTAAAGCTGCCTGCTCAGGTGCAGTTAACCCCGTCATGTTTGAGGTTATATTTTTAACTTTCCAACCTTTTAAATTTCCAACCCCTTTAGTTTCATTTTTAGGATCTGGTATTCTTTTACCTAATGCATCTAAAATAGGTACTTGAACCGATATTTGATTAGCTTCTGCACTGGTTGACCATGTAGGATATTGACTACCGATCTGTTGTAAGATTATTCTTTGTGCTGTGTATTTCCTATATGCACCTAAGTCCTTAAATTTTGCAATAACATCTAATGGTGCTCCTTCGTTTTGTGCAGTTGAAGCTAATGTATTTGCAAGATTCTGACCGTCTTGCAATCTACTACGCATCTCGTTTCTTTTATTGTAAGATGCTATTAATTCATCTTTATTTTCATGTGCCCACAACTCACCTTTAGCTTGTTCTTTCTTTATATGTTCTCCTATTCCCCAATTTACAACATTAGTAATTTGATCAGATAAATGAGCAATACGTTGTACTTGTTGATTCTCACCATACTCTTTCCATGCAAGTGCCCACTTGCGGTTGTTCTCTTCAGCTGCTTGGTGGTTCTTAAAGTTCTGAGATAGTTGATCCCTATTCTGTTCCATTAACGGAGTAACATCAGGACCAATAACAGGGTCAAAGCTTACAGGTATATTAGCACCTGTATATTCAGCTTTGTCGGTAAATACTAGATCTTCTTCTCTCATCATTGATACCTATTTGCTTGACCTTGAGTGTTTAATGCACCACCAGCTGCCTCTGGTGAGAAAGGTGTCATAGCTTGGAAGCCTGATATACCAGCTGATAATAGACTGAGTGGACTACCAGCTAAGTGCTGTGTACTACCCATACGTGCAGCAGGTCCAGCCCATTCAAGTGTTGGAGGTATAGCAACCTTCTGCCAAGCTTGGTAATCAGCTGTAAGATGTTGACCAGAAATACCACCCATTTTAATTCTACTACCCATTCTTTCACTAGCTAGTTGTTTAGTTATTTTAGCTTGTTCTCGACCGAAATTACCCAAGCTATTAATTAGGTGTGCTCTATCTGCACTCTTACTAGAACCAACACCACGTGTTGTTGCTCTTTGTGCACCTTGAACCTTAGCTAATTTTTGTTGTAAATCTTCTCTAGCAAAAGCAGCTCTTGCGAAGATTTCATTTAAACGACGTTGCTCGTTTTCATAAGCACCACCTGCAGCGGAGGCATTGAAATCGTACTGATCACGACTTTGTTCTACTCGCTTCTTGAAGATACTTACAGTGTCTTGGTTCTTTTGATCTATCCTAAGTTTATTAAAATGACTAGAATAAACCCTTTCACCATGTGCTCTAGCAAACTGTTTAACAGCTGCTCGGCTTGCCATGTGGCCTTTAAGAAGGCTACCAGCGGCTCCCATGCCGCCAGCTAACATCATTGCGCCTGTAATGATCATAATTTTATCGCTTTAGTTTTACGAATTCTATAAAGTACAGGTTATTTGGTCCGGTAGGGATAACCCGTAGAAACTTATAACCAAGGTGTTTTAATAATTTTAGGTGTGCAACATTCCTAATATCTGCAATATTATAATGTAGCTTATGCGGTAAAGAATCGAGCCACCGCTTTAATGCTCTCATGAAAGCTATAGGATGATTACGTACTTCATTAGTACTTAACATCCATATACAACCTGTATCATCTATACCTGCCATAGCGACAATCTTGCCGTCTGGTGTCTCAAAGACGACGGTATAGATAGCGACAACACTACGAGCGATAGCAAGGACCGGATGCATACCCGATCCATCTATCACTTCTTTCATATCGTCTGGCTGTAGATTCAAAGCTGTATGTGCAGCATCAGCTAGGGTGGGTAGTCTGTAGCTGATTTTATCCACGACTATAGAATTTATCTGTGTATCTACCTTCCCAGTTCATGCCTAATAAGCTGACTGGTAGGGGTGTATCTCCCACTATACTAAGAGAGATGTTTTCATTACGTTGATATATCGGTACATCATGTACAGCATCTGCTGTTATATTAACGTTGTTTAAGATATATTGATTAGGTCTATTAACACTAACAGTCTGTGTTCTATTTGGTATACCTGTTAGGTTTACATTATATGTCACAGGTCCGCTTAGACCCGTTGATACCTTAACCCTATGTATAATTAAATTAGAAGTATAGTCTGCTTTAATACCTTCTTCACCTTCTTTCTGTGTAGGGTAGAGTCTAGGTACATCTAACTTCATCTCATAAATATAACCAATAATAACATTCAATCCTCTATAATCACCATCAATTTCTACATATTGATTAGGTGCTGAGCCTGCTACTGTAGGGTATAATATAGCACCTACACCACCTACATTAGAAGCACCTATTAAACCACCTAAAGCTGTAACAGCTAAAGTTTTACCAGATACATGAGTAAACGGTAGGTATAGTTTAGTCTTATCTGTAGTACTATCGTATGTTCTATATGGGTTTACATCGAATAAATCCATACATACATCTGTCTTCTCACCTGTAGGTAAAGTCAAGAATCCTGTATCACTAGCTTGTGTAAGGTCAATTGATTCTACATATACATTAGATCCATCAGCAACTACAGTATAGAATGTACTAACATCAAAGAATTGATCAAGTAAAGTACCTGTTAAATCCCACTTATACCATGTAGAGGCTGCCCTCTTCTCTCCTAATTGATAAAATCTATATTGATATAATGTGCTAGAACCTGTTTGCCCAAATGATACAAGACCTTGACCTGCAGATGCTACTACATTATCTATTGTAGATGGTATCAATTCAGGTACAATCTTTGTCTGGTCAAACATATATGGAGGTGTTGTTGTACTGATTTCAAACAGTTCAAACAACCTAGTCCATAGTGGTGTCTTAGAAACAAAGGCTATTGATGTACCTAAGTTAACAGCTTGTATTTTATTGTCAGACTCATAACTAGAGACTGCATTTATTTTAGCTGATGTAGGACTTAAAACATCCGAGTCTGTAGACAGTAGAAACTGTTCGTTATCACTGAATAAAACAAGACCAGCAGCACTGTTTCTAACATAGTTCAGGAAGATAGGTTTAGTAGATGAAGCTGATATATCAATAGGATCATTAGCTGCAGCTGTAGCTGCTGAACCATTCCAGAAATTAAAGAATGATTTAGCTTTACTCATTACTAGGAATTCACCTGATAAGAAACCAAACCTGTTCCTATAAAAGAACATATTTCTTATTGTGTTACCTACAAATGATGGGTTAGGATTACTATTTACATCATCACCTATATCTCTATCTGCCCAAGTAACAGGACCAAAAGTAAATGAACCATCAGCTTGCCTAACCAATTGGTGTGGCATAGTTAATGGATCAAACTCATATGTAATTCCAGGTGCATTGGTTTCTATCCATGTACCAGGACCACTGGTAGCGTTGTTTGTGGTTTCAAATTCAACCCACATATCATCCGCTTCAAAATCAGCAGCATTAGTGATCTTTAATTTATAACCATCTGCACATTGTATAGGTAATCTAGTTACATCTGCTATCTGATCTTGGAAAGCATATAAAGCATCATCTTGAGAACCACCACTTACACTGATAGTCATAGCACCTGATGCTTTTACTATATGAATACCAGGACCAATAGCTGTGGCTGTTATACCAGACATGCTATTGATTTGTGATGTTAGATCAGCAACAATTGTACTTGAGTCAACTACACCTGAACTAACTGTCTGTCCAGTTGTGTGTGTTTTAGTTGTACCATCAACAGTTACTTTATAATTAGAGTTATAAGCTACAACATTGATAACAACAAAAGCTTGGTTAGCTAAAGCTGCTGTTGTATTAGATGTCATTGCGACAGTCTTTTTCTTATTGAGAACGAACGTATAATCTGCTAAGGTAAGTAGTTCGATATCAGCAGCGGTTGCATCTTTAAGATACCCGTTGCTAGGTATAGCAGATATATTACAATTAGTAACTTCACCGTCGTAGTTTGTTTTAGCAGTAGCTTCAGCAGTTACAGCATTATTATAATTAGTCTGTGCTGTAGCCATTGCTGTAGTGGCAGCTGTTAATTGACTATTGTTATGTGTAGCTGCTACAGTTTCTACCGCTTCAAATACTTTGTAACCTAACTTACCTAGCAATGGGTGCTCAGTTGTTCTTTCATTACCTAAAGCATAACCAGCTGGTAAAGATCCACCAGGTGTTCCTATAACAGCACCATTCTTTTTAGTTGTATATGTATTACCAATTTCTGTTTGAAGTATACCAGACTTAAGTGCTTCTACTACTTCACCAGAAGTTAAATTATAATCATATTCTGTTTCAAATAAACTAACTTCAGTAGTATCTTGTCCTGCTAAAGTTTCAGCATAGGTAGCTTGTGCTGTGTTTAATAAATCTTTCTTAGCTTTTGTATCAGCAACGGCAGCATTATATGCTAAGGTATCTGTTTGAAAGTTTGTTTGATTACAACCTCCAGGTACACCTGTATTACTACCCATGTTAACTTTCCTAGGACTACCATCTAGGATACTCCAGACTCTAAATGTAAAATCTGTATCATCATATTGTACAGCATACTTCTCGTTCTCATCTCTTAGTATAGAGAACCATTTGCCTCTAGCAGTAGCTCCATATAAGTTACTGATATATTTACCCCCAGGTCGTTTCAACATACCCAACGCATAGTCTGGAAATGTATTCACAGCGTCGTTAACTTGACCTGGAAATTTTCTGTTGTCAGGTTGTTGAGATATACCTAGCAAGAAGTTAGGTATCCTTTGGGTAACTGTACTCATCGTTGTAAAGCTGCGTAAGGTTGATAGCTATTATGATAGTTCTCACCATCTTTAAAGCCGAACATAGAGTAATCACCTTGTGAAGTTTCATACTCCAAGGCAGCTGCTCTAGTATTTATTTCTTGTTGTTGTAATAATTGTACTAGTTCTGAATCACCAACCATTTTCAATGCAGACATAACACAAGCACGTGCAGTTATGTATTGCTGTACAGCTATCGGAACTTCAGTAAAATCAAAGTACCATATAACATCTACTTGTATAGTCTTGGCAGTACCGTCGTCATTCTTCCAAAGGAAAGTATGCTTATGACGGTCATATAGTTTACCCCCACGACGTACAGTATCGTAGTCATCAAAGTGTTGTGATCTAGTTGTATCAATTTGTAGGGCATTTGTAGGATAAGCGATCTCAAATGTGTTAGCATCACCAGTCATTTCATAGTGATGCTCAGTATTAAATGTCCATCCCTCAGCCTGTACTTGCTTATTCGCTTCCCTTAAAGTATTCAATGCGATAGCAACTTCAGGGTTTTGTTGGTCCAAGGTGGTGACGGGTGCTTGCCCCACCGAGCTTAGTATTTGGTTAACAGCATCCAGTTCTGTGGACACAGCATAAGTAGGGTAGCTAGAAGTCATATTAATTTTTATAAATAAAAAAAGGGGAGCCGAAGCCCCCCGTTAAATCAGACGTTGGTGATGTTACACTCAACGGCTGGGTATGCAATGCGAAGATTCTTTGTTTCAGACTTCACAGCAGAGTCGGATACAGCAGAGCCGTAACCGAATTGGGTTTTTGCAACCGAGATGCGAGAGGCATCTGTTGTGCAAATTCCTTTTGCGTTAGAAACAGCCATTAGTTACCTCAGTTTTCATATTCAAGAGAAGCAACGTAACCAACTACTGCAGTGCTCGTACCTGCATCACTAGCAGAGATAGTAATCTTGTCACCAATACGGTAACCATCACCATCAGCTGCAGCGTCAGCATCGACTGCAATAGCTGTACATACATTACCTCCAATTGTTAGGTCTACTCGAAGACCAGAACCATTACCATCTGTGGTTGTTGCTTTATTATCAACCGTTCCGTTAGATCCACTACCAGTTCCATTGTCACCAGTAGCAGTACCTAAAGTAATACTTGCAACAGCCGCCCCTGCACGACCCAGTTCGACTGGAGCTGCAGGGTACCATGTTTCACTAGAGTCTATTGATCCAACAGGATACTCATTAACTTGACGTTGTGCCATAGTAGCTCACCTCAAGTTGTAGCTTGCAATTCAATAGCTGCAGCAGGGTTAAGGGTTCCGGCTCCCATAGCCAAACGTCCGAGCAATACATCGCCTTGGTAAAGGACTGATACATCACCAGAAGTTACTTGAACTTGAGGACCGATTGCTTCTACAACACCCGCAGCATCCTTCTGATAGATGAGTCCTGCATGATAGGTGAAGTCACCATCATAAGCATTGTTCTCACCGTTCACAGCAGCTACACTGCCAGCCATAAATGGTAGGTTGTTGGAGCGTTTGATAGAGATACCAGCAATCTCAACTAGACCTTCACCAGACTGAAGTGAACCGGAGTTGTTACCGAAGTCACGATTCAGAATGTTAGAGTCAACTTGAGAGATAAGGGCATAGTACTGACGTGGGTTTAGTACAGCAGTACGTCCTTGCTTAGGTACATTCTTTTCATCTAGTACAGCAGCCGCTTCGAAGAAGCCGTCTACCAATGCTTGTGCATCATACTGCTTGTTAGAACCAAGCTTAATGATTGTACCACCTGGCTCTGGACCTGGTGAAGCAGTGACAGGATGCGACTCACGTGCAGCCTTTGCAATAGTTCTGAAGATCTTTTTGTCATAAGCTTCTGCGAGAGCATGACCAATCTTCTTAGAGATCTCCCCTCTTAGGGAGTAGTGTGCAAGAGTTTCATCTAAATCATATACGAAGGCACTTGAGATCAAGAGGTCATCACATACGATTGTCTTCTCAGCCACTGGAGGATCACCAGAACCTAGTATAGGTGTACCAGGTGTATGGTAAGCCGCCTCCATGCGACCAGTGAAGATGAATTGCAAACTCTTACCGTTCTTTAGAGTTCTGCGTTGAACTGTGTCACGTGCAATCGTGGCACTTTCATAAGCTTTAAACAGCTCACCGCTGAACAGCTTTAAATAGGTAGCGTACTTGGTATCATAGGCATTCGAACCTGCGGTAGAGGTTACCGCCTTATTCAGGGTACCTAGTACGGTTTGCGTGGCATTAGCCATCCTTCATTCCGAGAGTATAGTTTACAGACTCTCAACGTCGAGAAAATTTTGCGCTTAAATATTGTGGTCTATCCCACCGTCTAGACAGCTTAAGGGTATCCTCCTTAGAGGGCCAGAAGCCAATGAGGAAGCGGTCCGACTCTGAGGTGCCGCTCCCCCTGTTCATTTAGAACAATTGATATTCGAAGTAAGAACCTGCGAGGATCTTAGTATCAGATGCATGAGCACTGTTCTGAGCAAACTGGAAGATGATATCACCAGCATTAGCACCGTTATTAACGATACCATTTAGCTGTAAGAATCCATCAGTACCAGTATCAGTAGCAATAGCTACACCGGAACCTTCTGCAGTCAATGGTGCTTCACTTAGCTCCTCAGCTTTAGGGTTTACACCAGTAAGTGCAAGCCTAAACAGAGTAGGTGAGGCGGGAATGTCAACAAAGTACTTAAGGTCAGCAGCAACGTTGGTTGTATAAAACAAATTCCAACGGCATATAAACCTCTCGTATTTACCGACAGGGATTTTAAATTCTGGTACGGTTACCAAGGTGGCGCTGTTGTTTACTGTTTGATCAGCAGTCAGTACTTTGGATGTACTGAATGTACCATCGGTATAAACAACACTATTATTTGCAGCGTTTGTATTAAAAGGCATTGTAATAAATGTATGTTTGTTTTAAACTGATGTCCTGTTCCGCAGGCTCAGCCTTCTAGAACTTATACTTGGCACCAATTTTTGTGCCGTATGCGTTGTCAGCATCTTCATCAGTGATGAATGATACTTCACCATACACATCTAATTTTTCTGAGGCTGCGATGGTTACACCACCTTTGCCTGAGAATTCACTAGAACCATCCACGGCGTCACCGTTGACGAGTGCTGGACCACCTTGGACATAGTATCCAAGTTCTCCTACCTCGCCTTCGTAACCTACGTGAAGGTCAGTAGTACGGGAAGTATAATCATTGCCTGTATAAGATGCGTTAGACTCGACGTTTACATAAACGCCAGCCATTGCAGGTGCAGAAGCGATGGTGGTTGCTGCTAGAGCAAGTGCAATTGTTTTCATGTTAAGTTAATTACTTTGTAGTTTTTGTGTACTCAACACCACGATACCTTAGTTTAACAGTCATTGTTAATACTCCAGTACCACACCCCCGTTCCATGATGTGGTTTCATGCGTCCCCCGAAGGGATGAACGGACGTGGTGTGAGGTGGCTTCTTCTGATTCGACTATCGAGCCGCCATGTTACCTAGAATACTCCAGGTATAATCTGTCCAGTAAAAATATAGGAACCGATTGCTGCAATGAACCCAAGCATAGCAAGCTGTCCGTTGACACGCTCTGCATTTTCATAGTAGTTTACATCTAGTACTTCTACTTGTGGTTCAGTTGCAAATTTGTTGTTAGGCATTAGGGGTTAGAATAAATGTACTGGGCGGTTACGATAAGTCGGGCCGCCGCTACCATATTAACCTACTATTTCAGGTGCCGCCGCTAAATCAAGCGGGAAATTATGTGCGTTCCTCTCATGCATTACTTCCATACCTAAGTTGGCACGGTTGAGCACGTCAGCCCAAGTTGGCACAACTTTTCCTGAAGAGTCAAGTATAGACTGGTTGAAGTTAAACCCGTTAAGATTGAATGCCATGGTTGAGACTCCCATAGAGGTAAACCATATGCAAACGACTGGGAAAACAGCAAGGAAGAAATGAAGAGAACGAGAATTATTAAAGCTAGCATACTGGAAAATTAACCTTCCGAAATAGCCATGAGCAGCGACGATGTTGTACGTCTCCTCCTCCTGGCCAAACTTATAGCCATAGTTCTGCGACTCATTGTCAGTAGTCTCTCGAATGAGCGAGGAAGTAACGAGACTTCCGTGCATAGCAGCGAATAAAGCTCCCCCGAACATCCCAATAACACCAAGCATATGGAATGGATGCATGAGGATATTATGCTCGGCTTGGAAGACGAACATAAAATTGAAAGTACCGGAAATACCAAGAGGCATACCATCAGAGAAACTCCCCTGACCAAATGGGTACACTAAGAACACAGCGAATGCTGCTGAGACTGGTGCGGAATAAGCTACTGCTATCCATGGCCGCATTCCAAGTCTATAACTAAGTTCCCATTGTCGTCCCATATAAGCTGCGATGCCAATAAGGAAGTGCATGATGATAAGTTGGTAGGGGCCTCCGTTGTAGAGCCATTCATCCAACGTAGCTGCCTCCCAGATCGGGTAGAAGTGCATCCCAATAGCATTGCTACTAGGGACAACAGCTCCAGATATAATATTGTTTCCATAAAGTAATGAGCCAGCTACTGGTTCACGTATACCGTCTATGTCTACAGGCGGTGCAGCTATGAACGCAATAATAAAACAAGTGGCTGCTGTTAGTAGTGCAGGGATCATGAGTACACCGAACCACCCCACATAGAGGCGGTTGTCGGTACTCGTAACCCAGTCACAAAATTCATCCCACCCTTGAATTGGGGATTTATTTAATGTGGCTGTAGTCATTTAAAAAAATTCCAAATTTTAAAATTGAATATTAGAACGATTAAGTTTTTCCATTACATCTTGTCGATACGCTGGATCCCTATCATAACGTGGGTCACCCATTGCATCTACAACTTCTTGTTGACTTCTAAATGTTTGTCCAGATGTTTTAGCTCCTTTACCTGTGAGCATCCTACCTTCGTAACCATTCACTTGTTCGTATTGAGCTTTAATACCATTCAAAGCTAATTGAATAGCGTTTGCATTACCTGTATCTACTAAATTATCAAAAGATTGTACATATTCTGATGGTAGATTATTAGTAGCCCAACCTAATAATTGTTGATAAGCTTGTTCACCACCTACAGAATTTTGTATCTGATTAATTTCAGCATTAGATAAATCGACAGCTGCAGTTTCTTCAGTAGCAGGCCTATTCTCTGCAGCTCTTTTTTGAATCTCTTCGTAAGCTTTAATGAGATCTGTGCTACTCAATGATGAAAATTTCTCAACAGTCTCAGGGGACATAGATCCTTTCTCATCGAACTCAAGGGATGCTTCTGTAATTAATTCTACAGAAGGTCTTAAGCTTTCTTCAAAGGTTTCAAGTTGAGCTTTATCATAAGGTTCATCAGTGGCTACTTCAGTTTCAGTTTCTTCAGTAGAATCTTGATCACCTAACTTAGCTTCAAGTTCTTTATAGGCTTTCTCTAATTCTTGAGCATCTTTATATTTACCAGCAAGTAATTCCTCTTGCTGGCCTTCTAGTTCTTCCCCAACCTTCAGAGATTCTTGTTCGTCAGGTGTGAGGTTTTCTCCCGTGGTTACTGTATCAGTACCAGGGTCATAAGTCATCGTTTCTGCCATATTTATTCTGGTGGTGCTGGTGGTAATTGTGCTTCACCCTCTCCTCCTTCTGGTACTTCGCCTTCCATGAGTGATGGATTTTTAGTTGGGTCCATTAAAGGACTCTTTAAAGCTCCAGGAACTTGCTTCATCATTTCCATTTGTTGTTGCTGTTCCTGTGCTGCTTGATCTGCTTGCTGTATTTCTTCCATACTCTTAACGAGATTAAGAACGTCAATACCTTGAGCAGCAGCAAGGCGCTTAATATACTCATCAGGATTTAAGAACTTAGCTATCATTTCTGGCCCCATTGTCTGTGCAATGGTACTTATAAATGTAGTAAGACTTTGTTGATCTTGTCCACGACCTAAAGCATTCACACCTGCTACAATAGTAGGCCTTACTAAATCTTTAGGTAACTTAGGTATCTGCTGACTACGTTGTAGTATCATCAGAGTCCTATTCAAGTATGGTATTAAAAACTCAACAGTAAGTAAGCTGAATAGCCCACCGAGTTGCTGTTCCAATTCCATTTGTGTGAGGCGGACTTCCTCCGCCGTTGTTCTTTCACTTTGTCTAACTTGTAGTACAAGAAAAGCTTCATTAATTCTACGCTCTACTTGCTGTGCCATGTTAGCAGCGGTGCCAAAGTCAGCTGTCTTACCTACTTGTATAACAGCAACATCCTCAGGTCTACCCTGAACGATTGCACCATTGCCAGCAGCGGCTATAGTCTGCGGTTTAGTAGTAGATGATGGTGATACTAGGAAGATAACTTTTGAAGCTGCTGCAGCCCCTTCTATGAGGGCCTGAGAGAGTCCATCAAGGGACCGTATATCACCCAAGAACTCTTCCACTCTTCCCCGTCCGTAGTCCTCCCCGTCAACTGTGTTAAATCGCAAGACCAACCAAGGACTTGTATTCTTGGGTGCAGTACTACGACTATCAGGTAAAATTTTATCGAAAGCCTCTTGGTACCAGACCCATCTACCATTCTCAAGGTACACATAAGTATATACCTCTACATCTACATCATCTCCACCCATATATTCGTCGCCATTAGGATCATTTGGATCCGGTGTTGGCAGGTCAGCGCCAAGTATCTTACGACTAATAAGTTCCTTTGTAACAATCTCGCAAACGTTCCCGTTACCGTCTCTGTTTACAACAAAACGGTTAAGGGGATAGTTTTTAAGACCATCCTTACCCATAAATATTAAAGCATTTCCAGATACAATAAGATGTTTAAGTGCTTGATGTATAACAACCCTATCATTAGAAGCATTAATATAGTCCATAACCATTCTCTCCATTTTGGAGAAGGATAAGTCTAACTCGCTTCTAATTTTGGGATCAAGATCAGCACCAAGTTTATCATCTCTAACTTGTAGCTTGAAAAAAGTTGTTTGTGGTGGTACCAAAGCAAGCATTAATTTTGCTGCTAGGTTCACAACACACTTAGAGCCAACGCTTTGCCAAGGAGTTTCTAACTTCTTATGGCTAGGCTTGGCTCCAGTATCTTCTATGACTAGATAAGGCAACGTTAATTCTGAACATTCAACTGCAGTAGTCAGGAACTGTGACCTACCTTGGGATAGTTGATTGTATCTTTCACGTGCCGTCGTCATCCTCCAGCTCCTCCAGGTGTAGTAATACCACCAGCTGGTTGAGTTGGTAGACTTTCAGTAGGCGCTACATATTTCTGTGCCCCTAATGATTTCAACGCATCTCTAGGATCTGTAAATCCTTTCTGCTTTTGCTTAGTCTTTAGTTTTTCTTTACCAGTAGTCTCTTCATCTTGAAGCTTTTCAGTTTCAGATAGTGCAGCTGCTGCTCTCTGCTGTACTTGAGCAGGTGGTGCTTGAGGCACTGGTGTTGGTGTTGGTGCTTTCTGAGGTTTAGGTATGATACCTACCCATTGTAATACTTGCTTAACGCACATTAGATTTCTTCCTCCATAATAGATTGGATATATTCAATGACACTGGCTTGACCAGCTCTGTACATAATTGATTCGATTGGTTCTTTAGGATGAACTGGCTTCCAACCGAAATTGGATTCAAGCCTATTAATTAACTCATCCAGCCTAGCGTTGTGAAGCTTAAGCGTATTTAGGGAGATTGGTGTTTGCATGTTCGAAAAACGCTGGCATCCGAGCTCGCTGTGTTTCAGAAAACTCGGGAGCTTTCCCTTCATACATTAAGCGATCGCTCGCATCCAGCCAAAATTTTTTGTCTAAATATCTATCAGTAGTATTTATACCTAGAGGTTTAACAATCCAGTTAATGGTGGCCTTCCTAAGTTTATCCAGAGAAGGAGAAGGACGTAAACCCAACTCACTACATACAAGACTGTTACTTCCGACATGGATCTGTTCGTCGCGCGAAATGTCAGCACTAACTGTACGAAGAGCAGCATCCCCATTAAACCTAAAGAAAGGGAGTAGAACGAAGAAGATAGCCCGTTCTGCGACCAAAGCTTTGGTAATTGTATGATCAGGGTGTGCAATCCAGGCATCTCTTAATAACTTCCCCTCTTTTTCTTCATTTTCATTTACGCCAAGGGCATCTGCATAGTATCCGAGAGCAAGATCATGTCTTTCTTCGTCTTTAACATTGTCCTCTAGTAGTTTTCTAGCGTTATCGGGAACATCTTTTTCAAGGCCTTCCTGAATAAAGGCACCCACTGGTAACTCCAGATGACGTGCTGCGAGCGCACGCCTAATAGTATCCTCTGCTCCATCTTTCAATTTTCCAACGGTGGGTTTTACGGGGGACCATTTACGTTTTCGGTCCAGTAGAATTTCATACGGATGTTTTCTCATCATTCTTGACAATCACAAGTTACAGGTTCATTTAAAATGTCCTGTAAGTAATCATCGACTTCACTTTGATCTAATGCTGCATACGCATCGGTCTTATCTTGAACGTCGCCCATTACTTGCAGGGAATAGTAAAGGGAGGTCTGCGGAGATTGCAGCCACTCTTCCACGAATTCACGATCGTAGGCTACTACATCACTCCAAGAGTTGAATGAGTATCCGTGAAGAAGTCCCGTATTATCATACATAATCATCAGTTGATCTGCCACTTTCTTGTAAGCATCCCAACCAACTTCACTAGCGATTTCAACATCGCCATAATCATAAGATTGTACACCGAAAGTACCGCTATCGCGATCAACTTTCCGGCTTATAGGTGGTGCTATCTCCGGCGTAGCTGTAAAGCCACCCAGATCTTCACTCCTGTATGAACAGGAGGCAGTAGGAGCTATAGCAAAAGCTCTTACCATATTACTTTCTTCAGCTATATCAGCTGCACGTTGGATACCTAGCATTAAATTGAATGCTAATTCATAACCAACACCAGTACCGTACTCACCTTTGTTTACATTCTCAAGTTCCTTACCAAACTCTTCATAAGTTACATGGTATTTTCTTAAGAGGTTGGCGAGGCCGAGTACTCCGAGCCCAACTTGGCGGTCGATATCAGGTGGCAGGTATTCTCCAGTTGCTCCAACACCTGTCCGACCATGGAGCTCGCACAATTGGGACATACCTTGATCGAAAGCCGACTCGATGGTCCCGAGCTCACAGGCTGCGAGATTGACATGCTGTAACAAGCATGTACCTCGTGAGGGCAGGTAAACCTCAAGACAGACGTTGCCATAGATTCTGTTTCCTTTGTCATCATGTTTTACTTTGTTTAGCCAGATGTCACCTGACTTAATACCATAAAGAAGAGCGTCTTTTACTTGATTATCACAACTTTGCCACCATCCCGTATCAATGTCGACGCACCTTTTGACCCAGGGTAATTCTTCTCTGGGAGTAGTAATAAAATCAAGGATATCGGCATGGTTAAGATCAAGAT
>VTLG01000981.1_pt1 | contig 22652 bp, 47 predicted proteins | sample 4694571 | NCBI WGS metagenome assembly VTLG01 (sample SAMN12604809, study PRJNA352737) | marine metagenome | biome: ENVO:00000447; feature: ENVO:00000209|ENVO:00000569|ENVO:01000036; material: ENVO:00002151; isolation source: viral sequences binned using virsorter ...
GATTAAATAATTGTTTCTTTTGCTCTATGTTTCGTATATAATAAGATATATCAATAAAATTATTGATACACCAAACACCGCAACAGTGTGGCGGGAATTTCTTTTCCGCCATGCTAAAAAGAAAGGATAACTATGATTAAATACGCAATGAGCTTTGTCTCTGGTCTTATTCTTACAATCTCCGTTTTTTTATTCGGGATTGATATTAATAGCACAGCGCCATTAAGCTGGATTCACTATCTCGTTCCACTGAGTGTGGGATTCATAATAGCTGGATCCTTAATTATGATTATAACGGAGCATAATAAATGAGCATCACTAAAAAACTATCGGACACGTCCCAATATTATCAATCCAATAAACAAAAGAGAAGAAACTGGATTACAGTAGGGATAGATACTATCACCAACGACATGCTGGAGGAAATAAAACTCAAGTATAATCTTCCCAAGACAATAACTCTGCAGTTGATCATTAAATCAGCTTATGAGGAAGTAAAGAAAGGAGAATGATATGTTCTATAAAATCATCGACCCTAAATTAACGGACCTGGCGAAAGGGCAAGTCATTCACGAGGATGACCTAGAGAAAGCCAAAAAGGAAAATAATTGGGGAGAGAATAAACTAACGACATTCACATATGAGAAGTTTGAAAAGCTTTATGAAATCGTAGAGCCTGGGCTTACGTCCTTGAACAAGGAACAAATCATTAACGGGGACGAATTAGAGAAAGCCAAAAAAGAATTTGACTGGAAGGAGGACTATCAGACCTTTTCTTTCAAGGAGAAAGATTAGGTTTTAAATGCTTTAAAAAAGACTATAATTAATTTAACAGAAAGGAAAATTATGGCAAATAAGATAATGGACTATAAGACATTAGTCAAGCTTAGTGGCAACGCCATTCATAATAATAAGAACAGGCAAATCAGCCTCGACTGGCTTAAGGATAACGAAAACAAGCCATTTCCCACGGGAAAGGGGGGATATAAAGCCTTTAAGGACTTGACTTTCGTCATTGGATTGAATTTTCTACATAATGACGTAGAAATGCGGTGTGAAATAATTTATACGATGGAGAAGAACAAGAGTTTATGGTTGGACATAGACCTTAATGAATTTAATAAACTAGGGGAGTATCATGGAAGCACTGAAGCTAGTAAAACGTGAGGAAAAGGTCTCGCTTACGGCGGCGCAGCAGAGAATCATCGATGGATATAAAAATATCACGGATGATGAGATGGAAATACTGCGTCAAAAGGAAGAGGCGTTAAAAAAGGATTGTGCGGCACGAAACAAGCATCACAAGGAATATGGAATGGGATTTAGGGCTAAATACATATGGGTAGGAATAGCTATTACTACACATAACTCCTAAATATCACTTATATATATAGAGAGCGAATCATTAAATGGGATTTAAACTTTTACTAAATGGTAATCCCTAATCCCAATGACTAATTCTCTATATCCACTACTAAAAATCAGGGATTACTTATACTTTTTACAAGTAATCCCTCTAATCTCCCGAGTTCCGGTAGATAGTGAATCACAATAGGGATACTATGAAATGGTCTCTATATATAGAAAGGGAAATTAATGACGTGGGATCAATGGATAATTATCATAAGTATAGGAGTTATTATACTTATGTTTCATAGTTAAAATAAATGCTGAATTTTAAAAGAATTTGTCGAAACTGTTTACAGTTTAGTATAATATAAGAATATAGCAGAAAGGAGAAACATTATGCAAATACAACCTGCTGTAGGTGGGACAAAACCCACTAAAAAGACCAAAGTAGTTAATACACCACACGATAAACAAGGTGTATATAAATACGATGGCGATGCGAGAATACAAGTTCTGGCTCCAAAAAATCCAAAAAGAGTTGGATGTGCTGGCTGGAAAAGATTTAATCTATACAAATCTAGTATGAAGATTAAAGATTTTCTGAAGGCGGGAGGTAAAACCATTGATTTAGATTGGGACCGTGAACGAGGATTTATCGCTACAGAAGATAGAGATAAGGCTGGCTCGCAGAGCAAATCAGCGAAAGCTACCTTTACTCTAAAATAATTGTATTACTTTGTTTCAAAGTATATTATTATTAAGTGTTAAAGATAGATTATGTATCTTTTTCCTCCGTAGATTGCGAGGGGCTCCATAAGGGAGCCCTTTGCATAATTTGAGAAAGGAAGAAATGATGACAATACTAGAAAAACTCAATAAAAAAATTCATAAAAATTTTAAGACAGGAAAACCCTTTCCTAAGGCAACTCAAAAGCATATGAGAGAGTCATCGATACGACATTATAAAATGCAGCAAGATGGCTATAAGGGACCTACTTATCAACTGAATGGGAAGAAAAGAAATGGAGCTTATTTATTAGATGAGGTATGGATATATAACCCATATACAAAAAAATAATAAATTGGTATACTTTGTAATCAGGGTCGATTAATATATAAGTATACAAAAAGAAAGGAAAACAGTATGCGCTGGACTTATAAAGAAACCTTTAGTGACGAGAAGGGGCAACAATATCACTTTAATACGCAGTGCCCTAGTTGCAAATCAAAAAGTATAGTATCAGTTAAAGGGCCCGATTTATTTAAATATAATATGGGAACTTCAATTCAAGAGGCGTTTCCTTATTTGAGTAGAAATAAGAGGGAACGATTAATGACAGGAATCTGTTGCTTAAATAAAGCGAGGTAATTATGATAGTATTTAGAAACATACAAAGAGTAACTCTTTATGAGAGAGGCAAAGATAAAGAAGAACATCATTTTAAATTTACAAGACCAGATGGGACGACTTTTAAATTAACTGAACAAGAGTTTTCCAATTATAAACGATTATGGACGGCTGATAGAAATAAGCGATGGCGTGCCCAAGAAAAGCAAGAGCGTGCTAACGAAGCAGGAATGCTGCACGGCATAGGCGCCTATAACGAAGAAATGGGGAACGTATGAAAAGACGGGATAGATGTGCTGTATCTACGACATTGCGTGGATGCGATAAAAAGGGAACTAATCGCATTACAAAAAAATGGATAACTGGCCATATTGTTTCTGATAATTTATATTGTGACGAACACTATCAAGAACAACTAGATTGGTCAGAAGATACTACGGATGACATTGAGTTTCAATTCAAGAGTCCCGAGTTATTTAGAATGTAGGAGGTAATTATGACAACGAGAAAATCAATAGGAAAGGATAAAGAGTTAGGACCTTTAAGTGATAAAGCTCCCGACGGCAAACGTGGATACAAATCCAGCGGGAGAGCCAGAACGACCCACTTAAAAGAAATCAAAAAGCAAGGAAAGAAACTCCGTAGACAAGAATGGACTGGGAGGAAGTGGTTATGACTACTAAAAAATACTGCGATGACTGTGAGACATTAGTCTATCATAAAAATATAGTTTGCCCTCACTGTCTAACTTCCCTCGATGATGTCCAACTTCCTCTCGATGAACTTGTTAAAAAGACTGAGGGAAAAATGGATAGAAAAGAGCAAGACAAATACGAATTTAGATCAAAATTTTGGCAAGAGAATAAACATAAAATAGAAAGAAAGTAATGCCCGAAGAAAAAACATATACAATAACTATTACTGAATCCGAACTAAAAGAAATCAAGAATGATATTACTCTTAAATCTATGGCAGGTAAATTAGAGTTTGATGAAACAGCTAGAATTATAGGATTAGCTATTCATAAGCAGATTATTAACAAAGATAGCAGTAAAAAATAACCTCTTGTATAATTTTGCGTCTTCTTTCTTTATAATAAAGAAAACAAAAAGAAAGAGAGAACATAATGAAAATTAAAGCATACGCAATAATAGACATTAATAGAGAAGAAAATCAACAAAGTGATTTTTTTTATTCAGACCCTACGACTAAATTATGTTACATGCCTAGCGAAGCAGATTACGAGAACACAGACTATATTCTCCCTAAAACAAAAGAAGATGCAGAAGAAAAAGCAGACTTTATTAATTCTAATACAGCAAGGGATGTAGAAGTTAAAGAAGTGGAGGTAATTATAAAATGAAAATATTCAACTTTCACATTATAACCCATAATCAATATATAGAAGATTCCATTATTGACGGAGATTATAGTTTTTCAGACAAAGACGAGAAAGACTTCACGCTCATTAAAAAAATAGATACGCACTATCACGGAGATAAATACACTCTAGAGATATATCACTGTACAAAGTATGGAAACAAAGAAACGATTTTAACCACGATGCATAGCTCTGGATACTGGAGCTGTGACATTAAATTCAATAAAATATTTAATGATAAAGAGTTAGTCGCATGGCATAAGAAAACGACTAGCCCAAATTACAGATAAGGAGAAACAAAATGCCATATATAGTAACAGATATCAATCCAGAAAATTACGATAATGACAAAGCTACTCTTAAAGAAATGGTGGATTATTATATTCGAATGATAGAGTATAAACAACTACAAGGATTATGGATTTATAAACATAATTTAATGTTTCCAGTTTTTAGAGAGTTAGATGACGCAAGAGAATATGGTGAGTTTATGAAAAGTAATGTAGGAATGATTTATGAGATTAAAGAAATGGAGGTAACTATAAAATGATTATTAAACTTGTTTAATTAGGTTTAAAAAAGTTTATTCTTTAAGAATAACAAGAAAGGAAAAATTTTATGTACGGAGTAAAAGAAATAAATCCCTTAAATACTAACGGGCAAGACTATCATTCTATTGATAGAGAAACCGTTGACTGGGACGATAAACGCCTTTTAAAGATAACACGCTTTAGGCTTTTAAGCGACCCTGGTTTTCCTATGTGGGACGTAAGCTATTGTCATGGAGTTCTTAAAGATTTCACTCCAGTCATAGTTGACTTGCCATTTAATCAATTGCCCAAACGAAATATGTTTGGCTTTATAATTCAAGAGGCTACTAAAGCCAAGGTTTATGCGAAAGGTCTTGGTATTTTTGACGCTTTATCAACCTTGAATTAAAATAAAATCCTATACAATTAGCCCTTAATAAGATAAATTGAGGGCTAATACTATGGATAATGTTATAGAATTTTCCCACACAGAGAATAAGATTTTATCGGACAAAGAAAAAAAGTTCGTTCACGGCATAATATCTGGATTGGGTAAGAAACAAGCGGCTTTGGAAGCAGGCTATGCTGAAACGTCAGCTCACGTACAAGCCAGCCGCCTCTTAAAAAAAGATAAAATACTGAGGGCGGTGAGCCGGGCTCGGTCGCTCCAGATGCAGCAGACGGTGCATACACTGGACAAGGAGATTGACAAGCTTGACAGGTTGTATGAGGCGGCGTGCACGAAGAAGCAGCTGGGAGCGGCGGTCCAGGCGGCCCGGTTGAAGGCCCAATTGCTGGGATACCTGGTTGAGAAGAAAGAGGTGAAGCACTCACAGTTTGACACCATGAGTGAGGATGACCTCATCGATTATCTTGACAAGTTGAAAGCGAACTACGGCGGTTGAATGATGCGGCCCGCCGCCTTGCGGCGGCAGGTTGAGGCGGGAGGCAGGGTTCTTGAGTCATTGAGATTGAGTCATCCCTCATCATCCATCAGCCACCGACCTCCACCCTCGGAGGAGGAGTGCGGAGGAGGGAGGCGGCGGGAGGAGGAGCTTTATTATTATTATGTCAACCTTATTTAATTTTTGTATTAAAGGGATTAAATTAATTTAAAATTAGATAAGCAAGAAAGGAAAAAGATATGGCTATAAATGATAAAGGGAACTATGAGTCCTTTCCTAAAGTAAAAGGAAAAAAAGAGAGACAAAAAGTCGAACTCAATAGAAAACTTTATCCAGGAAAATATTCACAAGTAGTAGCCCACGATTATATTTCTGGAAAAGATTTATTAATTAGGTCAGCCCCATGTGGCTTGGCTTGTTATTGCGATGCTGTCATCGTGAGGGAGATTTAAATTTTTGTATAATTAGGATTAAATTAGTTTAAAATTAAAGAAACAGGAGAAAGATATGAGCATACAAGAATACTTACGAGAATTGAGAAGGGAGTTAAGTAGACCTTTACTCTATGAAATGCCAATAACATTTCACGAGGGAGTGTATACACGAATAAGGGACAGACGATTAATGGGACCCGTCACACCCTTACAGCAACAACGAGCTTTAGAAAGAGCACAACGAGGGGCGCAAAGTTATTAACAATTAATTTAAATAAATGTATAATTATGTAAAAAAATCTTTATAATAGAATTAGACCATAAGGGTCTAATAGAAAGTCAGAAATAAAAGGAGTTTATAATGACAAAATCTACGGAAAAAAAATTCCCGACTAGCTTTAAGCAGTTAGAGGGAAGAGCAGTTATGTTCTGCCTAGTTAATCAAAAGAAACCATCAGGCAAAGCATTCGCACGCTACGAGAATTACAAAGTAGCAACTAATCTAACAGACGCCCATAAATCCGGGTTCACTTCTTTAGATTACCAATACGACACAGGAATTAACGGCAGATTTAAAAGAATCCCCGTTCTCTGTTTTGTGCAAGGAATTAATATATCAAAAGATACAAAAGATATATTACTCCAAGTAATCAAATTAAATAAAGAAGCAGCAGCTAATTTCTCAAAAGAAATTAAAGAGAAATTAACAGCCAACATAGCGAAGTTCGAGAAATTCGCAACAGAAATTAAATAAAGACTATAACTCCGACAAGGGGCGATTTTATCGCCCCTTTTTTATCGCTTTATATAATGTGGCGGGAGGAGCCAACCCTTATTCATTGAGCATTGAGAATTGAGAATTGAGCTTGCGATTGAGAATTGAGATTAAGATTGAGCATTGAGAATCAACCCTCCGCCTCCTAGGCTTACGTGTAAGCCTAGCTATATCTTTTAACTAATAAAAAAATCGTAACAAAATACTAAAATCTTAGCTGTTTTCGATAGTTTTTAATAGAATATAGTTAATAAAAGAAAGCGAAAAATATGGAAAAAATACTACTATTATTACTAATATTTATATATTTATACTTTACTTATGGTTAAATATAACTATTATAAAATTAGAATTAATTAAAATTCTAGAAAGGAGAAAAAATGGAAAATTCTAATAAATCTAAAAAATTTCCTATTTCGATTAGAACTATTTTAAATAATCGTATTTTATTTCGTTTAGTAAATCTAAAAAACGAAAAATTCGAAAGTTATAAAATATTCGAAGAAGCGAAATTTAATACTAATATTAGAGATTTATTTTTAAATAGTAGATATCGAACTATCGATATTTCTTACGATACTTTAGAAAATAAACGATTTAAAAAGCTTCGTTTAATTATAGATAATCGTAATATTACGAAAGAAAATAAAAACGAAATTTTAGATATTATAAAAGAAAATAAAAACTTTCTTTTAGATAAAAAAAATATCGTATCTAATCGTAAAGCTTTAGAAGAAAATATTAAGTATTTCGAAACTAAAGTTAATAGTCTTTAATTAAAAACTTTAATATAAAAACTCTCTAATTAATTTTAGAGAGTTTTTTTTATTTCTATTTTCTAAAAATTTTTTATTAAAATTCGAATACGATTTAAACTTAATTCGATTAAGTTTAATGAAAAAATAATTGTATAAAGTTTAAAAAGAAATTCTAGCTTTCGGGTGGGTAAGTATAAGCTTTATCGGGTATTGACTATTTTATGTATAAATAAACCATTTCGTGCTATACTATATGGGGAAATATGTGATTAAAGTATGGTTTTTATTAGTCTTACTCAGTATTCAAAATGGTCACCCCATAGTTTATCGTGGCTTTATGGGATACGAGAGTGAAGAAAAATGTCTGGAACAAGCGATTCTTGCCGAAAATTTTATGGCTGAGATTGAAGTTCGCAAAGGAAGTAAAACTTTTTGGATGGAGAGTTTTTGTATTCCTTTCGATGTTTTTAAAAAAACGAAGGATATAGAGAAAAATGAGAACAGAATTACTTACGAAAGCTAAAACAATCCTTTTGGATCCAAAGGCTCCTAAGGACATTAAAACACAAGTTTTCGAAATACTAGAGAAACAAAGAACAAAACAAACGAATGCGTCTGCGCATTCCCATATATTGGAGTATGCCCAGCATCTCTACCCTGGATACAATACCCCTGCGCATATACAACTTATTGGAAAAAACCTAGAAAGTTTAGAGAGAGGCGAGATTGACAGATTGGCTATCTTTATGCCACCACGTCATGGAAAGTCTATGCTCTGCTCCGAGTTTTTTCCCGCATGGTACCTGGGCCGCAATCCCAGAAACTTTGTCATTCAAGCGACATACGCACAGGAACTGGCTGATGATTTTGGACGCAAGGTGCGTAACCAATTAAAGTCGGATGATTTTATGCGGGTCTTCGAAGGCGTCGGCCTAAGGGACGATTCAAGCTCCGCAAAGCGATTTCATACCGTGCATGGCGGAACGTACAGCGCCGTTGGTGCGGGAGGCGCCATTACAGGAAGAGGCGCCCATTTATTGGTCATTGATGATCCGATCAAGGGTCGTGAGGAAGCAGAGTCAGGACTTCAAAGACGGAACTTAATCGAATGGTACAAGTCCGTCGCCTATACACGTCTCCAGCCTGGAGGCGCTATTATTTTAATTCAGACACGATGGCACGAGGAGGATTTGGCGGGATGGATTTTGGAGAACTCGGATGAGGATTGGAAAATTCTTGACTTGCCTGCGATCAACGCAAATGGCGATGCCTTATGGCCCGAAGCATACTCCGTCGAGAAGCTCAAGAAAATAAGGGCGACTGTCGGCGACAGGGTATGGGAGTCACTGTACCAGCAACGTCCGTCGGCGGAACAAGGTGCGATACTCAAGAGGGACTGGTGGCAAAAATTAAATTATGAGCCACGATACGATTTTATCATTCAAAGCTATGACACGGCGTTCTCTACGAAAGAGTCCGCTGACTTCAGCGCACGAACGACATGGGGAGTGTTCTCCCGCCTGAACGAGGATTCGGGAATGGTCGAGGCATGCGTCGGTCTCATTGAAGCTTGGCGGGATCGGGTCGAGTACCCTGATTTAAGGAGAATCGCCCAGGACTCATATTGGGAGTACAAGCCGAATCTGGTATTAATCGAGAAACGTGCATCAGGGCAGTCGCTACTGCAAGATTTGCGAAGGGCGGGAATTCCCGTTCACGAGTATAAGCCCGATAAGGACAAGGTTTCACGGGCCCATGCGATTGCGCCCATGCTGCAGAGTGGCTTGGTGTATGTTCCATCAGACGAGCTGTGGGTCGAGGACATTATTGGCGAATGCGCATCGTTTCCCTACGGGAAGCACGATGACTATGTCGATACGTGCACGCAGGCGTGGCAGTTGATTCGGGACCAGTTCCTCGTGGCGCATCCCCTTGATCCGAAATATCTTGACGAGTGGGACGACAAGCCGATAAAGTCAAAGGTAAGCGAAAAGAGATTTTATAGTTAGACATTAATGTGAAAATGATATAGATATTTATTAAGGAGGTTATTATGACTGCAATGTATAAGGCAACGAAAGACAGACCGTCTAGGGGCTTGCAATATAAAGCCGCTTATGACGAAGCTGAAAACCGTTTTTACTCAAAATATCCAGCGTGCCGAAAGGATAACGCAATGCTGAAAAAAGCTATGGCGAATAATGGCGACCTCATCGAGGAAGTCGGCGATAAAGTAACAACAATCAAATATGGGAAGGACTAAAAATGAACCAAGGATACAAAGATAGAAAAGATGAATCCATCGCAATGCGTGTTAAAAAGAAAAGAACGAAAAAGCAATTAAAGGCAAGTGCGAATGAATCCTATGGAAAATGGGGATCAAAAAAAGGAAAAGGCAAGATCAATAAAAAGAAAAAAGGTTAATGGCACTGTCACGAGGGCAGTTCACGAACGTCATATCGAAAGGAAAGAAAATGGGATATAAGAATCCTACGGGACCTCAAAAGTTTGATAAAAAAGTTGACGGACTCTCTGAAAAGAGAAAGATTCAGATGGGTATAACTAAAGAAATTATTAAAGGTGATATTCGATTTAAAAAAGATATCAGTAAAATTAAAAAGAAAAAATCAAAGAAAAAGTTGTAAAGATGAAAAAACTATTAAATAAAATTGAAAAGCAACTAGATAAATTGGAGTCAGCGCATCGAAAGGAAGATGAGATTGTCGAGAGTATCAAGGAATCGGTTGAAGAACTAAAAGATGTGAAAGTTTGCAAGAAAAAGAACTGCGACTGTGATTGTCATTAATGGGTTTTAAGTCAGAAAAGCAACGCAAATATCTTTATGCGAAGCATCCAAAGATTGCGAAAAAATGGACGAAAAAATATGGTAAAAAAATTAAAAATAAAAAGAAGGTAACATAATGGTAGTAGAATCCCCAAATAAAAAAGGAAGATATATGAAGCCCGTTACAATTGGTTTGGCGGGACAAGGTGCTTTTGGAAACTTATTAGCGGCGGGAGTCAATAAAGGAACGATTACATCTAAGGAAGCACGGGCTCTTTTGCGCTATAGAAGAATGCTTTCTAAGAAAAAGTAATGTCAAAGCAATGGATACAAGAAGCGACATCGTCCATTAAGAAAAGAGGGACGAAAGGAGTTTGCACCGGAAAAAAGTTTGGGTCAAAGTCCTGTCCTCCTGGCTCGAAAAGATATACTCTAGCGAAAACATTTAAAAAAATGGCAAAGAAAAGGAAAAAAACATGAGCGACTGGATAACTAAAAAGAATAAGGCATTAGGGCCACAAGCAGGAAAATCTAAAAGTGGTACTGCTTCAAATTGGATTACAAAGAAATCTAAATATATTACCAAGAAACCTAAGAAGAAACCCACAGTTGGAAATTCATCAAAATCCGAGTGGATTACAAAGAAATCTAAATGGATTCAAAAGAAACCTAAGAAGAAACCATAATGCCTGAAGAAGTTTTAAACATGGAAGAATTGGCGGTAGAACTTCCCGAACCAGGAATCTTGGAGACAGGGGTCGAGGTTAATCTTGAAGAGGAATATGTAAAGCCTCTTGATACAGACCATTTTTCCAATCTTGCAGAAACATTAGATAAAAAAGAATTAACGAAAATTGCATCCGATTTAATCGAAAAATACGACAGCGACAGATCAAGTAGAAAAGACTGGGAAGAACAGTATTCACGTGGTCTTCGCATGCTCGGAATTATTACTGAAGACCGTGATGATCCATTTCCTGGAGCATCGGGTGTTCACAATCCTTTAATGGCAGAAGCTGCAACGCAGTTTCAAGCACGTGCCATTGCAGAGATGTTTCCTCCCGGCGGACCTGTAAAGACGCAGATCATTGGAAAAGTAACAGAAGAAAAAATGAAACAGGCACAAAGAGTCCAAGAATTTATGAATTATCAATTGACTCAAGAGATGCCCGAGTATTTCAATGAACTCGACCAGTTGCTTTTTTATTTAGCTGTGTCAGGGTCCGCCTTCAAAAAAGTGTATTTTGACCCTACCCTTGATAGGGTGGCGTCATCCTTTATTCCTGCAGAGGATTTTGTTGTTTCATATGAGACAGTGGATTTGGAGACATCCCCTCGTTACACTCAGGTAATGAAAATAAATAAAAATGAATTAAAGAAATATTTTAAAACAGGATTTTATAAAGAAATAAAGCTGGCGTCAGGAACGCAGGCGGACGATGTTGATATTGTGAATCAAACGATTAATCGACTGGACGGCATTTCAGATACATTAGGCGAGAATATCCACACTGTATTGGAAATACATACGGATTATAATGTAGAGGATCCAGAAGATGAAAAGGCAATCGCACTTCCATATATCATTACGATTGACAGGCAGTCCCAACAAGTTTTGGCGATACGAAGAAATTGGAAAGAGGACGATGAGTTAAAAAGAAAACGCACATATTTCGTGCATTATAAGTATCTTCCAGGTTTAGGCTTCTATGGCTTTGGTCTAATTCATATGATTGGTGGATTGCAGCATGCAAGTACAGGAGCTTTACGGGCTTTATTGGACTCTGCGGCATTCGCTAACTTAAATGGAGGATTTAAAGCGAAAGGTGCACGCATTGAAGGCGGGGATATGACAATATCACCAGGTTCATGGTTGGAAGTCGAGGCATATGGCGATGATTTGCAAAAATCATTTATGCAATTACCATTTAAAGAGCCTTCTCCTACATTAATGCAACTTTTAGGAGTTTTAACAGAGTCAGGAAGGCGATTCGCCACTATTGCAGATGCGATGGTAGGCGATGCAGCGGCGACATCCCCTGTTGGAACCACTATTGCACAGATAGAACAAGGAAGTAAGATATTTTCAGCCATTCATAAGCGTATTCATCACGCACAAGCACGGGAATTAAAGCTAATTGGGGAATTGGACGGAGAATATCTAGACGATGTCTATCCATATGAAGTAGTTGGACAAGAATTATCAGTGAGAAGAAGGGATTTTGATAATAGAATTGATATTATCCCTGTTTCTGACCCTAATATTTTTTCCCAAGCACAAAGAATAGCTTTAGCACAGACGACTTTGCAAATTGCACAATCAGCTCCCCAAATAATTGATATAAAGGAAGCATATAAACGTTTAATAATGGCTTTAAACTTACCCGATCCCGATGAGTTGGTCATTGACGATGATGATATTGCCCGTCGTGATCCCGTCTCAGAAAATATGGCTTTATTGAATGGAAAACCAATAAAAGCTTTTCCTGACCAGGTACATGCAGCGCATATGCTTGTTCACGAACAATTCATTAGTGATCCTCGTTTTGGAGGACGACCAGAAGCAAAAGAGGCGTTACTGGGACCTATGCTGGCGCATATAGGACAGCATTTAGCTTTCCAATACCGTCAACAGATGCAAGCATCTTTACAGGGACAAGTTCAACTGCCACTTCCTGATTTTGATGAGGATAATAAAATAGAGGAAGAAGATATGTCACCAGAAATGGAAGCAAAAATATCAGAGTTTGAAGCTCAGGCTGCCCAACAACTGGCACAAAATCAACCACCTAATCCTGAGCAAGAAAAAGAATCACGTGAAGCTGCGAGAGAAGAAGGTGAACTTGCCATTAAGCAAGAGGAAATGAATATTCGAAAAGAGAGATTTGTACAAGGTGCACAATTAGATGACCGTATACAAAACAGGAAAGATAAAGAACTTCAGCTTAAAGCAGTTGATCAAATTATGAAAACACGTAATGCAAGAAAATCGCAAAAATCAAAAAAATAGACCGACAGGGGAGGAGGTAAGACAAGCAAGAAAGTTTTTACAGAATAAGAAAGTTCCTTTAACTTTATTTAAACCGAATTTATTTGCAGCTGCAAGTAAAGAAATAAATGGAAATTATGATAAAACATTTAATTCTTTAATAGATGTTTATAGAGCAGGGAATCCATATTATAAACGGAGAAAAGAAAATGGCCAGAATACCAGTAGTCGAAGCGATACTGCAAGAAATAAAAAAATATAAAACTGAATTAGCTACTAAAACAATAGCACCAGGTTTTGATACGTATGAAGCGTATCAGAAAGCGAAAGGAATAGCAGAAGGTTTAAATAAAGCTTCTAGTATTGCTTTAGAAATTGAAAAACGATATATAGAGGGAGATGACGATGGTAACGAGGAATGAAGAATGGTTTACAGATAACGATATTCCTGATCCAGATAAAAAAGATTTACCCATACCATGTGGATGGAGAATGCTAGTAAGACCGGCGGGAGTAATTAAAAAAACAAAAGGAGGTATAATTTTAACTGATAAGAATTTAGAAGAACAACAATATTTAAACTCTAAAGGGCGTGTTATTGCGATGGGAAATGAGTGCTATGGTAATCGTGAAGAAAATTGGTGCAAAATTAATGATACTATCGTATATAGCAGATACGCAGGGTCAAAAATTAACATTAAAGGTGTTAAGATGATTCTGTTAAACGATGACGAGGTATTGGCTGTATTACCAAATCCAGATGCAATAACTCAAAATCTTTAAACACGCATTAATTGCGACAATACATAGGGAGAATACTATGAATGAAGAAGTAAAAAAAATTACCCCTGATGATGACATCGAGGTAAAAATTTTAGAAAAAGAAAAACCTCAAGAAGAACCAAGTGTAAATCTTGACTCTTTAAAAGAGGAAGAAAAAGAAGAAGTTGCTCCTAAAGAAGATTTAGCAAAAACTGTTGAGTCACTTAAAAGTGAATTAGACAATATTAAAAAGGAGCCTTATAGCGACCGTGTAAAAAATCGAATTGCAAAAGAAGTTTCAAGACGAAAAGCAGAAGAGGATAAATCACGGGCTCTAGAGGAACGATTGGCTAAATTGGAAACAAATGCAACTACTCAAACTAAAAATGACTTAAACTTGCAATATCAAAATGTTTCAAAAAACTTAAAGGAAGCTATTGAAGGTGGCGATACTGAAAAGCAAGTAAAGCTAATGGATGAAATGGCTGATGTTCGAAGTCAAATTAAATCAGTTCAGGAAACTCCAGAAGTAAAATCAAAAACTCCAGAAATTCCTCATTTAGCGAAAGAGTGGATAGAAAAAAATTCAAGTTGGTGGAATAAAGCAGGTCATAGGGCTGCAACCCAATTGGCTTTTGGAATTGACGCTGACTTAACTGAAGAAGGATATGATATGGCAGATCAGGAGTATTATACTGAAATGGATAAACGAATGAACAAATTTTATCCCGATTTAGTAAAAAGTGAAGAAAACACTTCCAATGGGGAGCAAAAAGAGTTAAAGTCAAAAGTAAAGGCGCAATCACCCGTAGCAGGTGTTTCGAGATCAAGTCAAAACTCTGCGAAAAGTGTGAAGCTGACAAAAGATGATTTACAGAATGCAATAACATTCGGTATTAACATTAATGACCCAGCGGCGCTTAAACGATACGCAAGGGAACTTGCGAGTTATGAAGCAACAGATAAAGGAGCTTAATAATATGAAAAAGAAAAGCACTTCTCTAAAGGCAGAGAGAGAAACACGTGATGAGAGTACACGAAAAACTGAGTGGAAACCACCCTCTATACTAGAAGCACCTCCAGCTCGGCCTGGCTACACGCAGAGATGGATTGCAACTAAAATACTTGGAATAGATAATCCAAGTAACTGGGCAAAACGCCGCAGAGAAGGTTGGGAGCCAAGAAAAGTTGAAACTCTCCCAAAAGATTTTCATGCTCCTACCATTGATCACGGAAGTTATGCAGGTTACATTGGAATCGAAGGTATGGTACTGTGCGAAATGCCAGAAGAAATGGTTAACCAACGTAATTCGTATTATCAGAAGAAAACTAATTCTCAGATGGAAGCTGTTAAGAACGACCTACATAGAGTAGAACAAGTTGGAAATCCAATTCATAGAGACCATAAGACCAGTGTTACTAGAGGTGGAATCGAAGAATAAACCGTAGCATAGCTAGGAAAAGGATTTTATTATGGCTAACGTAGACACCCCTAATGGTTTTATACCATTAAGACATCTTACGGGTGGTGTTATCCGAGCTAACCAATACTTTATCGCTAATAGTGAAGCGGATTCGTTTTATTATGGTGATTTGGTAACTTTGGGAAATGATGGCGAATTAGATGCATATGCAAATAACTTAAACGCAATAGGCGTTTTTTATGGCGTTGAATACATCGAAGACGTCACAGGTGATGTGAAATTCGAAAAGGTTTGGACGGGAGGAACAAATGTTAAGTCTGGAACTACAATTAAGGCTTATGTTTATGACGACCCGAATATTACTTTTCAAATCCAAGCAGGCAATGGGGCCTTTGCACAAGCAAATGTTGGAGAACTTTGCAACGTGCTTTTAACTGCCGGTGCTAGTCCATATTTTCATTCCAAACAGGAAGCGGATATGGATACTTTAAACACTACAGCACTACCTCTGAGAATTTTAAGAATGTCAGAGATACCCGGCAATACAGCAGCCGAGAATGCGGAAATAGAAGTTGTTATTAACAACCATATTTTAGCACCTCGTTCTACTGGTATATAGGAGGATAGTATGGCATTAAATAGATCATTATTTACTAAGCAGCTAAACCTCGGTCTTAATACTATTTTTGGTATGGAATACGATATGTATCCAGAACAATGGAGACAAGTATATACAACTGAAACATCAAAAAAGGCATTTGAAGAAGACGTTCAAATGTACGGATTTGGTGCTGCCCCGGTCAAAGCTGAAGGTGCTCCTATCTCTTATGATAGTGGTGCTGAAGGTATCATAGCAAGATACGTCCATGAAACTATTGCACTCGCTTTTGCAATTACTGAAGAAGCAGAGGAAGATGGTCTTTATGGATCTCTTGGAGCAAAGTATGCGAAAGCACTTGCTCGTTCAATGCAACATACCAAAGAAATCAAAGGTATGAACATTTTAAATAATGGATTTTCAACTTCATCCAGTCCAGTGACTGGTGGCGATGGTCTGACATTATTTAGTAAAGTGCATCCACTTGGCGGTGGAGGTACTAATTCAAACCAATTAGCGACTAATGCTGATTTAAGTGAAACATCTCTTGAAGCGATGTTAATCTTAATTACTGAAATGGTAGACGATAGACAAATTCCTATCGCTGCTCAGGGCATGAAGCTAGTTGTACCACCTGAATTAATGTTCGTAGCAGAGAGAATTGTTGCAAGCAACCTACGACCAGGAACTGCTGACAATGACATCAATGCAACTAAATCTATGGGGATGATTCCTCAAGGAGTTGCAGTCAACCAAAGGTTAACTGATCCAGACGCATTTTTCATTATGACTGATGTGCCTGATGGATTAAAACACTTTGTAAGACGCCCGATCAAAAAATCTGTTGAAGGAGATTTTGAAACAGGCAATTTACGCTACAAGGTATCTGAAAGATACTCCTTCGGTTTTACCGATTGGAGAGGTGCTTTTGGAACTCCAGGAGCGTAATTAATTAATTTTATAAGAGGGGGCGAAATGATTTCGCCCTCTTTTTTTAACACCCAAAGACTTAAAACGACTACTAATAAGGAGGTAGACAATGGGAACAACGACTTTTTCTGGACCAATTAAAGCTGGTCCAATCACAAATACAACGGGAACTACGGTTGGAACTGATGTTAAAAACGTCGGTTTTGTAAAAATGGCTCAAACTGCAGGATGGACTCAGTCCACTACAGCTGCAGATACTGGAATTGTCATTCCAGCTAATAGTCAAATCACTGAGATCATTATTAATATTACAACTGCGTGTGGCGCAGCTGATATTTCTATGGGCACTACATCTACATCAACTGAATTGTTTTCTGCTTTAGCAGCAGGAACAGCAGCTAATGTATTTAAGTATGGATCTACAGGTACAATTACTGATGGCGATACTTGGGCTGATATAGGTTCAAGTGATTTACCAATTTACATTGACTTTTCTGCTGGAACAACTGGAATAGGATTTGTAACAGTTGAATATATTCAAAATATAAACAACGCATAACAATATAGAATGAGTGGCTCTTCGGAGCCACTTACTTAAATTATGGCAGAATCAAAAATTTCATTAAATCCAATAAGTTTATTAAATTTAATCTTTGGTGGTAACGATAGTAAAAAAGATGAGAAAACAGGGGACGCACAAATTGCAGAAGAACTCGCTACCGAAGAAAGAAAAAAAACCAAAAAATCCAAGTTTAAAAAAGCTATGGAACAATTAAGTAAAGATATGAATAAAAAGCCAGAGTTATTGAAGTCTAAGCCACTTCAGTTACCAGGAAATCCATATGATACCAGCTCAGCTCCTTATAAAGTTATGAAAGGATCAAACAGTCCTTTATTTGCAGCACTAAATGATATACAATCAGGAAAACTTAAATACTTAAATGAACAAACAGGAGGTATAATGAAAGCAATTACAGGAGAACTTCCTAAAACTGTGCAAAGGAGATAATTATGATTTCAGATGTAAAACAATCGACACTCGCTGCTGATGGGCGTTTTCAAGATAATCATGCTGGAGCAGGAACTTATATTGGTAGAAGTCGCTTAAAAGGAGTTACAGGAAGATGTGATTCCGCAGCTACAGCTCAAATAAAATTATATGATGGAACAGATGCAACAGGCACTTTACGCTATCATGTATATTGGGGTGTTGCCGCAGGTGATATGTATCAAGAATATATTTCTGACGATGGCATATTATTTAAAACAGGAATTTATGCAGATGTAACGAATTGTAATGCAGTTTCAATTATTTGGGACTAAATGGCAATATCAGGAACCACTGCGTTTTCACTATCAGTCAATGACTGTATTGTAGAAGCTCTCGATAGAATTGGGGGAAGCCCAATGCTAGGCTATGACGTGCGTGCTGCCCGTCGAAGCTTAAATATCATGTTTACGGATTGGGCAAATAGAGGCCTTAATCAATGGACATTGGATAAACAAACAGTATCGATGGTAGAGGGAACTGTTACTTACACCTTACATGCAGCCACTATCGATTTAGTTGACGTTTATATTACACGTGATTCCACAGATTATGCAATGACCTCTATTTCATTAACGGACTATAATGTCTTTCCTGATAAAACACAAGAGGGAAGACCGAGTCAATATTATTTACAAAAGGATGTTGATCCAGTTTTATATGTTTATCCTGCCCCTGAAAATAGCACTGATGTTATTACTTATTGGAGATTAAAAAAAATAGATGATGTTACAGCTTCTACAGTAAGTGGAACTGAACAAACATTTGAAGTACCGTCAAGATTTTATGAAGCTATGACTGCGGGACTTGCTTATTATATGGGTATGAAACGTGCGGGAGTTGATGGATCAAAATTAACTTTTTTAAAGACCGAATATGAACAAGCTTTTGAAAGAGCAAAAGCATCGGACTTAAATCAATCACTTTCAATATTCCCTTATTATGGCTCTACCTTCTACTAAAGGACCTAAAAAAGCACCATCACGAAAATTCTCTCAAGGAAGAAGTGCATTATCAATTTCTGATAGAAGTGGATTGCAATTTCCTTATACTGAAATGGTGAAAGAATGGACAGGAGCACTTGTTCATAAATCAGAATGGGAACCAAAACAACCACAATTAGATCCTACAATATATACAGATCCAGAAGCATTACAAAATCCACGACCTCCTGTTAATATGTTAACGGGAGCGATTAGCCCTTCAGGGGTTCCTAATCAAATTACCAATCGATACCCAGGCACATTCGGTGCGACAGGAGAATCATTTCCATTAATATCTACAGGAGAAAAATTAAATGCCAGTCTTGGAACAGTCACAGTCGTCATCACCTAAAGAGGTTGATTTTAGTAAAACAATCGTTATGATTGGAACGCCATGTTACGGTGGAATGATGCATGAATCTTATTTGCATTGTTTTTTAAAAACATTAGCAGAAGCAAAAGAAAAAGGTTATCGCATTCATCTTAATTCAATGGGAAATGAAAGTTTAATTACACGTGCTAGAAATACGATTGTATCCCAGTTTTTAGATAGGGAGCAACTTACCCATCTTCTTTTTATTGATGCTGATATCGCATGGCAACCAGAAACGATAACTCGAATGTTAACATTGGATGAGGATGTGGTCGCAGGAATATATCCTCGTAAAACATTGGATTGGTATAACATAGAAAAGTATGTTAAAGACAGTCAAAATGATTTAAAAAGTTTAGAACAAAGATTAATGGGATATAATTTAAATTTTAAAGATCCCCGTCATATTCCCATGTATCAAGGGGGATTTGTTGAAGTATTGGATGCTGCGACAGGATTTATGATGATTAAAAGGGAAGTAATATTGAAGATGATAAAAGCATATCCGGAACTTAAATATACGACGGACCAGAATTTAAATGGAAAACCATATGAAAGCGATAATTGTTACGCTTTTTTTGATTGCATGATTGATCCTGACAGTAATCGATATTTAAGCGAGGACTATACATTTTGTCGTCGATGGCAGAAAATAGGAGGTAAGATATATGCGGATGTGGCGAGTTCTTTAACGCATTATGGAACATATCATTTTAGAGGAAATGTCTCGCATAAATTCGCAGAACAGAGTAAAGTAGATAAAAATGGCAACAACTTATTCGACACTAAAGACTGATATTCAAACCTGGGCTCAGAATACAGGAACTGATTTTACAGCTCAATTGGATACATTCATTACAAATGCACAACAGAAGCTTGTACGATTAATTGATCCACAAGCTTTAAATCTTCACGCTTATAGTACATTCAATGCGGGAAGTCAATATTTAACTACTCCGTCAAATTGCCTTATTGTTAAAAGTCTACAGTATACAGATTCCAGTAGTTTAAGAGTTATGATGGAGATAAAGACAGATGAATTTATACGGGAATATTGGCCTAATCCTATTCTTACAGGGGAGCCAAAATATTTTTCTAATTTTAATGACGGGAATATCTTAATAGCCCCTACGCCTACAACGGCACATGCAGTTAATATGGAGTATATTCAAAATATCCCTGATTTAAGTGTGGCAAATCCTACGAATTATCTTACAAATGAATTATCAGATTTATTATTATATTCATGCTTGTCTGAAGCTGCAGTTTTTACTAAAAGTTTGGAGGATTATAGCGTATATAATAAAATGGTTACGGAGTCAATCGCTAGTCTTAATAATGAGGCGAGGCGACGAAGAAGAACTGATTATAAGTTTCCATTAAGTCCAGCAGGACCGGACACTATATCAGGAGGTCAATAAAAGGAGGGTAAACCTATGGCAATAGATCAAGCAATCGCTAAAGTATTTAAAGTTGATTTAATGAATACAGCATCAAATTTAGAAGCTGATACTCTTAAACTAGCTTTATACACATCTTCAGCAAGTTTAGATGAAGATACAGCTACTTATAGCGCAACAAATGAAGTTCCAAATTCTGGAACTTATGCTGCAGGAGGAGCGACATTAACGAGTGTAGCAATCAGTATCGCAGGAAATACTGCAATTTTTGATTGTGATAATGTAAGTTTCACAGCGGCGACTATTTCAGCGCAAGCTGCAGTTATTTATAATAACACATTAGCTAATGCTGCAATAGCAGTTTTTGATTTTGGAGCAGTGAAGTCATCATCAAATGGAACATTTGAAGTTCAGATGCCAACACCAGATGCTAGTGATGGACTAATTAGAATACAGTAGTTAATTAAATGGCAGCACTTGTTATTAATGATCGGGTTAAAGAAACCACGACTACAGAAGGTACAGGAACTGTTAATCTTTTAGGAGCAAGTACAGGATTTCAAACTTTTGTTGCAGGAATTGGAACAGCAGTTAAAACATATTACTGTATAACACTAGGAGGAGGAACAGAATATGAAATTGGAATTGGCACTGTAACAGATGCTAGTCCTGATACATTATCCCGTACAGAAGTTTTAGAGAGCACTAATAGTGATGGTCTTGTAGATTTTTCTGCAGGAACAAAAGATGTATTTTGTACATATCCAGCAAGAAGGGCACCCTCTCCCAGTATGGATCCAACAGAATATGTCACGTCACATGCAGTAACAATAAGTGATGATCAAACATTAGCGTCTGCTGTTTTAGCAGGGCCTGTTAGTATAACAGGAACTCAAACAGTGACGGGAAATTTAATAATTTTATAGATATGGTTAGTAAAATAGAAGTAGATAAAATAGATCCACAATCGGGTACGACTTTAGAGGTCGGCAGCTCAGGTGATACTGTTAATGTGCCATCAGGCGCAATTTTAGATATTAACTCAGGAGCAACGATTGATGCGACGGGAGCAACCATAACAGGATTTGACGCAGCGAGTGATGAAAAAGTAAAAGTAAGCTCGGATGATACGACACCAGGATTTCTAAACGGAAAATTGGTTGCAGGAACAAATGTAACATTAACTGAAGGATCGGGCGGTGCGGATGAAACTCTCACTATAGCGGCAACGGATACAGATACAAACGATAAAGTAAAAGTGTCATCAGACGACACGACAGCGGGTTATTTAAACGGAAAATTAGTAGCGGGAACCGATATATCCTTGACCGAAGGATCTGGTGGCGGCGATGAGACGCTAACACTTGCGTTTACAGGAACAGGAAAGGATATTGATTGGCAGTCCGTTCAAACGTCTTCCCCTATTACGGGGGCGGCGGGAAAAGGCTATCCTGTCAATACCACTTCAGGCGCTATTACATTAAACTTACCTGCGGGAACAGTAGGAGATCAAATCACTGTTGTTGATTATGCGGGTACTTTCGATACGAACGCTTTAACAATTTCAGCGGACGGTTCAGAGAAGATTAAAGGATCAACAGATAATGTTGAAATGGTTACAGAAAGACAGGCAGGAACGCTTGTTTATGTGGATGCAACACAAGGTTGGGTACTAATGAGTGCTGCACCTGACCCAAGTTTAACTCCACCTTTAAAATATGTTACAGCAACAGGCGGAACAGTAACGACTTCAGGAGATTACAAAATTCATACTTTTACTGGGGATGGAACATTTACTGTTTCATGTCCTGGTAATGCAGATGGATCTAATACAGTTGATTATATGGTTATTGCAGGCGGTGGCGGTGGTGCTGGGGAT
>VTLG01005330.1_pt1 | contig 22646 bp, 20 predicted proteins | sample 4694571 | NCBI WGS metagenome assembly VTLG01 (sample SAMN12604809, study PRJNA352737) | marine metagenome | biome: ENVO:00000447; feature: ENVO:00000209|ENVO:00000569|ENVO:01000036; material: ENVO:00002151; isolation source: viral sequences binned using virsorter ...
TTTCCGGTACTTTCAATTTTATGTTCGTATTTCAAGCCGAGCATAATATCCTCATGCATCCATTCCATATGCTTGGTGTTATTGGGATGTTCGGGGGAGCTTTATTCGCTGCTATGCACGGAAGTCTCGTTACTTCCTCACTCATTCGAGAGACAACTGAAACTGAGTCTCAGAATTATGGATACAAATTCGGTCAAGAGGAAGAGACGTATAACATCGTCGCGGCTCATGGCTACTTTGGGAGACTTATCTTCCAATACGCCAGCTTTAATAATAGTCGCAGTCTTCATTTTTTCCTTGCTGTTTTCCCAGTCGTTTGCATATGGTTCACCAGTATGGGAGTCAGCACTATGGCTTTTAATCTCAACGGTTTTAACTTCAATCAGTCAATACTTGATGCCAACAATAGGGTTGTCCCTACTTGGGCAGACGTCTTGAACCGTGCTAATCTTGGCATGGAAGTGATGCATGAAAGGAACGCACATAATTTCCCGCTCGATCTCGCGGCTAAAGAGATCGCACCAATCGCTTAAACACCACGTCCGTTCATCCTTAACGGGACGCATGAATTCACAGCATGGAACGGGGCTGTGATACTGGAGATCATTATGACACTCAAGTATCGTGGTGTAGAATACACTAAAAAATCTTAAAAATTTTAACATGAAATCAATTGCACTAGCCCTAGCTACAATCTCATTTGCTTCAGCTCCTGCAATGGCTGGCATCTATGTAAATGCTGAGTCAAACGCTTCTTATACTGGTAACGATTATACTGGTAGAACTACTGATCTACATATTGGTTATGAGAATTCAGTGGGTGCTCTGGACTATTATGTTCAAGGCGGTCCTGCATTCACAGGTGCTGATGGAGTAGACGGTTCAACAGATTTCTCTGGTAAGCTCGGAGGTTCCGTAGCTGCATCTGAGAAGTTTGATGTATATGGTGAAATCAGTTTCGTAACAGACGAGACAGCTGACAACGCTTATGGTACAAAACTAGGTGCCAAGTATAAGTTCTAAACTTATGTGCGTAACCACATAAAACTAACCCAGTACTGCGGAACAGTACATACGGGTAATCAATCAATACTATTTAAAATCCATGGCTTTTAATACGAACACTGTAGCAGGTACTGTTGTACATGCTCAGACTCAATGGAATACTAAGCTGATCGTTCCTAACGATATCAGTATTGCAAGTTCAACAACTTATCAATCAATCCTTAAGTTTGATCTTGGTAAGTATGAGCGTGCTATATTCCGTTGCTATCTAGATGCAGCATACGATGCAGATGGTGACCTTAAGTATAAGATCATCACTCCAACTAATACTGTATCTTACAGAGCTAGGAACATGGTATCTGAAGCACCTATCTCTGGTGCTGTAACAGAAGCTGTAACATTCGATGTAACAACTGCAGGTTCTCCTGAAGTTCAAGTCGTAGCAGCTGATGGTGCTTACTATGCATTCATTGAAGGTACTATAACCGCTGGTGATACAGCAGGTGAAGTAGACCTACAAGCTGCACAGGTAACAAGTTCAGCAACAGCTACTGTTATCAAGTTCGGTACCTACTTAGAGTACCTCAAGTTCTAAGTATGATAGGAGGTTCACCCCTCCTTCATGCGAGCGTCAAAGGATGACTACAGCCTTCCAAGCTAGTATACAGGGGTTCGATTCCCCTCGCTCGCTTTGGCTTATGGCCCGTACGCGGATACCCTTAAGCTGTCTAGACGGTGGGATAGACCACGAATATAAATTAATTTTCTCAAACGTTTGAGAGTCAGTAAACTATACAACTCTCGTACTAAACATGGCTAACGCCACGCAGTCAGTACTTGGTGCACTGAATAAGGCGGTCTCTAATACCGCTGGTTCTCAGGCATATGATACCAAGTATGCAACTTATCTAAAGCTGTTCTCAGGAGAGCTATTCAAAGCTTATGAGTCAGCAACTATAGCACGTGAAACCGTGCAAAGACGTACCCTAAAGAACGGTAAATCATTACAGTTCATCTTCACGGGACGCATGCAAGCGGCTTACCATACTCCAGGTGAACCTATTCTCGGATCAGGCGATCCACCAGTAGCAGAGAAGACCATCCAATGCGATGATCTACTCATCTCTAGTGCTTTCGTATATGATCTCGATGAGACACTTGCACATTACTCTCTGAGATCTGAGATCTCTAAGAAGATTGGTCATGCACTGGCCGAAGCATATGATAAGAAAGTCTTCAGAACGATTGCTCTAGCAGCACGTGAAGCTCATCCTATCACTGCATCTCCAGGACCTGAGCCAGGTGGTACAACCATCGAGCTTGGTGTGACTAAGGAGTACAACGCACAAGCACTGGTAGACGCATTCTTCGAAGCCGCAGCGGTTCTTGATGAAAAGAATCTACCTAAGACAGGGCGTACAGCAGTACTAAACCCTAGACAATACTATGCACTTGTTTCACAAGTCTCATCTAACATCTTAAACAGAGACTATGGTAACTCACAAGGTAACCTAAACTCTGGTGACGGTCTAGTTGAAATTGCTGGTATTCAAATCAAGCGTTCTAACAACCTACCTTTCCTTGCTGGTACAGTTAACTCAGTATCTGGAGAGAACAACTCTTACAATGGAGATTTCTCTACTCACTGTGGTCTAATCTATCAGCGTGATGCAGCAGGTATTGTTGAAGCCATTGGACCACAAGTTCAAGTAACAGGCGGAGACGTATCGGTTCTTTACCAAGGAGATGTACTCGTAGGAAGGCTCGCAATGGGTGTCGGAACTCTGAACCCTGCAGGTGCAATTGAATTAACCTCAGCACGTAGCTAATTATGTCACTTCGTCCAGGTACCGCTACTACTATAACCAGAACTAAAGGTAACTATGATACCGCAAACACAACTGATTATGGTGGGATAGGCAAGGTGAAGCAAACCGTGACGAAAGATCCTCCAACTCCTTTGGAGTACGGTAGGCAGCATCTTAGCCCTGGCAATATAGGTACCGTTTCTTAACAATATAATATTATGGCAGTACCAACAGCAGTTGGAGAATACGGTGTATGTAAAGGTACACAAACTCGTATCTCTCCTTCAGATACAAGTGGATCAGGCTCAGCATCAGCTGTAGCTTCCACTACTAAAAACTTACGTCTAGCATACTCTACCGTTGGTGGATCAGGTGTGCTTGATACATGTGCAGTTGTCGCTGGACAATACACATAACTCAATAAGGGGGGGTATCACTACCTCCCTTTTTTTATTCATAAATCTTTATACCTATGACTACCACAACCGTTGATATCGATACCGAACTATCCGCAGTCAATGCGATTCTTGGTAGCATCGGTCAATCCCCTATATCTGGTATTGACTTTACAAACCCTGAGATATCTTTTATCTATAACATACTTAAAGAAGTTAATCAAGATGTACAGAATGAGGGATGGCAATTTAATATTGAATATCACATAAAAGAAAATGTTAATAGTTCTGATAATAAAATAATTATAGAATCTGATGTTATACGAATAGACATGACAGATGAATGGGATCGTACTCGTGACTTTGTACGTCGTAAAGATTCAGATGGGATTTGGAAATTATATGATAGAGTAAATCATACATTTGAATTTCCAGATGATGAGTACTTCTATGTAAATAAAACAAGACTATTAAAGTTTGAAGATATACCATCCGTCTTCCAAAGATATATAATTTATAGAGCTTCAGGTAGGGCAGCTGTACAGTTAGTATCTAATAGAGAACTTCAAGGAATGTTATCAACATATGAACTTCAATCACGTGCTGCCTGTATAGAATATGAATGTAATCAAGGCGATCATTCATACTTTGGCTGGCCGGATGAGTCTGCCTATCAACCATATAAACCTTATACTATGCTTAGAAGATAATGGCAAGTGTCACACAAAAAGTCAACAATTATGTATTAGGCATTTCTACACAACCAGACTCTCAGAAATTCCCAGGTCAAGTTGTTGACTTAGTTAATGGTCTGCCTGATGTTGTTCAGCAATTGATGAAACGACCAGGTAGTAAGTTGGTAAATACTTTAACTCCATCTACTGCAGCTAATGCAAAATGGTTCAGTATTTATACAGATGATACTGAACAATATATTGGACAAGTTGCCGCAACTGGTGCAGTTAAAATATGGAGAGCTAGTGATGGTGTAGAGATACCTGTAGACTATGCAAATATAGCTGGATCAGGAGTAGCTACTTATTTAGATAACACTGCAGAATCAGATGAGAAGTCTTCAGATATACAGGCGCTGACTATTAACGAAACTACTTTCTTTGTTAATAGGAGGAAGACAGTTCTAATGAAAACTGATGCTGCTTCATTACAACCAACTCAACCATTTGAAGCTTATGTAGAACTGGACAGTATAGCTTATGGTAAGCAGTATGCATTAGATATTTATGATCCTTCAAATAATTCTACAGTCTCCTACCCACGTGCTACTAGTCTAGTAGTAGATGAAGTTGTCTCATTAGATGGATCTAGTACAGCTTCTGGTACAGTTGGTAATGGTGATTGCGAAGGGATGGGTAGAGAATATGTAACAGTTAATACAGGTACAGCTATTGGTGCTTCTTCACCTCCTAACGGAAGCTCAGGTGGTAAGAGTAATCTGAGGTATGAGATGGACACACGGTGTACGCCTCAACCTACAGATAACGAAGACACAGATGATTACCATGATGCCTATAACCCATATTGTAAATTACAGTTTGGTGGAGAAGGATGGACAACAAATGATACCCATGTACATACCTCACAGAAAGGTCTCACTACTACTGTAACTATTAAAAACCATGTAACTGTTACTTCTAGAGCTAACATTGCAATGGTACGTCCTGATCCTACCTCTTCTAATGCTGAAGAGCATGTATCAGCAGCTGGTATATTAGGAGATTTAAAGACTACTATAGATGCAATCTCAGGCCATGGTATTACAGCAACAATTGTTGGTAATGGTATACACTTATATCGCAGTACTAAATTTGGAGTATCTACACCTGAGAAAACATTATTAAATGTAACAACAAGTGAAACAAATACTATAGCTGATTTACCACGTACATGCCGTCATGGTTATGTAGTACGTGTAGTTAATAGTGAAGAGAATCAAGATGATTATTTCCTTAGATTCCAAGTAGAAGGTATAGCAGAAGATATAACTCAAACTGGTACCTATGCTAGATCTAGTAATACAATTACTGTAACTGCTGCAAGTCATGGTTTAGAGAATGGGGATCAAGTTATATTAGATGTAACTAGTGGTGGTGCAACAGATGGATTCTACACAATTGCTAATAAAACTACTAATACATTTGAAGTAACAGATTCAGCCTCTGGTACTATTAGTGCAGGAGAAACTTGCACATTTACACCAGCTAGATTTGGTGAAGGTGTCTGGGAAGAGGTTTGTGAACCTGGTCTTGAAATAGAAATAGATAATACTACTATGCCTTTAGCTCTGACAAGAGTTCTTCCAGGTACATTTTCTATTAATGGAGCAGGAGCTACTTCTCATGCAAATGGTGCCTTTAGATTCTCTTATCCTGATTGGGCTAAACGAGATGTAGGTGATGAGATTACAAATGCTAAGCCTTCTTTTATAGGTCAAACTATAAATAAAATGGCCTTCTTTAGAAATAGGATTTGCCTATTAAGTGCTGAGAATATAATTTTATCTAGGGTTAATGACTTCTATAATTTTTGGGTGAAAACTGCTATGGCAATTTCGCCTGCAGACCCTATTGATTTACAGTCTAGTTCTACATATCCTACTAAATTATATGACGCTATTGAACAAGCAGGTGGATTAGTTATCTTTAGTGCTAGTGAACAGTTCTTATTAAGTTCAGGTGCTGAGGCTCTAATGACTCCTGAGACAGCTAAGATCAGTTACCTATCTTCTTATGCTTTCAATCCTGATACAAACCCAATTGAACTAGGAATTACAATTGGATTTTTAAATAGCACATCTAAATATACTAGATTTTATGAGATGGCTTCTGTATCACAGAGAGAAGAACCAACTATTGTAGAGCAAAGTAAAGTAATTTATAATCTATTTCCTACCAATTCCAGTATGACCACTGGATCTACAGAAAATAACTTAATCTTATTTGGTGTAGACAGTACATTACATAGTGCCACAAATGAAGTATGGGGATATAAATGGCATCAAACAGAAGGAAGACGAGATCAATCTGCATGGTTTAGATGGACATTACCTAATAATTTAATTTATCATACTATTCTAGATGATGTATATTATGTAGTTCTTAATACAGGCTCTACATTTACACTAGAAAAATTTGATATCAAACTTAAATCAGATACCCATATGATAGGTACTGCTCCTGATGATAATCGGGTATATCTAGATACTAAGAAAACAATTGATACAGGTGATTTAACTTATAATACAGCAGCTGATACAACTACATTTACATTAGGTGCAGGATATTATAGTTCAAGAACACTCACTGCCTATTGTATAGAAGCAGGAGATTCAAACGGTAGGACTTATGACATTCCGAGTTCAGCTATTACTGGCACTGCTCCTAATGAAACTGTTACTCTTCCTGGTAATTGGAAAACAAGCACTAATGGTGGTAGTCCAATTAATACAGACATTGTAATAGGTTATGAGTATGAGTTTGAAGTTGAACTTCCAAAAATATTTTTGTTAAGACCTGAAGGAGAAAGAATGAGATCTGAAACCCGTGGGTCTTTAGTTATACATCGAATGAATTTTGACTTTGGAGATGTTGGGGTTATAGATGTAACTATGCAACGAAAAGGTAAACCTGATTATACATATACAGTAGAATCTTTAGAATGGGATAATGTATTAGCCAGTCGAGCTGCAATTGCAACAGATTATTTGCATACTATTCCTGTGTATGATAGAAATACTAATCTAACTGTACAAATAAAATCTAATCACCCATCACCAGCAACCATCCATTCGATGAACTGGGAGGGTGATTACTCACCCAGATATTATCAACGTGTCTGAATACATTCACCCAATTACAATGGAAGCTGCTGTAGAGGTAGCCTCCAATCTTCGACCAGATGATTATAGAGAAGTGTTTGAAGGCCACGGTCATTACCCACTTCTCTTTATTCCTATGAATGCTTTCCATGGAGAAACAGTTTACTTCACGCACCCAGACGGCAGAATTGCCGGACTGGCTGGAGTAGAAAAAGATGGGAAAATCTGGATGCTCTGTACACCAGTCATTCATGATAGACCTATGCTCTTTGCTAAGAATGCCAAGAGATGGATAGAAAGCAGGGAAGAAAAACTCCTTTGGAATATAGTAGATAAACGGAATACCGCTCATCTAAAACTTCTAAAGTTTCTGGGATTTAAGTTCTTAAGGGAACTTGAACATGGTCCCAACAAAATAACCTTTATAGAATTTTGCCGTGTGCGAACCAACAGCCATAGCTTCCGCAGCGATGGGGATAGCATCAGCAGTAGGACAACAGTCAGCCGCTGAACAAGCTACCTCTTATCGTAATAGAGCTAAACTAAAGAACCACGAAAGGAACAATCAGAATTACTTAACACAAGTAATGCTTGATAACGCCAGATGGAAGAATGATGTCCAAATTGGAGATGTTAAATACGATCAAGCTTATATGGCTATGATCGATCAGTGGAAAGAACAAGATAAACAATTAGATAAGTTATTTGCTAAACATGATTTTGCAGTAGAGAAAGCTATACGAACTATGTACGAGAATGAATATGCTGGTACACAGACAGGTAATACTGCAGCTAGATTAGCTGGTAAATCTGCTAGAGAATTAGGTTATACCAAAGCTAAATCTATAAATGAAAAGATGTTTGCAAAAGAAGAAGTAGAGCTTAAGAAGGATCGTTATAAAACAGAAGCTGATTCTACACAATGGGATATATATGATAAGATCAGATTCCAACCTATACATGGTCATGCACCACCTCCTCCTTTGATGGAAGCTGCACCTAGTAGAGCTGGTATGATGTTAAGTATAGCTGGTAGTGTCTTTGGTGGATTTGCAGATGCAGGTGTATTTAAAGCACCTTCAACGGGTTTGAAGACTAACCTTGGTTTAGGTGCTAATGACCTTGCTGGATCAATGAGTGGCATAGCATGACATATAACGCAAACATAGAGAGGCTGAAACAAGCCTCTAACTACAACACATCCCTTGCTAATCAGTATGAAACTGAACATGCTAATCGAAAAGGTGCGCAAGGTATTACAGATGCTAGGTATATAGCAGATGGATTAAGTGATTTCTCTACACAATTAAAAGAGTGGAGAAAAAAGGATATTGAAAAGAAAAAAGAAGAAGGCAAGTTAGAAGCGCAAAGATATGCTACTGCTGACGCAACAAAACTAGCAGAATTAGCACAAGAAATTAAAGGTCTACAAGAAGACGATACTAGATTCCACGAAATTAAGTCAGAAATGCTTAAGTTAAGTGGTCCTGATGTATATCCTGAAGCTGATCGTTTAGCAAAGTTGTCTCCTTGGGCTCAAGTTGGATACGCTGCAGAAAAACTTAGAGTATTTAATGAATCTTTTGATGATAAATTAGCCTACATGATGCAGAATAGCGATCAAGCTATTACAATTCAAGGCATGAGGTTTACTCCAAGAGAGTTACGTGAAAATAATATAACAGGATTACCTTTTAAAGAAGCTGCTGTTCATGCAATGTCCGAGCAACTTAAACAGGAATCTGGTATTTATAATTTCTCTCCAGAATTACTAGCATTAGCGGGTACTAATGATGCTGTTCAAAAGGCCAAAGATGGTCAAATGGAGAAGTTTAGAGAAAGATATAATATAGATGCATCTGGTCAAACTAGAGCACAAGCTGTTGCAGAGTGGCAGAGATCAGAGAAAACAGGTGCAGATTTACAGAGACTATTGTTAGTACAATCAGCAACTGTAGATAAAAGTAACCAAATATTAGGTCGTACAGGTGCTTGGAATAATGTAATGAATCAGCTTACAACTGAAGGTGTATCATTAGGAGATCCAAGCTATGCTGACGTAATAGGTAACTTACCCATACCAGCTGATATGGCAGTACAAATGGGTATAAAACCTGGTACTACATTTAAAGAGCAATGGCCACAAAGGTTTAATAAACTGAAATCTGATATTAAAGCAGGTTATGTTACAGCTGTAGATGCAGAGTTAAAATATCAGAAAGCTGAAGGTAAGCAATTAGAAGCTGATTTTATTAAAGCAGCTAGAAGTAAACCTTTATCTGCACAAGAGGTTAACGAATGGAAACGTAAATTTGGGGACGCAGGGCTACCTATACCATCTGGAGTCACTAACTATGAAACTCGTAGTGACATGGATGAAAGAGAGTCAAAAGATATGATTGAAGCCATAATGGCTAGTCAACAAGGGTATATTTCTCATGAACAATTAGATCAATACCATCCTAAAGCAGCTTTGGAATATAGAGATAAAGCTACTAAAATGGCAGATAAAGCTGTTAAAATGTTTGGTGCTGAGGATAAAATCAAAGCTGATCTTAATACCGCATTTACTAATATGGGTATTAAAGGTAATGAAAAGAGCCCAGCTTGGATAGAAGCTCTGGAAAATGCCAAAGCTGACTATGCTCTTAAATATCATAGATATATTGATATGGGATATACTAGAGCAGAAGCAAGTCATCATGCTTTACATTCTCAATCAGTTAATGATCCAGAATCAGGTAGGACATTAGTCGATTCTCAAGGAGTATTACACGAGATTAGACAGAATGGTGAAAGGAGTAAATATGTTATTACAGGTCAAAGTGTAGAAAAAAGTTTAAAAGCTGGACATATACGAGTAGCACAAATATCACTAGCTAAAAATGAGATTCTAAATGATCCACATTCTGTTACTACAAAAGTAATAGGTGGTGATTATGGTCATCGACAAATTACTACTATAAAAAATAATATTGATAAGTATGGAGCAAGAGGTCTATATATGGACAAAGGTGCTTTACAATATTATAAAGGTATAGCACGTGGTCGAAATGCTAAAGAAGGAGGTTTCTGGGGTATAGTAGATGCCCAGTTAAAAGCTTTAGGACATGAAGGATTAAACCCTGCTAATCGTCCTGCTATGTTAAGTATAACTACTGGTAAAGATGCAGACGGTAACCTTATATCAGATAGGCGTGGTCATTCAGTTGTTAACAGAAGAATCGCTTCAGCCCTTCAATATCCATCACCTAGCAATAATTTATACATACTAAATATGTTACAAGATGAGATTAATTATGGGCAGACTCCCAATTCTGTATGGGATCAACAGCAGTATCTTAATCCTTGCTTATTAGGAGGTGTAGCATAATGGATGAATTAACTTTTGATCCTAATCTTACTGCTAATTCAGATTCAACTACAGAAGTAGAAGGCTATGAAGAGCATGTAGAAGAAGTAAAAAAAGCTTACCCTGAACAAGATTGGAGAACCCCCGCACAAGTAGAAGCTGAGGAGCAAACTCAACCTGAACAGCAGCCAACTGCTCAATCACCAGATCAGGTAACTGAAGTTGCTACTCAAGTTGCTACTCAAGTAGGAGAACAACTAGGTTTACCATCACAACCTATTGGCCTACCCTTAGATGAGAACTATCAACCAGAAGTACTTCCAAGTGAAGATAACCTATCATATGGTGCAAAAGAGGAAGATTTTACCAAAAATAAATTTGCCCAATATATAGATCCTAGAACTGGACAAGTTCCCATTCAAGTTCTACAAGCAGCAGGAGTATCAGATGATTTGATACAATTGACGAGAGCTTGGAATGATTATCTTCCTGAAGAAAAGGAAATGTGGGATGAGTTTGATGCGAATGGTGGTAATGATAATTTAGAAAATGTTTATAATACATTCATGAGGATAAGAAATACTCCACATCTTTTAGCCCGATATGACAGGAATGGAGATGGTGAGTTTACAATGTCTGATTGGTATGACATGGCGAAGTATAATGCTGAAGTAGGTATGACGCCAGAGCAAGAACGTATAGATACAGCAAATTGGTTAAATGATTTACAGAACAAACATTTTGGACAACGAGTAGCTGCATTCTTTGGGCACGAACCTATGTCTAGGTACATACACCAACGTAGAAAAGGTGTATTAGGTCCAAGAGATGATTTAGATGGTGAACAGATGAGAGCTAGTGCTCTAGCAGGATTTCAAGTTACTGCAGAATCTATCTTATCTGCTCCTGAAAAAATTCAAGCAGGTCTTGAAGCTGCAGCTAACGATGATGATCCAGATACTTGGTTTGATTGGAATGCTTCAGAGACTCATGATGCTTCATTCGATGATATGGTCTTAGGCCATAAGAATCCTTTGTCCACAGGGTTTGCTATAAACAATCCAGTTAATAGAGTCTGGAGTGATTCCACCATGTTTGAACTTGGCAGATATTCACCAGCTATTGGCCTTGCTTTTGCTCTCCCAGGATCTTTGACTGCAATCGGTTCAGGTGGAGCTGGTTGGACAGCAAAAGGTGTTGGCATAGCAGGGTTGCATACTGCAAAAGCATTTGGTGTTACTTGGGCTACAGAGACAATCCCTACTAATTTGTTTGTAGATATGAATAATTCTGCAATGAAAGTATTTCATGGTGATAATAAGGCATTCCAACAACTAGCTGCTAAACATCCAGAAATGTATGTAGATGGTGTTCAAATGTCACATGGATATGAAACTCCATTTAGTCGTAAATTAGAATTTATGCGACAGGAAATGACATGGGATGCTGGTGGCTTACTAGTTGGTAATATATTAATGCGAGGAGTTGGTCATGGAATTACTGCATTATCAGAAAAGAATTTTAAACAAATAACAACTAGTACTAAACCTAATATTCGTAAACCTTTAGATGTAAAGGATATAGTACTCAAACGGAAACAAGTTGCAGATGATGTATTAGATGCTGCTCAAGACCAAACAAAGATGGGTGCAGAAGGTCCATCTAGTAAATGGAATGATTGGTCATCTACAGATGGTGAATTAGATTCATGGTATGGTGATTTTAAAAATCAGAAAACTGTATCTGGTCAACGTTCAGCTGGTATAAGAAGTAATGCATATGATATTACTAAACAAGTTAATGAATTAAAAAACCAAGTAGGTATTGAAGGTGGTACTGTTGATGAATTATTCACTCCAGTAGAAAGAGCTGATTTTGCTAAGAATGGTATACCTGATCCTTGGTTTACTAGACAAGCTGATGAATTAGCAAGCAATGCTGACTTTGCTGCAGATTTAAACAGATTAAATCCTTTAGATCGTAATCTAGGTAATCTAGCTGAAGATCAATTGAAAAATATTCAAGAAGTTTTAGGTAGAGATGCTGCATCATTAGAACCTAGAGAATTTTGGGGTGATGCATTTGTAGATACTCCAATTAAAGCAGGTGAAGTATTAGATGATGTAAAGAAATTTGTTATCAAAAACTTACAAATACAAGATGCAGTCAATAACTCACTCCTTAAAAGGTTAAGAGATTATGCTGATGCTGCAGGTGAACAGTTAGGAAAAGGTGATATTTTTGCTAAAGGTGGTCCTATGCGTAATGTAGCTAGGAACTTATCTATGGGTCTATCTCAAGTTAAAAAGACTCAATTCACTTGGGATCTTGCTGCTAAGAGGATGAAAGAAACTGGTGGTGAGTTAACTAAAGAGATGGTTGAAGAGATAAATGCAACAGTAGCACAAAGATCTAGGCAATTAACTAAAGAAAGTGATGATGGTGTAAGGTTAATGATGCAGCTAATGGAAGGTAGTGATGATCTTGAACTTGCTGAAGCTATATTAGATGTGTTTAAAGTATCGAATGATATTCATAATTGGAAAGATTTTGATGGATGGATGAGGCAAAAGATTAGTGGAGGTGAATTTAATGGTAAAGTTAAGACAGGTGTATTAATCCATGAACTTCAAGGAGTTATGGTAAACAGCATCCTTAGCGGTCCTAAGACTCCTCTAAGAGCTATTCTAGGTACAACTACTAATGCATACCTAAATGCTATTAATGAAGCAGCAGGAGCTACACTACGAGCACCATTTACGAATGATGTAGCAAGTAGAATGGCATCAGTTGCTAAATTGAAAGGTATGTTTGAATTAATACCAGAAGCTTTTACTGTATTTAGAAAGAATTTAAAAGCTAAATTTAATGCAGATTTATCTGATATTAGGACTAGATACTCAGAAGCCCCAACTGGACACGATCAGAATTGGAATTTATTTGGAAAATGGACTGAACAAAACGGTACTATTGGAGATAAAGCAGCTTTTTATATAGCTAATATTGCTAGAAATCTGAATAATAACAAACTACTTAGTTGGTCACCACGTGCTTTAGCAGCTACTGATGATACATTTAAGTGGTTATTAGCAAGAGCTAGATCTAAAGAGATTGGTATGAGGCAAGCTTTAGAAGTTGCTGCAGATACACATACTAAATTCTCTCCAGAATTAATGAAGAAAGCTGAAGATATTAATTATAAGAATCTTTTAGATGCTGATGGTAATTTAGATTTATCACAAGACTCTTGGTTAAACAAACAGTTTAAAGAAGTTACATTAACATCTGAACTGAAAGGCTTCTCTGCTAAATTAGATGAACTATTCAATTCTACACCATTAATCAAACCATTCTATCTATTTGCTAGAACTGGTGTTAATGGTTTAAATCTTTCATTCAAAAGTACTCCTTTATTAGGTGCATTACATAAAGAATCAATTGATATCTTAAGACATACTGGAGATGATTTTACACCTCTATTTAAGTATGGTATAGAAAATGCTAACGATTTAGCTAATGCTAGAAATCTATTTGCTGGTAGACAGGCTGTAGGTGCAGCTACTGTAATGGGAGTCAGCGGTATGTATATGGCTGGCCAATTAACTGGTAGTGGTCCTGCCGATCAAAAACTGAAGCAGCAATGGATTAATGCTGGTTGGAAACCTAATCATATATACGTTGGTGATGTAGGATTTGACTATACAGCTATGGAGCCTTATAATGTTATATGGTCTGCTATTGCTGATATAGGTGATAATATGGAATTGATGGGCAGTGAGTGGGCAGAGCAACGTTTACAAGCTGTTGCCTTTGTTTTAGGTAGAGGTTTAACTAATAAGACTTACATGTCTGGTTTAGATCAGATGATGCAAGTTATACAGATGAAACCCGGAGCACTAAATAGAACAGGTGCTAATATACTTAACAATAGTGTACCTCTTGCAGGACTTAGAAATGAATTCGGTAAATGGGCTAATCCTCATATGAAGGAATTGAATTCTGATATGTGGACTTCTATTAGAAATAGAAACCAAGCTACTGAATTCTTAGCACAAAGACCTTTACCAGAGAAAAGTGATATTTTAAATGGTAAACCTATTAGAAACTGGAATATAATCGGTAGGTCATTTAATGCTATATCTCCTATACAATTAGATATTAGAAATGATACACCGGGTAGAAGATTATTAATGGATAGTAATTATGATTTAAAATCTACTACTTATGCTTATGGTGGTTATTCATTTACTAAAGATGCTCATGTTAGATCACACTTTCAAAATGCTATAGGTACTGTACCAGTTACAGTTGGGTTTAAAAAGTTTGCTAATGTAGAAGAGGCTTTGAATCATCTTGCATCAAGAGATGATGTTAAAAACTCTATGGCGCAAATGAAAGCTGATGGTAAGAATCCTGCAAATTGGGATTTAGATCCTAATCAATACCCTCATAATACTTTAATAGATAATTTAATGAATCAAGCTAGAGCTAAGGCTTGGGCGAAAATTAATCAGGAAGATCATCCAGCTTTCCCTGATGTTCAAAAATTAAAAGCAGAAAAGGATGGATTAACTACTAGGCAAAGGAATAGTAGACAAGAGATTCTTGAATTCAACTACCCATCAAGACAAGTAGAACAATTCCCTAAGAACTAAATGGCACATACAAAAGTAACAAAAACACACTCCCAGAATACAGGAGTTGCGAATACATTTAGCTACTCAGGGAGTTTCGATGTATTCAAAGGTAGTGAAGTGACGGTAACGTTAGATGCTATATCATTAACATTTACCGCTTCTACTATAAATGAATCCGCCTCCCCACGTGAATATACAGTAGATACAGCAGCTAAGACAATACATATTGGTGGTGCTGATCTCTCTAGTGGTACGATAATAATAAGACCTGAGACAGATATGGGTGCTCCTACACCAAGAGCTACCTATACACCTGGAGCATCTATTACTTCAGAAGACCTTAATAATAACCAGAAGCAGTTAATGCGGAAGGCTATGGAGTATGATGAAACTAAGCTTTCATCTACTGGTGGTACTATGACAGGTGACCTCACTTTAGGTGAGGATACGAAGATTATATTTGAAGGTGCAACAGACGATGCTCACGAAACTACTCTCACAGTTACTGATCCTACAGCTGATCGTACTATTACTCTTCCGAATGTTACAGGTACTGTAGTAACTACAGGAGACACAGCAACAGTTACAGCCACGATGATGGCAGCTAACTCTGTCGATTCTTCTGAGTTGGTAGATGGAAGTATAGATACAAGTCATATATCATCTGGAGCAGTAGAAGAAGCGAAACTTGGTTCAGGAGCAGTTACAACTGCAAAGCTTGGAGCATCAGCAGTTACGACTGCTAAGCTTGCTGATGGTTCTGTATCAGAAGCTAAAATAATTGATTCTAATGTAACTACAGCAAAGATAGCAGATGCTGCGGTAACAACAGCTAAGATAAATGATACCGATGTTACTACAGCTAAGATTCGAGATACTAACGTAACCGAAGCTAAAATTGCTAATCTAAATGTTACTACAGGTAAAATAGCTGCTGACGCAATTACTGGAGCTAAAATAGCAGACGATGCTATAGATTCAGAACATTATGTAGACGGTAGTATTGATACAGTTCATATAGGTGATTTAAACGTATCTACAGCTAAGATAGCTAATGATGCGATAACAACAGCTAAGATAACCGATGCAAACGTAACGACAGCTAAGATAGCAGATAACGCTATCACCTTTGCTAAAATAGGTTGTGAGCAAACAACTATCTCTGATACTGATACTTCTGTTCCTACATCAGGAGCTGTTGTAGATTATGTAGCAGCACAGATAGCACCTATTGGTGGTCTTGAAGTTATTGCTAATAAGGATTCATTTCCTGAAACTCAACCTGCAGCTGGTGTTGTAATTAGTATAGCAGATGCTGTTGGTATTGTTGTTAACGGTAGTGGTACAAGTACTACTCCAGATACAATATCTTCAGATGCTACTGTAACTATAAATAATATCAATTCTTCATTTAACAGTTCTACTGTTGCTTCTGGAATTGGATGGTTAGTTACATCAACAGGTTCAGGTCAGATATATAATTACCATAAAGCTAATATTAAAGAATCTGATGTCATACAGTTATCTGATGATATAAATGACTTCAATAGCAGGTATCGTGTTAATGCTGGAGAACCTGGATCTAATAATGATGAAGGTGATCTTTGTTATGATACTAATGCTGATAAGATGAAAGTCTATGATTCAGCAACATCAGCATGGAAAGAAGTTACATCAACTGGAGACTTTAAATATCTATTCCTCTGCCCTGCAGGTGGAACTGGAGCACCTACTTTAGATGGTAGTATTGCTACATATGATCTTAGAGAATCTAGTAACTCAGGTTCAGCAGCTAGTGTAACAAATGCTGCTCAATTACTTGTTAGTATTAACGGTGTAGTACAGAAGGCTAATACTGGTACTAGTGCACCTGCTGAAGGTTTTGCATTGGTAGATGCTAATACTATTATATTTGGCGCAAACTTAGCTAGTGGTGATTCAATATTTATCGTTCAATTTGGATCTGCTTTAACTATTACAACTCCTGGAGATGGGACAGTCAGCACTGCTAAACTAGCAGCTGATGCTGTCACAGGAGCTAAAATAGCTGACAATGCTATAGATTCAGAACATTATGTAGATGGAAGTATAGATCATGTTCACTTAGCTAATGATGCAGTAGATGGAGATAATTTAGCTGATGATGCTGTCAACTCAGAACACTATGTTGATGGAAGTATAGATACAGCTCACATAGCTGATGACCAAGTAACTCTTGCTAAGATGGCAGGACTTGCTAGAGGTAAGATTATATATGGTAATGCCTCTGGAAATCCAACAGCTTTAGCAATAGGTACATCGGGACAAACTCTTGTATCCGATGGTACTGATATATCATGGGGTGAAGCCGCTGCTGGTGCAGCCGGTGGAGGTTCTGATAAGGTATTCTGGGAGAATGGTCAATCAGTAACAGCTGATTATACAATATCAAATGGAATGAATGCAGGTACATTCGGACCTATAACAATAAACAACGGAGTTACTGTAACGGTAGGCTCTGGAGAATACTGGACTATCGTTTAATTATGGCAATTACAATTAATGGAAACGGAACCGTCACAGGAATCTCCGTAGGCGGTCTACCAGACGGTATAGTAGACTCAGATACTTTAGCAGGAGGTTCTGCTGGATCTTTACTAAATTATAAAACAACTTTATATACAGCAGTAGATACTTCACTATCTGGTAGTAGTGGTACTTGGCAAGCTGGACCATTTTCAGTAACTATTACTCCTAACTCATCTTCTAGTAAAATATTAGTTATGTGTCATGTAACAGGAGGTAATAGTGGCGGTGTTGGAGAAGGACCAGTTTTTCAAATTCAAAGGAAAATAGGATCAGGTTCATTTGCTGCTGTTGGTATAGGAGATGCTCAAGGTAGTTCTAGTAGGGGAACTGTTGGAGGACTCTTTGATAAAATGACTACTAGTGAAACTATTACATTTGGTGCTCAGTTTGTAGATGCACCAGCAACTACCAGTGCTGTTGAATACAAACCTTATTTTGTAGTAGAGAATGGTAATCTTTTAATTAATAGAGCAGGTACTGATAACTCAGCAGAGAGAATTGTTGGTACAAGTGCAATTACAGTAATCGAAGTGGGGGCAGGCTAATGAGTAAAATAATACTAAAACATTCTGGTGGTAATGGGGTTTCATTAAACCCACCAACATCTGCACCAGGATCTTCAGAGGTAGCTTTTAAATTACCTAGTACAGATGGTACTGCTAATCAATTATTGAAAACTGATGCATCTGGTAATTTAGGTTGGAGAGATTTACCTACGTTTGCAGTAGGTGGTGAAGTCAAGGAATATGTAGAAAGTGGTACAACTTATAGAGCGCATACATTTCTTGGGACATCGAAATTTATAACCACTGGAGCTTTAACAGTTGATTATCTACTTGTCGCAGGAGGTGGAGGTTCTACTGCTGCTGAAGGTAACTCAGGATCAGGTGGCGGAGCAGGTGGCGGAGGTATGGTCGTAGCGACTTCCCAAGCTATTGCAGAAGGAACACATACAGTTACTGTAGGAGCAGGTGGAGCAAAAAGTACAAATTACTCTGTAACTGCTTCTGCTGGTGGGAATAGTACTTTTAATAGCCACGTAGCAACAGGAGGCGCTCCAGGTCCAAAATATGGAGTCGTTGGTCCAGATGGTGGTTGTGGTGCAGGTGGTTCCGAATCTAGTAAAGCTGGTGGTTCAACCAATCAAAACACTTACTCTGGAGTTACAAATGTAACTGGATACGGTAATGATGGTGGAGACGCTGCTGGTTATCCAAGCGGTGGTTCTGGAGCAGGTGGAGGCGCTGGGGGCGCTGGAGGTAATGCTAATGGTGGAACCGTCGCAGGGGGTATAGGTCGTGCAAGTACCTTTAGAGATGGTTCAAGCGTAACTTATGCCCGTGGTGGAAACGGTGTCGAGGGTAATACTAACTCTTCTGATGAAGCAGCTAATACAGGTAATGGTGCACACGGTGTTTCCGTTGATGGTGCTACATCTAACACCAACTCCGGCGACGGTGGTTCAGGTATTGTTGTTATTAGATATGCAGTTTCATAGGAGATTTAAATGAGTTTATTAAAAGTAAATACAATACGTCACTCAACAGCATCAAGTGATGCGATTACATTGGCTAGTGATGGTACAGCTACCGCTAAGATTACTAATAACCTATCTAATAGGAATTTAATCATTAATGGTGCGATGCAGGTTGCTCAAAGAGCTACTTCAAAAACTGGTATAGGTGGTAGTGCTGTTGAATATTCAACTGTAGATAGATGGTATACATATAGTGCAAATACAGCAGGACGGCATACTGAAACGCAAGAATCGGATGGTCCTGCAGGATTCGCTAATTCAATGAAGTTTGCTTGTACTACAGCAGATACTTCTATTGCTTCTAATGAGTTATTTTTAATAGGTACTAAACTTGAAGGGCAAGACTTACAGCAAATTAAAAAAGGTACATCTGATGCAGAGAAATTAGTATTAAGTTTCCATGTAAAAGGAAATGCAAATGCTACTTATATGTGTGCTGTTCTTGATCTAGATAATGGCAGAATGAGTACTAAACAATTTGCTGTTACTTCTTCTTGGAATAAAATTACAATAGCTATCCCTGCAGATACAACAGGAGCTTTTGATGATGATAATGCAAACAGTTTAGCTGTCTTCTTTTATCTACATGGTGGATCAGATTTTACAGGAGGTACATATACAGCTAGTACATGGCAGACTTCTACAGATGCCAATAGAGCAGTAGGAATTAGTTCATTCTTTGATAGTACAAGTAGAACTTTCCAATTCACAGGGATGCAATTAGAGATAGATCAGGGTTCTGGAGTAGCCACTGACTTTGAGCACAGGAGCTACGGAGATGAGCTAGCTAGATGCCAAAGATATTACCAAAAGGCATGGGTCTATACATATACAGGTACTACTGGAAGTAATGGAAAATTCTATGAATCAGTTCAATTTAAACCTGAAATGAGAGCTGCTCCTACTTTAGCTGCTGATTATGATACGAATAATGAAAATGATTTTGAGACTAGGACAGGTGCTAGTTGGGATACAACTACTCCAGTTTTAGTAATAGCTCAAGAAGAAGGTGCATCATTATCAAGTGGTAGTACTAATAATTTCAACTTTATGAAAGGTATTGCTCATTTCTCAGCGGAGCTTTAATTATGACACATACATATAAATTAATGGGTAAAATCGGTGGTGATGGAGGCATTATTCCTGATGTGATACATCGTACTTCCGATAATGCATATATACCAAAAGACCCAGCAAACACAGATTATGCTGAATACTTAGAATGGGTAGCAGCAGGTAACACAGCGGAGGCAGCCGATTAATGGCATTAACACAAGTAAAAACCACAGGTTTAGCAGATGATGCTGTAACGGAAGCTAAGGTAGCTAATGATGCTATCAGCCCAGCAGAAATGAAAGCAGGAACAGATGGACATATAATTACATATGATGCATCTGGTAACCCTACAACAGTAGGACCGGGTACAGATGGACAAGTATTAACATCAACAGGAGCTGGATCACCTCCAGCTTTTGAAACTTTACCTACAAGTGGGGCAGCTTTAACAGGATCAACTGATAATACAGTTGTTACGGTGACAGGTGCTAACGCTATGGCAGGTGAGGCAAACCTTACCTTTGATGGAAATCATTTAAGTCAAACTATAGATGCACATGCTGAAGGTATAAGAATAACTGCTGCTGGTTCACACTATCCTGAGATAAGATTAGGTGCTAATAGATCGGGAGCAGGAGACACTGTTGGGTATATTTTAGGGCAATGGAATGGTAAAAGTGTAACTGCTATTAATATGTTAACTGGTACAGATACTACCAATAAGGATGATGGGGTTATTACTTTTAATACTTCTAGTGCTGACAATATTTCAGAAAGATTCCGAATCGAATCAGATGGAGACGTAAAAGTAGTTGACGGTGATCTAGTAATAGGAACATCTGGTCACGGTATTGACTTTGCTGCTGCTCCAGATTCAGCCTCTAATGAAACAACTACTAGTTCAGTCTTCGATGATTATGAAGAGGGAACGTTCACCACAGGTATGGTTAGTTCTAACCTAACATTAGATGATAGTTCAGCTAGCTCAGGTCATTATGTAAAAATTGGAAGAATCGTACATGCTTGTGGAGTCTTGAGTTTAAATACTAATGATGGAAGTCCATCAGTTTCTGGAAGTGATAATATTACTCAATCTTTACCATTCCAGCCACGTAGTACAACCGCTGCAATGACAGGTACAATATTCCAACAGAATATAAATGCTGGCCCCGGAACTTCAGTTGGTCATCCTCATTACTACAATCCATTCCCAGTTGATTACTTATGTTATCCAGCTAGTGATGGAGTTAGGTTTTATATAAATAAAATTGAGTATGCTTACGAACGAATGACCAATTCTCATATGTCTGCAGGATTTCCGGGTTATACTTGGATGTCTTGGAGTATCACTTACCAAACAGCTCAATAACTATGGCACTTACAAAAACAATTACTGATGACAAAATAGAGGTCGTTGGTGACTTTAAAACTATTCAGGTTAGACAAGCTACAATAATTAAAGAAGATGGGAAAGAATTATCACGTTCCTATCATCGTAGATTATTAAACTGTGGCACATTAGATGCTTCTGATAATTTCGTAGATACAAATCTCGGAGCTGAAACAGTAGAAGTAAAATCTATTGCTGATACTTGTTGGACCCAAGCTGTTAAAGATGCTTGGAAAGCACATTTAATTGCACAAAAAGACATACTTTGATTAATATCCCAACCCCTAACCTGCCTAAAGCTCTGGACATCCCTCAGCTGTACTTTAAACCGCCTACAGCAGACGTTCCGGCCTATAAGCCTATGATCGTACCTCCAGCAGATTTAGAGCAGCCTGAAGGCGTTGAGAAAGAAGAAACAAAAGAAGAACAGCCTGAACCACCCTCTTTAAAGATTCCGGTTATTGATATTCAAATGCCAATACCGGAAACTGCAGTAGTAATAACGGCTGTAACAACAGCTGTAGTGGCAGTGGCAACCACCTCTGTTACACAAACCTTATTTGAACCAATTAAGAAAAAGGTTCAAAAGCAATTACAAGCTAAAGTTAATAAATGGAAGGAAAACCAGAAGAAAAAAAAGGACTCATCAAAAAACTCAAAGACGGAATAGAAGATCAAGAACAACAGATTCAGATACTTGGTACATTCGTTCGTCTTGGTGTAGTTGTTTGGAGTGGGTTCATAATAACTTTAAACTACATTGAATTACCTGTAGTCAAGAAATCTGGTAACTCAGATATCACGTTCGTTGCTTCGGTGTTTACAGGAGCATTAGCGACATTTGGCTTGACCACTGGTAATAAAGGCGGTAAAGGTAACAGCACACCCGTCAACTGTCCTATGGTAAAGAAAAAGGAAGAATGAAGAAATGGCTTTTACTCTTCCTACTGGCATCACCCACGGTAGCAAGAGCCGAACTCGTGACCCCACAATTCACACAGGGGTCGATGAACAGTACAACGACAACGACTCAAGAGATCGTGGAGGATATAACCATCACGAC
>VTLG01007914.1_pt1 | contig 22645 bp, 29 predicted proteins | sample 4694571 | NCBI WGS metagenome assembly VTLG01 (sample SAMN12604809, study PRJNA352737) | marine metagenome | biome: ENVO:00000447; feature: ENVO:00000209|ENVO:00000569|ENVO:01000036; material: ENVO:00002151; isolation source: viral sequences binned using virsorter ...
TATACAGACCTCTCAGGAGCTACTTTTACACAAGTTACTGGTTCTGCATCAATGCAAACACTTGTAATTAATAAAGACACTTCTAAGCGTTATGTGAAAATTGTTCAAACAATCGGTGGCTCATCACCAACATTTACTTTCAGCATCAACTTGGTTGGTGTTAAGAAGTATAGCTAAAAGGTTAGCCCTCAATCGAGGGCTTTTTTTCTCATGGCTTTTACTGAAGATATAGATACTTTTTTTGGAGATTTTTCTGAAAATGTATTCTATAACAATGCTACTTATAAAGGGATCTTAGAACAGCCTGATGAAATTGTTGCTGATGATCGTGTACTTAGTACTGATTATCAATTAACAGTAAAGACGACTGATCTTGGCTCTCTTGCGTATAATACAGAAGTAGAAGTAAGCGATGTTAAATACAAAGTTAGGAGTGCCAGAAAAATAGATGATGGTACTTTATCTGTGATTTCATTAATGAAGGTTTGAGATGGCTAGTAAAAGAGAACAGATATTAGCAAAAATTAAAACAAACCTTACAGGTACAACAGGTGTAGGAACTCGCATATACAGAAGTAGAGTTGAGCCTATGACAAGGGCTGAATCTCCTTCTTTAGTTGTCGAGTTTACAACAGATGAACCTACTATTAATAGTGCAACTTATTTAAAAATAGATTGGACATTAAGAGTAAGAATAGTAGTTATTGTTAGATCACAAACTCCTGACACTTCAGCCGATGCAACAGTAGAAAGTTTACATACTAAAGTTGTTAATGATCCAACTCTAGGAGGACTTGCGATTGATGTAAGACCAGCGACAGTAACTTTTGATGTTATAGAAGCAGATCAACCAGCAGGTATAATATCTTGCGAGTATGAAGTAGATTACAGGAGTAGTTATAACGATTTATCAACATGATCTATTATGTAACTGCAACCCTAACAACCCTTATTGAGTAATATGGGAAATGAAATTCCAACTGAGGGCGGTACTTACATACTGAACCCTAAAACTGGCAAAGTAAAGCTAGTACAACAAACTTCACAAGCTGAACCCCCTACTGAGGTAACTAAAGATGGCACAACTGACAAGGAAAAGAGTAATTCTGATTGAATCAGAAAGCACATATGGAACAGGGCCAAGCATGGCTGCATCAACTGTTGTTCTAGTCAGAGATCTTAGCATTACACCACAATCAAGTGATGTAGTGAACAGAGATGTTGTAAGACCTTATTTAGGCGCATCTGAGCAACTACTAGCAAACACCAAAGTTGAATGTACGTTCAGCGTAGAACTTGCTGGCTCTGGAACTGCTGGAACTGCACCTCGTTATGGAGATGCCCTTAAAGCCTGTGGGTTTTCAGAAACAATAGCTTCTGGTACATCTGTTACTTACGCACCTGTCTCAAGTAGCTTTTCATCTATAACAATTCACTACAACGTAGATGGTGTAAGACATATTGTTACTGGTTGTAGAGGGAGTTTTGTAATTAACGCTGCGGTGGGAGAAATTCCTTCGATTGATTTTACCTTTACTGGAATTTATAATGCTCCAACTGATACTGCCCTACCTACAGTTACTTATGGAAATCAGGCAACACCATTAATATTTAAAAATGGTAATACTTCAAGTTTCCAGTTATTGTCTTTCGCTGGTGCTTTAATGAACTTCTCTATGGATGTAGCAAATGAAATTGTTTATAGAGAACTTGTTGGCGGTTCAAAAGAAGTGTTACTTACTGATAGAGCAGCTAATGGTTCTGTAACTATAGAAGCTCCTACTATTGCACAAAAAGATTTCTTTACTGCTGCATTAACAGATGCCTCATTAGGAAATCTAACTGTCACTCATGGTACTGCTGCCGGTAATATCTGTAGATTTACAAGTACTAAAGTAGATATTGGGGATGTTAATTATGGAGAAGCAGATGGAGTAACTATGTTAGAGATTCCATACACACTTGTTCCTAGTGCAGCTAATGATGAAATGGTTTTAGTCTTTACTTAGTAAGTATTGACTACTGAGGTAGAGTAGAGAAGTATATATTTTAATTTATGGCATTTGTTAGAAAAAAAACCAAGGTCTATCCTTGGCCTGTAACTGTTAGTAAGCCTAGTGAAGAAAAAACAGGCGAATTTGATGAAACTACGTTTACTGGTAAATTTAAACGTCTATCAAGAAAAGAACTTAACGAATTTGAAGGTGCAGATGAGTTTGAGGCACTTAAAAAAGTATTAGTTGGATGGTCTGATGTGAATGAAGAAGATGGTACACCTATTGAGTTTTCAGACAAAGTTTTAAAAGAATTTTCAGAAGATCTTGATTTTGTAGCTGGTGTATTAGATGCGTTTAAAAAATTCTATGCTAATGCACAAGTGGGAAACTAATTGATGCTGCTAAATACTGGGCTTCGAGTGGCAAACAAGTTATAGATGAAACTCAACAAGACGCTGCTGCGCTTGGTGTGAAAATCGAGAAGCAACCAGAAGAGAATAAAGACTTTGAAGTTTTTGAAGATAATTGGGATATTGTAAATATGTTCTTACGTTGTCAGACACAATGGAACACAACCTTTGGAGGTGTAGTAGGATTAAAATACGAGGTATTATTACTTGATGGAGGACTATTTGACCTCTATGATGTGGATAACCGCAAAGAAATGCTGGAAGGTTTACAACTAATGGAACAAGTTGTTTTGACAGAATTTAATAAGGAGAAGAAATAGTGGCTAAATCTGTCAATATTGAAAAAATACAAGTAAAGATTGAAGGTGTAGCAAAATTAGGGAAGCTCTCTGCAACATTTGGCAAGCTAAATAAAAATATTGGATTAACACCAGTAGAACTTACTAAAGCTATTAAATCAATAACTGCTTATGACAAAAGAGGTCAGCGTAGTGTAAATACATTTAATCAACAAATAGCTGCTTTAAAGCAATTAAAAAATAATGTAGGTATTGGAAGTGATGCTTACAAAAGACTTGGTAAAGAGATAGATAAGTTATCGGCTAAATATGATGTTTTGATGGGTAAACAAACAAAATCTGGTGGACTTTTTCAACAATTAGGGGCTGGAGCAAAGGCAGGGGGTAAAAATGCTTTAGGTGCTTCTATAGCTAGATTTTTGCCTGCTGGCGCACAAACTGGAGCAACAGCCGGTTTTCTAACAACTGGCACTATGGCTGGTGGTGTGGCTGGTGGCTTAATTGGTCTTGGTGTAGATGCAACAGTTGCTCTTGCTGGATATACAAAAGAAGCTGCTGAGTTTTCAGCACAAATACAAAAACTAGAAATTGCACTTGAGGCAATAGTTGGAGATAGTGCCTCATTCCAAGATAGTTTGCAATTTATTAATGATACTGCTTTAGAACTTAATATACCTATTGATACAACTACTAAACAGTTTACTCAATTAGCAGCCTCTGTTTTAGGTGCTGGAGGAAGTCTTGAAGACGCAAAAACAGTATTCCTTGGGGTAGCAAGTTCGATAAAAGCAACTGGTGGTAGTGCAGATGATGTACAATCTGCTATTCGAGCTATGACGCAGATCTTTGGTAAAGGTAAGGTGTCTGCTGAAGAACTACAAGGTCAGTTAGGTGAAAGATTGGCTGGTGCGGTTGTTAAATTTGCTGAAGCTAATGGTAGTAGCTTGCAAGATCTTCAGAAAGACTTGAGAGATGGTACTGTTAGCTTAGATCAAGTTATAAAATTTGCTGAAAAATTAAATTTAGATTTTGGTCAGATTGCACTTGATATTGCAGATTCATCAGCCGATGCAGGTCAAAGATTAAAAGTTATAAATTCTTTACTTAAAAGAGAAATTGGAGATGCAGTTCAGCCTATTGGTGCTGCTTTTCAAAAATCCTTTGCCGACATGACTAAAGCAATATATAAATCTGAAACAGCAATGAAGTTTATAACAGGTACATTTAAAGTATTAGGTAGTTTTATATTTGTAACTATTGAGGGGGTACGTTTTTTAATTAGAACTTTAGTTGATTTAGTAAAAATATCAGAGGCTTTAAAAAGATTAGATTTTGCAGAAATTAAGACGATAGTAGATACTGGACTTAAAGAGACTTCTGAGCAGTTTCAGTTAAATAAGAAAACTTTATTAGGTATTTTTAATCCCGAAGAAACTGGAGAAGGTAAAACTGGCGATGGTTCAACAAATGTATCTAATTTGCCAAAACTAACTGGAACAGGAAGTGACTCACCTTTAAAATCATATGCCAAATCAGCCTTTGACGTTGCAAAAGAAACAGAAAATGTTTTTGTAAAATCTTTCAAAGGTATGGAGGATGCACTTGTTAAGTTTGTAGAAACAGGTAAATTAAATTTTCGAGATTTAGCGAAATCTATTATTTCAGACCTCACAAGAATGTTTATTAGATTTACGATAGTTAGGCCATTGTTTAACGCAATGACCGGTGGTAAGTTTGCAACTGAATTAGGTATTAAGAAAAACGCTAAAGGTAATGTGTTTGCTCAAAATAAGATTGTGCCTTACAGAGTGGGAGGTATCGTAGACAAACCTACTCTATTTCCTATGGCAAACGGAGCAGGCTTGATGGCAGAAGCTGGCCCAGAAGCAATTATGCCTCTTAAACGTGGGAAGGATGGAAAACTTGGAGTGCAAAGTTCTGGAGGAGTTGGTAATGTAGTTGTAAATGTTGACGCATCAGGTTCTAATGTATCTGGAGATGAGCAACAATCAGCAGCACTTGGAAAGGCTTTAGGTGCTGCTGTTCGAGAAGAACTTATGAACCAAAAAAGACCGGGAGGCTTATTGGCTTAATTTATGGCTAATTTCAACACTACAGTTAACATAAACCCTGATTTTGGATTACAAAAAAAATCAAAACCAAAAACACGCATAGTAAAATTTCAAGATGGATATGAGCAAAGAATATTATTTGGTGTAGGCGCACATCAAAATCCTAAAATTTATAATTTGACTTTTAAAAATTTATCAGAAACGCAAAGTGACACGATAGAAAGTTTTTTAGATGCTCGTGCTGAAGATGCTACTAGCTTTGACTTCACACCACCTAATGATACGCAAGGTAAATATGTATGTGAAGAATGGACAAAAACAATACCTTTTCCTAATAGAGCAACAATAAATGCTGTTTTTAGACAAGTATTTGAACCATGAGTACCACTAAAATATTTGATGAATTACAGAAAGCAAGTCCTTCTGCAATTATTGAATTGTTTGAATTAGGTTTAGTTTCTGCTTTGCATGGCGCAAGTACAATTTACAGATTTCATTCTGGAAGTAATTTAAACGCAAACGAAAAAATTGTATGGGCTGGTAATAGTTATCTTCGTTTACCTGTAACAGCATCAGGTTTTGCGTTTCAACGTGGAAAGTTACCTAGACCAAAACTTGCAATCAGTAATATTAGTGGGTTTATGTCAACAAGACTTAATGAAGTAAATCAAATAACTGCTGGAAATGATTTGACAGGTGCAAAGGTGACGAGAATACAAACTATGGTTAAATTTATAGATGCTGTTAATTTTTCTAATAATACAAATTCAACTGCTGACCCTAATGCAGAATTTAAAAGAGAAATATATACCATAGACAGAAAATCACTTGAGAATAGAGATGTTGTAGAATTTGAATTAGCTCAAGTTTGGGATTTAGCTGGAGTTCGTGCGCCAAAAAGACAATGCACTCGTTCTATATTCCCTGCTGTAGGTACGTTTAATTAATGACTTGGAAAGATAAAGCATTACTCCATGCACAACAAGAAGATCCTAAAGAATCTTGCGGTTTGCTTTTAAATGTAAAAGGAAAAGAAAAATATTATCCTTGTGGCAATTTATCAATGACTAATTATCAATGTTTTATTTTAGATCCAGAAGATTATGTTAAAGCAGATAATCTAGGAGAAATAATAGCTGTAGTTCATAGTCACCCAAATACATTACCTATACCAAGTCAAGCTGATCGTATAAGTTGTGAAAATAGTAAGCTACCTTGGTATATTGTTAATCCAAAAACACAAGAATGGGGAGAGTGCTTGCCAGAAGGTTATATTCCAGAAATTTGCGGAAGACCTTGGGTTTGGGGTGTAACTGATTGTTGGTCATTAGTTCGTGATTGGTACAAGCAAGAAAAAAATATTCAACTTAAAGATTGGGATAGACCCTTAACACCAGAAGAGTTTTTAAAACGACCTATGTTTGAGAAATGTGCAAAAGAAACTGGTTTTATAGAATTGAAAAATGATGAGGCTTTAAAAAATGGTGATGCCTTATTAATGTCTATTGGTTCAGTTGGGTTAAATCATGTAGCTATTTTTGTAGATGGGATGGTTTTACATCATTTAGCAGATAGACTGTCTTGTAAAGAGCCTTACTCTGAATGGTTACAAAAATGTACAGGTAAGAGGTTACGCTATGCTTACGAAAGTTAAACTTTATGGTGATTTAGCCGATTTTGTCGGTCATAAAGAATTAGAAGCTGTAATAAATTCTACTGCTGATGCAATTAAATTTCTTATTTGTAATTTTCCAAAAGTAGAGTCATATATGGCTAATAGATATTACAAGGTGTTAGTCAATAAAATAGCATTAACAAAAGAAGAAATACACGACCCAATAGGAAAATCAGAAATAAGCATTGTACCTGTAATATCTGGGGCTGGAGGTAATACAGAAAATATTTTAATAGGTCTTACTTTAATTGGTATAGCAGTAGCAACAGGTGGTGTGGGTTTACAATTTGGTATTGGGGGGTTTAGTGCTGGTAAGGGGATAGCTGCTACTGTAGGTAATATTGGTTATGCTTTTTTCCTTTTTGGCGCAAGTGGAATTTTATTTCCACAGGAAGAACCTATTGAAGATGACCAAGATCCTAGAATCTCTTTTAGTTTTAGTGGAGTGCAAAATACTACAAGAGCCGGAACTAGCGTACCAATCGTATATGGAGAAATAGTAACTGGATCTGTTGTAATCTCTGCTGGCATAGACACCGATCAGGTACACGCATGACTAAATATATTATTGGTGCTGGTGGTAATAGAGAGAGGAATAGAAAGCCTACAAGAGAACCTGATACCTTAAATAGTAGACAGTTTGCAACTCTTCAAGATTTAGTATCTGAGGGAGAAATAGAAGGTTTTGCGACACCATCGAAAGCTGGATTAACTAGAGGAACTGAGACATATAACAATGCTTCTTTAAAAGACGTTATTCTTGATAACACACCTGTATTAACTGCTTCTGCAAGTAACACAAGTCCAATCTCATCTGATTTTAATTTTCAAGATGTTGAACTTACACCTAGATTTGGAACTGCAAGTCAAAGTCATGTGGCTGGAATTGAGAATGTCGGAGCTTCTTCACCATCAACTGTAGGAGTTGAAGTTACTGCTTCTGGAGGAGGAGTTACAAGGCAGATAACTAATACACAAATTGATGCAGCAAGAATCACAGTTTCTTTCCCTGCTATACAAAAAACTACAGATAAAGGAGATGTGTTAGGTAGTTCTGTTTCTCTACAAATATTGATACAGTATGCAAGTGAAACTAGCGGTACAGTTGTTATTAGCGATACTGTCAAAGGCAGAACTGCTGATCTGTATCAAAAAGATTATAGGGTTGATTTTGATAGGGCTAAAATAACTGCTGGAACAGCTTTTCCTCTTGAAATTACTGTAAAAAGAATAACAGCAGATGCACCTTCTGGAGGTCAATTAACTGATGCCTTTAGTTGGGCTACCCTTACAGAAATAATTGACGACAAACAAACATATGCAAATAGTGCATACATGAATCTTAGATTTGATTCAGAACAGTTTAGTAATATTCCACAAAGAGCTTTTCGTATTCGTGGTGTAAAAACACGCATACCATCAGCCAACACAAATAGCACTACTGCAACTTACACCCAATCGACAACAACAATAACTATTAGTAGTAATAGTCATGGTTTAGCCGTAGGGGACTCAATTATTTTTGATGCTACCTCTGGTGCTGGAGTTGATGGAACTTACCAAATCGCAACTGTCCCTGATGCAAATTCTTTTACTTTTACTGCTGGCAACTCTCAAACAGTTACTACATCTAATTGCACCTATAAGATTACACCTCATGTAGATTTACAAACAGGAAGAATTAACTATCCAAACGGATATATTTTTAATGGAACTATGGGTGCAGCACAATGGAACTCATGCCCAAGTATGTCATTACTTGATTTACTTACAACTGAAAGATATGGATTTGGTACACATATTTTAGATACAGATATTGATTTTTACTCTTTTGTAGAAGCAAGTAAATATTCTAACGAGTTAGTAAGTGATGGTTTTGGGGGGCAAGAAGCAAGGTTTAGTTTAAATGTTAATATTCAAGCTTCTCAAGAAGCTTTTAGTTTAATAAATAATATATGTGGTGTTATGAGAGCATTTCCTATATGGTCTGGAGGAAAAATTAGTTTGGCACAAGACAGGCCAACCGATCCAAGTTACCTTTTTAGTTTGGCAAATGTAACTGAGGGAGGATTTACCTATACAGGTAGCAGTTTAAAAAAAAGAAGCTCTGTTGCAAATGTTGCTTACTTTAATATGGACAGCAGAGAGATAGATTATGAGGTTGTAGAAGATACTGCTGCACAAGCCAAGCTAGGAATTATTAAAAAAGACATAAAAGGATTTGGAATAACATCTCGTGGTCAAGCACAAAGGGCTGGAAAATCAGTATTATTTAGTGAGCAACAAGAATCAGAAATAGTTACTTTTTCTGTATCTATTGAATCTGGAGCTATAATAAGACCCGGAGCAGTTGTTCAAGTAAATGATCCTGTAAGGGCAGGGGAGAGAAGGGCTGGAAGAATAAGTGCAGCCACAACAACACAAATAACAGTAGATAGTAATGATGATTTAGCTAATTTTATTGGTAACAATAAAAAATGTACTGTTATTTTGCCTGATGGATCTATAGAAACTAAAAATACATTAAGTGTAAGTCCTAATGATAATAAAATAATTACACTAGATTCTGCCTTAAGCCAAGTACCAAATGTAAATAGTATCTGGCTTTTATCTAGTACTGGAACAGGTGGGCTTGAGCCACAAACATTTAGAGTAATAGGAGTAGAAGAAGATGATGATGGTATTACTTATAAAATAACAGCGTTAACATATTTAGCTGGTAAATATGCAAACATTGAACAAGGTATTGCTTTACCAGCAAGAAATATATCTTTATTAAATGCCTTAAGAGATCCACCAGCAAACGTAACTGTTGATGAAAGAACAGTAGTTATAAACGCTGTAGCAAGAACAAAATTAATTATTTCATGGGTTAGCGTAACAGGTGTTAGTCAGTATTTAGTTCAGTACAGGTTTAATAATACAAACTGGGTATCCAGAACTGTTTTACGAACAGATTTTGAGATATTAGATACTGTTGCTGGTACATATGAAATAAAAGTATATTCGTTAAATGCCGGTTTAAATATATCAGCAACTTCTACTGATGTTACTTTTAATGCTGTTGGTAAAACTGACCCTCCATCAGATGTGCAAAACTTAACTATAGAGCCTGTAACAAATAAATTAATAAGACTAAGATGGTTAGAATCTACTGATGCTGACGTTATACATGGAGGAAAAGTTTATGTACGTCATAGCAACAAGACAGATGGTAGTGGTACGTTTCAAAACTCTGTTGATTTAATAGAAGCACTTGCTGGTAATACTACAGAAGCAGTTGTTCCAAGTTTGGATGGAGAGTATATTCTTAAATTTAGAGATGACCAAGGTAATTTTAGTACTGGAGAAACTTCTGTAATATTAGATTTGCCTGATTTAATTGACAGTCAACAAATATTGGCTGATAGAGAAGATACCGACTCAACTCCCTTTAGCGGTACAAAAACAAACTGTTCTGTATCTGGGGGTGGATTAGAATTAACAGATCCTACTGTTGTAAAAACAGGAACATATAGTCAGTCAGGTACAACGATTACAATTACAAGCACTTCTCATGGCATAGCTGCAAGTGAGAGGTTGCAATTTAATTTTACTACTGGTACTGCTATTAGCGGACTTTATGATATTGTTTCTGTACCAAATGCCAATACGTTAACAATAACTTCTACGAAGAGCATAACAACGTCAGGGAATGTTTCTATAGATAGAGGTTTAAGAGCAACTTATGACTTTGCAAATACGATAGATTTAGGTGGTGTATTTTCTCTTAATTTAAAACGCTTAATTCAGAGTATTGGATTCGCTACAGGTGGTCAGACGATAACTGCAACTTACACGCAATCAGGAACAACTGTTACTGTTACAAGTAATTCTCATGGTCGTTCACAGGATGATTATGTAGACTTTGACGCTTTAACAGGAGCAGGTGTTGATGGCGTATATCGAATAACAGCCGTTGCTACAAATACTTTTACTTTTACGTCAGGTACTTCTCAAACAGTCTCAAGTTCTAACTGTACTTTTGCATTTGTAAATACGATAGACACTCTTATACCAGCAGGGACTTTTTGGGATGATTATGCTCAAAATGGTAATTTTGATGGCCCACAGGTAAATGATACATCTGCGTCTTTAAGCGTAAGATCTACAACTGGAAATCCATCTAGTTCTCCTACATATACACAATTCAATACTTTTGCAAATGGAACATTTAAAGGAAGAGGCTTTCAATTTAGAGTAAATCTAAAGTCTGAAAATACAGCGCACAATATATCTCTTCAACAGCTTGGTATTTTTGCAGCTTTTGAATCAAGAACAGAAAGAAGTTATGTGAGTGGAGGAAGCACATCTACTGCACCATTATCATCTGGCACATCTGGATCGGGACTTGACGTTACATTTGGTAGTCCGTTTTTCGTAGGAACTTCTAGCTTGGGAGGAGCAAACGCCTTCTTGCCTTCTGTTGGTATAACGATACAGGGTGCTGCTGCTGGGGAATATTTTGTGTTATCTAGTGTAACTGGTACAGGTTTTAATATAAAGATATTAGATAGTTCAAATAATCCAGTAAATAAACAATTTACATTCCAAGCTGTCGGTTACGGCAAAGGAGGGTAGAATGGGGGAAATTATTTTTTAAATGGCACAAGTCGGTAATAAAAATATAGATAATGCTTCTGGTCAGGTAGTAAGACTTGATATTCAGAACACGTTTGCAGCAGTTACAACAAATAATTTTGGAGCAAGAAGTGCTGCTGGTACAATTTTACCTTGTGAGTTTTTAGCTGATAGTGATACTGACAAACTTTTAATAAGAGCTTCAAGTGGTGGAGATCAAGCTAACCCATCACCCCCTTCTGGAACTGCTGCAACTTTTTATGAGGTTGGTAATTTAGATGAAGCAAATTTAGGTTTGTTACCTAAAGCTGGTGGCACTATGACAGGTCAGATTTTAGGAGATGATGCTTCTGGTGCTGGATCTCCAGCCTATGCCTTTGATGGGGATGCTGACACAGGAATGTTTAGATCAGGTGCAAACTCTTTAGGATTTGCAACTGCTGGTACGCAAAGATTTTCAGTTAGTGATTCTGGATTAGATATTACAGATGGTTTACCTTTAAGATTTCAAGACTCAAGTGGTGCGCCATTTGTATCTTTAAAATCTCCAAGTTCATTAGCAGCTAATGTAAGTCTTACCTTGCCTGCAACAGATGGAAATTCTGGAGAGTTTTTGCAGACAGATGGTAGTGGTGTATTAAGTTTTTCTGTTGTTCAAGGTGTGCCTTCTGGTGCTGTTTTTTGTATGGCAGTTTTAACAGTTCCAAATGGTTATCTTGAATGTGATGGCCGTCAAGACATAAGCAGAACAACATACGCAGCTTTATTTGCTGCTATTGGAACACAATATGGTGCAGGCAATGGATCAACTACTTTTGGAATACCTGACTTGAGAGGAGAATTTATAAGAGGTGTTGATAGAGGTAGAAACGTAGATACTGGTAGATCTATAGGCTCGTCACAGGCAGCAGCGTTTGGACAACACAATCACGCTGTTGACTTAACAACAAGCAACAAAAGTCTTACTGGTACTTTGAGTGTGGCTTCTTCTACAATGGCTCAAAACCCCGGTACTGCAACTGGTATTTTTTCAAAAACAGGTAATCAGGATGCTAATCCCGGAGGTGGAGGAGGTAATGGTCAAGCTTCTAACTTGGCTATTGATGCTTCACACGATCACACAGTTACAGGAAATACTGATAATGCAGGGTCAACAAGTAATAGTAATGAAACTAGACCTCGTAATATTGCTATGATGTACATAATTAAAACTTAACTATGGCAATTATTCCGGGTGTTAAAAATTTTGATTTAACAAAAAGAGCAGATTTTGGTTTGCAACTAAAATTTAAAGATTCTACTGGATCAGCAATAAATCTAAATGGATATACTGTAGCTGCACAAGTTTGGGACTTAACTCGTAAAGTTAAATTTGCTGATTGGGGTGTAACTTATACAAATAGAGGTACTGGGACAATAGATATTGCTCTTACTGATGAGCAAACAGATAATTTTAATGTAGGAACTTTAAAATATGATGTCAAATTGACAGAGCCTAGCGGTAAAGAACACTATTATATAAAAGGAAACCTTAATGTAACGGAGGGCTATACAGAATGAGTACTCCAAATAAAGTTGAAGTATCTCAAGTCTCAGATGTTACAACAGTTGAGATCACTACTACTGGGCCACAAGGCCCTTCTGGAACAATAGCTGGTCTTACTTTTGATATTACTGGTAAAGTTGATGACGCTTTACTGTACTATCACGCTGCATCTGATACATTTAAAGCAGACAACACTACTACCAAACTTACACTCGTTGACGGAGGAAACTTCTAGTAATGGCTAACACAGTACGCATAAAAAGATCTACAGGGTCTTCAGCACCAACAAGCCTTGCAAATGCTGAGTTAGCTTTTGCAGAAGGCAGTAAAAAACTATTCATTGGAGTAGGAACTGGAGGAGCAGGGGGTTCTGCTACAACTATTGAAGCTATAGGTGGAACAGGAAGCTTTTTTGATAAATCAACAGTACAAAATGCTAATAAAGTTTTAGCTGGCCCAACAACAGGAAGTGATGCTGCACCTACATTTAGGTCACTTGTAGTCGCAGACGTTCCAACGCTAACTTCAGCGAAGGTGTCTGATTTCGATACACAGGTAAGAACCTCAAGATTAGATCAGATGACAGCACCAAGTGGTTCTGTTGGATTAAATGGTCAGACAATTACAGGTTTAGGTGCGCCTGTAAACGCAACTGATGCAGCGACCAAAAGCTTCGTAGAGTCTACTGCACAGGGACTTGATGTTAAAGACTCATGCGTAGCAGCTACAACAGCAAACATAACAATATCTACTGCTTTAAATAGTGGAGACTCATTAGATGGTGTAACTCTTGCTAATGGCAATAGGGTTTTAGTTAAAGATCAATCAACTGCTAGTGAAAATGGTATTTACGTTGTTGGTTCTAGTCCAGCAAGAGCTACTGATTTAGCTGCTGGTGCTGATGCTGCTGGTATGTTTACTTTCATTGAACAGGGAACTGTTAATGCAGATAATGGATTTGTTTGTACATCTAATAAAGGTTCTGCTGTTGTAGGAACAAACAGCCTTGCATACGCACAGTTTAGTGGTGCTGGTTCTGTTACAGCAGGGGATGGCTTACAAAAATCTGGTAATACAATGTCAGTTGATCTAAAAGCTAACGGAGGACTTGTAATAGAATCCACAGAACTTGCAATAGATTTAGCTGCTAGTTCTATTACAGGAACTTTACCAGTAACTAAGCTAACAAGTTTGACATCTACTGTGACAGAGTTGAACGTGTTAGATGGTATCACTTCAACCACCGCAGAATTGAATTTAATGGATGGTGGGACTTCAGCTACATCAACAACACTTGCAGCAGCAGATAGATTTGTTTGTAATGATGCTGGAACTATGAAACAAGTTGCGTTATCTGATCTAGTTACATTCTTAGAAAATGAAACTGCATCTAGCTTTAATATAGATGGGGGCAGCTACTAGAAACTAACCATTAGGAGATAAAGGCCAATGGCTAATCAAATCAGACTTAAAAGAGGAAGCGGTAGCGATCCAAGTGCTAGTGATCTTGCAACAGGTGAATTAGCTGTAAGAACAGATACAGCTAAACTATTTACAAAGAAAGATGATAACTCTGTTGCTGAAATAGGTGGGATAAGTGACGGAGACAAAGGAGACATTACAGTATCTAGTTCTGGGACAGCTTTTACTATTGATGATAATGCTGTTACCTATGCAAAAATGCAAGATGTATCAGCAACAAATAGAATTTTAGGTAGAGATTCAAGTGGTGGAGGGATAATAGAAGAAATAACACCTGCTAATCTTCGCACCATGCTGAATGTTGCTGATGGAGCAACTAACGTAACTAATACTAACCAATTAACTAATGGTGCTGGATTTATTACTGCAACTCTAACTAATGAACAAGTCCAAGATATTGTCGGAGGTATGCTAACTGGTAATACTGAAACAGGTATAACAGTAACGTACCAAGATGGCGATGGCACTATAGATTTTGTTGTTGGCACGTTAAACCAAAATACAACGGGATCTGCTGCGACATTGACAACAGCTAGGAACATAGCTGGAGTTGCCTTTGATGGTTCTGCAAATATATCTTTAAATAATAATGCTATTACTAACGGTGCTGGTTATATAGCAGATTTAGTATCAGACACCTCACCACAGCTAGGAGGTGACTTAGCAAGTAACGGACATGATATAAAAATTGCTGATGCTTCTGGATATGATGGTAATAATTTATATATGGGATCGGATAACGATTGCCGTATTATCCATGATGGTAGTAATTTTTCAATAACTGAAGCAACAGGTGACGTAACTATTCAAGCTGCTGATGATATATTTCTCAAACCTCAAGGAGGTGAGAATGGAATAAAAATTATTGGTGATGGAGCAGTAGAGTTATATCACAACAACAGTAAAGCTTTTGAAACGAATGGTTATGGCGTTAAGGTTACTGGAGGTGCAAATGGTAACTCTGATTCTCATAATGGAGGTACAGTAACATTTGATTTTTCTTCTGCTGCATATCATTTTGTTAATATGAACGCTAACTCAACTTTTGCTGCGCCTATAAATGCACTAGTAGGACATAGTGGGACTATATTTTTAACTCAGGATGGAACTGGATCAAGAACTGGATCATTTAATTCAGCTTTTAAATTTGTGGGAGGTACAGCACCTACACTTTCTACAGCAGCCAATGCCGTTGATAGATTAGATTTTGTTTGCAAAGCGTCTGATGAAATACATATAGCCGTTTCATTGGATGTTAAATAATGCCATTTTTTACAGATAACATTAGGGCTGGTGCTTCTGGAGGGGAAGATGAATATACCATAGATAGAAGTGTAAGAATGTCAAGTGATGGCTATTTAACACGAACTCCAACATCTACTGGTAATAGAAAAATTTGGACTTGGAGTGGTTGGGTCAAACGCACGAGGCTAAATAACAATGATTATATTTTTAGTTGTAATTCACAATCTGGAAATGACGGAATAGCTGCACTTTATTGGAAAAGTGGTAATAATAAACTTCAGTTTTATTTTGATACAGATGGGTCAAACCCTTACGGAGATGTTAATGATCGTGATTACAGGGATGTCGGTAGCTGGTATCACATTGTTTGGCAAGTTGATGCAAGTAATACCACACATAGAATATGGGTTAATGGAGTTGAAGAAAACATAACTGGCGGTCAGCCACCTAATTATTCTTACGCAATGAATAGATCAGGTTATATCCAAACAATGGGAACTCAAGGTTGGGATGGCAATACTGAAAGAAGTTTTATGTATTTTGCAGAATGTCATTATAGCGATGGTTATAAGTACGAAGCATCAGATTTCGGTGAAATAAATTCCAAAACTGGTGTATGGTCACCTAAAAAAGTAAATATAAATTATGGAACAAATGGGTTCTACCTTAAGTTCAATGACAACTCAAACAATACCGCTGCGACATTAGGTAAGGATTCAAGTGGTAATGGTAATAATTGGACACCAAATGGAATGTCTGTAAGTGCTGGTGATGGTAATGACTGTGTAACTGATACCCCAACAAACAATAAAGCAATATTAAATGGAATAACTGGTTTTACTGGCAATTCAACTTTAACAGAAGGTGGGCTAAAAATGACAGGTAGTGCTGGTTTTAAAGAAATTTCTACTATTGCTTTTCCCGGTACAGGTAAGTTTTATTATGAGTTGGTAAGGACTAATTCTGCTGGATGGCAATTAATAGGTATCTTTTATGACCAGCCTAATAATCCCTCAAATCATTTAAGCAATGGTTCAATTTGGGGTTTTGCAAGTACACAAGCCACATATTTTGGTGGCTCATATACTAGCACAAATACTGTTCCAGATTGGGGTAATAATGATGTGATGGGAATAAAGTATGAAAATGGAACTTTAAAACTTTATAAAAATGGAACATTAGCATCTGCCAATGCAACTGGAATCCCAACAGATAAAATAATATTTGCTTATATAGCTAATGACAATACTAATTCTGCTGCTTATGTAAGATTTAATTCTGATTCATGGACTCAGGAACCTACTGGAGTAGATGCAACATGGGAGTTAAGCACAGCAAACTTAGCTGCCACAATTAAAAAACCAACTAAACATTTTGAAACTTTGCTTTGGACAGGTAATTCTCCATCAGGAGCAAGCGGAACAACACAAACTATATCAGGTTTAAATTTTGCTCCTCATTGGGTATGGATAAAAAGTAGAAGTAATACTGCTGTTCATAGTGTAAATGATACTGTTAGAGGGGTTAATAAACAATTAAATACTGCAAGTACTGATACGGAAACTACATATTCTGGAAGAGTAGAAGCTTTTAATTCTGATGGTTATCAATTAGGGGCTGATGGAGATGTAAATTTTAATAATTATAATTATGTTGGATGGAACTGGAACGCTGGAACTGATAGCAAAACTTATACAGTAACAGTTGTAAATAGTGGTGGAAATAAATATAGATTTGATGGCTCTAGCAGTAATGCTGTAACTCTTCAGATTGCAGAAGGTGGCACTTACATTTTCGATCAATCTGATAGTTCAAATTCTGGACACCCATTAAGATTTTCTACCACATCAGATGGTACGCATGGTGGTGGATCTGAATATACAACAGGAGTGACTACATCAGGAACTCCGGGTTCTAGTGGTGCTTATACAAAATTTGTTGTACCTGCTGGTGGGCCTTATGTCTACTACTATTGTACTCAGCATAGTGGTATGGGTGGTCAAGTAATTACGGCTGGCAGCGAGGGTTCTACTAATCTTGATGGCACAATACAATCTGTAGTAAAAGCCTCTCCAACGGCAGGTTTTTCTATCGTAAAATATACAGGTAATGGGCAGAATAATACAGATGTAACCATAGGGCATGGTTTAGGTGTTACCCCTGCAATGGTTATTGTTAAAAAAAGAAGTAGTGGCGGAAGTGAAGGTCAATGGACTGTTTTGCATCAAAATCTAAGTTCTGGTAAAAATATTTTTCTACAAACATATGGAGGAGAAGGTACTTATGTTAATTATATTAAATCTATGCAATCCACAACTTTTACAGTTAGGACTAGCTCTGCTAGTGGTGGAAGAGTAAATAGAGATGGTAATCTTTATATTGCATATGTGTTTAGCGAGGTAGAAGGTTACAGTAAGTTTGGCAGCTATAAAGGAAATGGCAACTCTGATGGTACATTTGTCTACCTAGGGTTCAGACCCGCTTTTTTTCTACTGAAAGCAAAAACAACAGACATCTCTTGGTATATGTATGACAACAAAAGAGATCCTGATAATTATGTTGATAAAGAATTAAATCCTCATAACACTCAATCAGAAGCATCTGGACACGATCTTGATTTTCTATCAAATGGAGTAAAAATGAGATCTAGTGATAGTTCATTAAATTACAACAACTATGAATATATTTATTGGGCATTTGCAGAATCTCCTTTTAAATATTCAAGAGCAAGGTAATATATAGTTATGGCATTTTTACTAAACGGAAACCCACTAGCAGTTGATGTTCCTTTTACAGTAGGGGATATAAACTACCCTGCTAACTGGTTAAGATTAACAACTAAAGCTGAAAAAGAAGCGATTGGCATAACAGAAGTTGCTGATGCTCCAATGTATGACTCACGTTTTTACTGGGAAGATGGAACTGCTAGAGCAGTTGATGATGTAAATGAAACAGATAAAGATGGTAATTTAGTAAAAAATATTGATGGTAGTCAAAGGATCAGATTAGGTGTTAAAACAATTTTAAAAGCACAGGAAAAAGAAATAGCTAAAAGTTTATTGAATGAATATGATTGGCAAGTTGTAAGAAAAGCTGAAAAAGGAACTGAAATTGATTCAGCTATTGTTACATATAGAGATGGCATACGCACAGCTTATACGACACGCAAAACAGAAATTGAAAATTGTTCTGACACAGCAGCCTTAGTTACTTTGTATGACAGGAAAGAAGATGGAACTCCTAATATGACTCAATATCCAAAAGATCCTTACAACACTACAATTTAAGAGTATTATACTATTAATAGAGTATTAGTATTATGGCTATTGATCCAGCACAAAAACTTGCAGCACTTGAGGCTGAGTTAGTTATAGTTGCAAAGAATCACACAGAAGCAAAACAAGTTATACAAAATTGCGAGGCAAAAGCTAGATGGTTGCAAGGTGGTATTGATGCTTGCAAGGAGATTTTAAAAGCAGAAGAAGTTGTAGCTATAGAAGACAAAAAACCTTCTAAAAAAGTTAGTTAGTTTTAGTTGTCATTTGTCGTTGCATGATACCTAGAGTGACGTACAAGGGACTTAGACCTATAATTAGTAAAAGCACCATTATTGAAATTGGTGCTAATGCTTTTATTAACGCTTCACGAATCATGTTTCAAAAAATTTGTAACTATCTTTCCATCTTATCTACTGTTTTAGTATTGGGAATATTAGGCGGTGGTTTCTTTACATACAAATATGTAACATCGCCTCAATTTCAATCAAAGATGATGAATAAAGTTTTAGGAGAGGTTAAGGGATTATTACCAAAAGTATTAGATCAAGAACTACCTCAAATGACAGGGCCATCTATGCCAACTCCAACAAAACCTTCTATAAATAAATTAAAATTATGAATTGTTGGCATTGCAAAACTGAATTGATTTGGGGTGGCGATGAAGACTTGGAAGAAAACACAGAATATTCTATGGTTACAAATTTATCCTGTCCAAAATGTCATTCTTTTGTAGAAGTTTATTTATCAAGAGATGCCTTCGATTGAAATTCCAGAAATATTTATTCCAGAAATATTTATTCCAGAACCATACACTCCAGATATTCCTATAGTTACTCAGTACTTAGAAATAAATCCACCGGGCTGTACTTACGGACATAGAGATATAAAAAATACAGGTAATCATAATTTGTTATTAGATGATCCTAATGGTGTATATACCATCTGCGATTTTACTTTTCCTAATTTTACACCGCCTATATATAACCCTAATCAGATGACAATGATAGAAGAGCCATTGCCACAAGGAGGGGATCCAGAAATACCAAAAACAGAAACTCCTAAAATTCCAGACAAAAAAGAAGAAGAGATTGTTATACCAGAATGTCCCGGCCCACAAGACCAACGCAAAGGCGATTACAGAAATGCAAAGAAGCTTGAAATCGTAACTGGACATCGTTTAGATGAAAATAAGTGCATTACTCTTTATGAAGACGTACCCTTCAAAGATCAATACATCCCTTCTGCTAATCAATTTGTTGGTGTTTTTAGTCTTGCTTTGGTCGGTGCTTCTGCACCGCTTGTTTTACAATTAGTACGGCCATTAGTGAAACAAGCTGTTACTAAGCTGACAAAGAAGAAAGAGCCAAAATCGTAGGTACAAACATAAGCAGACTTTTTTACAAGCCCCTTACAGGCGATTCTGAAGGGGCTATTTTTTTGCTTTTACGTCAATTTTGTGTGTATGAGGCACAACTTGGTTAGGAGGTATAGTTACTTGTATTCCTTCACAAGTAACAGCATATTTACCAACAAACTGTACTCCTTTCTTTAATTGTTCCGAACAAATGGTTAATCTATAAAGTTCGATTTCCATTGATAGTTTTTTTGCCATTAACTTTTGATTCTTGATATTTACTTCTGTTGCCTCTATACAAAGTTTTGGTGCTTGGCCTAATGGAATACTTATTTGAGCAGAGATACCATAGTTAAGGTTGTAATTATCTTTTTCAAATCTTGGTATTTCTTGGTAATACTTAATTGCACCTGTATCTTCATCATAGATAGGAGTTCTAGTTACAGTTTCTATTGGCCTGTTAAATGACCAAGAATCTGTCATATATGGAGTTATTGTAAGAGTAGGTGAAGAGCAAACAATACCTTGAGACATCCTAAATTGTGGATGGCTTGAGGGGGTTATCATTGTGGCATTGTTATTAACTACTCCAGTAGATTGGCTTTGTGGACTTGCAACTGTTGTATTAGCGTAAACCTTTGTAGGACAGAGAAGTAAAGCTACTGCCCAAACGTACTTGTAGATTCTGTGGTAGTTGAGGTGGTAATAGTTCTGTTTATGGTGGTTATTGTATCGAGTCCGGGAGCCATTACACTTTCTACCAAACTGAAAGAACTTCCGGGTACTGCTACCTTCCACCTTGGAGTTGATGTTCCGTCTAAAGAAGTCCAAGAAAAGTTTACTCCTCCAACAGTTTGTTCATTAACACTTGTAGGTGTTGGATTGATGTAACCATTAATATCTGTTGATTCTATATTGTGACCCGAAACACTAAATGTATAACCAGTTCGATACTGATGGCTAGTTATAGTCTCGTTTATAACAGATTCAGAAGTCGAGGAAGTTGTACTACTACCACTTCGGAACTGAGGGACTACAGGAGTAGCAAATACCTTGATCGGGTATATAAATACTAGCAGTAGCCAGAGTTTAGTCAATTTCTATGCTAACAGTAGTAGATCCAATACAGCTAGTACCACTTCCACCAGCCGTACAAGTATGGATTCCAGAGCTAACACTCGTCAAACCAAGACTGCCAGCAGTACCACCTGAGATAACAGTAGTTTGACCCCCAAGAACAGGTAAGGTTGCTATTCCAGAACTAGGTGTGATAGCAGATTGGGTTACATCTCCGGCTTGGTAACTTTCGCTGAAAGAGAAGGCAGAGCCAGCAGTTGTTACTGTTTTGTTTGTATTAACTGCTGCTGGGACACCATTACTTAGGCTGCCTAAATTAAGTCCTCCTATTGCATTAGTAACAATAGAATCACCTGTTCCTGTAGAAGTAGTAATGTTACTTCCACTAATGCTATAGCTCGATGGAGCAGCATTAGTAATTACATAAGGCGAATCTATAGAAATCTGAGCAGAGGTTACATATTTAGTTGTAAGCCCTGCATATGCTGGACTCGTTGCAACTGCAAAAATAAATGGAAGTAGCTTTTTCATTTTTTAGGTTTTGGGTCGATTACTTCTGCTCCTTCGATTTTAATAGGAGTTATTACCCTTATAGTTTGAATCATACCCTCGTTTTGTGCAAGTTTGTCGTCTTTCTTACTACTTTTCTTTGATCCTTCAAGCCCAAAAGTCGCTAATGCACCTGTAAGCAAACTTGCAGGGAAAGTTATATCCTTGGGTTCTGAACTGTAGCCGGGGATAGATATATAGTTAAGTGTTACTATAAAACCACTCCAAACAACTACTCCAAGTCTTACAAAAAGACTAATAACAGCTAGTTGTTCTTCTTTATCATCTAATCCTTCTTTTAACTTTTGGAACGGATTTTTCTTTTTCTGTTCTGTCATAGGCTTTTTCTGTATAATAGACATATATTGAGGACTCGTAAAGTGGTTGAAGTAATAGCAGCAGTTGGTGGAGCTATGATGACAGCTTGTTTTGTATCTGTAGGATCTGTTTCTTATAGAGGAAGACAATCAAGAGATGATCTTGTGCGAAATACAACAGCTATAGAATTATTGACTACAAAAATAGATGATATGCACGATGACATGAAAGAGGTATTTCATCGACTCAAAGAAGTAGAGCTTGCTGTAGCAGAAATTAAGCCAAGAAGATAGCCTCTTCCTTTATGACCAGCAGAAGAGGCTATAGCTCTAAGTGTGAGGAGTGAGCTACTATAAACGTAGCAACATATAAAAATTTATGCTAAAAGTTATTGAACCCATCCTTTTTGCCTTTCTTCGTGGCAAAGCAATAAAAAAACTCGCACTAGATATAGTACGAGCTATGGTAACTAAGAGTGATAATAGTGTGGATGATCGTCTTTGCGATATGTTAGAAAAAGCTTTGTTTCCGGGCAGATAATTACTTTTTACCGCCTTTCTTCTTTTTCTTTTTCTTCATTCCAGTTCCGTAATGGCCGGGCATAGTGTGTAAGTGTAACTAAGCCAAGTATAGCTTTGTTGCCTTATTAGACCAGTACGCTAGTGTGTGGTTGGAGGGACTTGTAATGAAACTTGTAATGCCTTGGTCAAACTGGTTTAACAA
>VTLG01011401.1_pt1 | contig 22643 bp, 37 predicted proteins | sample 4694571 | NCBI WGS metagenome assembly VTLG01 (sample SAMN12604809, study PRJNA352737) | marine metagenome | biome: ENVO:00000447; feature: ENVO:00000209|ENVO:00000569|ENVO:01000036; material: ENVO:00002151; isolation source: viral sequences binned using virsorter ...
CTGTATTTTGTTCAAATCATCTATTAATATTCTCATAATAGCTGTTTTTGAATCATCTTTAAAGTGTACTGAGCAGTTGTCATACCATCTTAAAGCTTTTTTAATAGCATCTATTTCTAGATTTGATAACCATATGCCAAATTTGCCATTGATAGATTTCTTATCCATTTCTACTCCTAGTTATTTCACTAAACAAAATGTAAAGTATTACAATGCATAATGTCATCCAAAATAAACCAAATGAAAAGATAAAAAAAGTAAGTATGCTTTCACTTATATCTAAAATAATCATCAATTAATAGGCTCCATATCATACAAAGCAGTTTCTATTTTATCTATCAAATCTGTTACTTTATTAGTATCAAGTACTTTTAATGTACCCATAGTTTTTAATAAAGACAACGTTTCAATTAGTAGTTTTCTTTCCATTTTTTAACCTCTTATTGTTTATTCGTTTTACTTCATTTAAAGCAATATCAGGTTGATTTACAATATTGCATCTGTCACCAATTACACCCATCAATGCACTTCCAGTTTTTCCATACCTATTTTTACCTAGTATGACTTCTATGCCATACTCTCCGATATTACTATCTTTATAGTTATAACGATAATCATAGTACATAAATAATACCATTTCAGCATCTTGTTCAATCGAACCACTATCCCGTAAGTCTCGTAATATAGGACGTTTATTTGCTCTTTCTTCACAACCTCTATTTAACTGAGATAGAAGTAGAGCTGCACATCCATATGTTTTAGCTGCTCGTTTGTATTGCTTCATGATATTATCTATACGAAGTCTATTATCATCCATACCTATAACATCTATAAGACCAATGTAATCATCCACAACTACATCAGGCTTATGTTTTCTTACTTCACGCATGGCTCTGTCTATATCAAAGACATCATCAAGCATTATAAGTTTTTTATATTTCTCTTTTATTAATTCTTTTGCATTATCTAGGTCTTTATTAGCTTCGTCATCAAAGAATCCCATCCTCATATTTCCATAAGATAATGTTTCACTTTCAAGAATAATAAGCTTCTTCATCATTTCAACATTAGACATTTCTCTATTAAATACAACGACGCTCTTACCCTCATTAATAAGATTCTTTACAATATTTATCATCATTGTAGATTTAAAATGCCCCGGCCTTCCTGCTATAACTGTAATCTCTCCCTTAGTCATACCACCTGTAAGTTCATCCAATTTGGGTAGACCAAAGGGCACTAGATTGTCCGTAGTCATCATATTTTCTATTGTTTCATCTACAAGTCCGCTTAAAGTAAAATCCTCACGAACTCGGAGATTTAGAATATCTTCTATTTCTCTGTGCAATCGTTGTAATAACTGATATGCCTCAGAACCATCAACAGCCATAACGCCTTTTATCTTTTCAGATTGGTGTATAACTTTTCTTAGCAACCATTTCTCATATATTATCTTAGCGTATTGTTCAGCATTTGCCGTAGTTGGTATATCGCTTATTAATCCAGTAAGATAATATGCTGGTGACTGAATGTCTTGACTTGGCGGTATCTTTGCCGTTATTGTAACTACATCTATTACCTTAGCACCATCTCTATGCATATCAAGTATTGATTTCCATATCTTTTGGTGTTTAGTTTCATAAAAAACTTTATCTTCAGGTATGTAGTGTGCTATTTGGTCTATAACAGAATTATCTGTTAAAGCTTGTCCTAAAACTAATCTCTCAGCTTCAGAACTATGTGGGCTTAATTGTGTCATTTGCCTCTCCTTAAATAGTAAACTGTTTCATAACCTCCATTTGGTAAAATAGCAACTATATCATCATTATATGATGGTACACTTGTAGAATGAGCATAGCTTCTTGGCAGTCCAACAGCTATGTGAGCTTCTTGCCAAGTCATATATCCTCTATACTTTTTTGTTCTCATTAGTTTTAACATTTTACCAAAATATTGTTCATCAAACATTATTGTAGATGAGATAGCCTAGCGACAGGAATTTTATGATAACCTCTGCCGTCTGACCACTCATCTGTATATACATTAATTACAACCTTTTTATTTGCTAACATCTCTGGAATTAAAGATGGTAGTAAGTACCTTAATTTACCATTAATTTCCTTTTTATTCAAGCTTATATTTAGTTTATCTAAGAATTTTTTGTAGTGTATATTTCTATACCTAGCAACTTTGGATTTGTATCTAAATATGCCTGAATCTCTTACTAGTCTTTTTCCGAAGTTAGGCTCATCTTCTGATATTACATATCTAGGATAGTATATATCGCAGACATCACCCTTTCTTGTAGTTGTATTAAGCCTACTACTTAATGCAACTATTTTAGCTTTATAAGTGCCTGAGTCAATAGGAGCGTCATAGTATTCATCATAGTAAGAGTTGTCGTTATCAAATACTTCTAGAATATCATCAACATTAGCCATTCTTTTTGGCTTCAATCATTTGTTCTTCGTACTGAACTAATAATTCTGATATTCTTTTTAAAGCAGCTTTGTAATTTGTTTTAGTTACTGTGCCGTCTGATATAGAATCTTCTATCTTTTTTCTATCTGTATCGGATAATTTCTTTGATGCTTTAAGTACTTCGTCTTTCCAAGCATGTGGTTCTATTCCTGTGCCAAAATATACTTTCATATCATTAACATATTTATTATCATCGAACAAACCCATAAATACGTCAGCGTTGAATCCTAGTTTCGATAACCCTTTGGTAAGTGCGTCAGTTGCAACCTTTTTTGAGAAGTCATCATCGTACCTTCCGTTTGCTCCATATTTGATTGAACTGTGAATTGGAATTGAACCAGTTTTAGCATTAAAGTTATACCAAAGACTAGCAGTATAAAGAACCATGCTAGTTCCTTCAACAACTGTAAATTTTTCATCCTCTACTCCCCAACCATGGCCCATTATGCCAAAGACCTCGGTTGCTCTTTTTATTTGTGATTGAGCGGCGATAGCTGTAAAACCACCTCGCTGATTAACTTTCTTAGTGTACTGTGGGTCTGTTGTTTGAACAGAATCCCATAGCTCTAATTTGTTTTTCATTTTAGCCATTATGACTCCTTTGTTTTGTTTTGTATTTGTATTAGTTTGGCTGCTAGATATACACAACCATCTAAAGCTTCTTCTATTGCTTCCTCTAGAAAATCTCTATCATCTTTTATATCAATAGTTTCTCCATACTTTCTTGCTCCTGCATCCATACGTTCTTCTATTTTTTTAATTATTTGTTCGTTTATACGCATATATTATTAGGAGCAGGGGGCTTGGGAAATGAGTAAACCAAACCCCCCTTATGATACACCAAATTTTGCTGAGTAACTGGTAGCCAACCAAGACATCTGTCAGACTCGTGAGCATAAAAACCACGATTATGTATTAATCTCTTTTTACCCAGCATTTTTATAATCTTTTCTTGCTTTTCTATAATGTTTTTCTAACTTTCCATCTTCATCATATATTTCTAGATGACTATATTCATCTTTATCTGGCAAGTCTTTTCTAGTTATTAAATCAATATATTCAGTTGCTCTCATTTTTTAAACCTCCACCACATACATCAAAATATTGGCAGTATTTTTCATCGCATTCCCATTTCATAACAGGAGCAATTCCTAATTCCACTTTTGGTTTTATAAAATTTACTTTGCCTATATGAGGCATATCTGTAGTAAAATCAATATCTTCTGTGCCTTCATCAACAGGCTCTGTAAGGTCTACTATTTGATTCCAATAGAGTTCTGCTTCAGCCATAATTTCATTTGACATTAATTCTACTTCTTTTATTGCACTTGTATTTTTATTGTAATATACAAGCACTAAATTTATATCATCTAATTCATATTCTTCTTTGGCCCATAATCCATATGTAGCCAGTTGAAGTTGTTGGTGCATGTCAGGTAGTCCTGTACCTGCCCTGCCAAACATTTTTGTCCACTTCCAAGAGTTGCATGTTTTAATATCATACAATGTATTTCTATCGAGTAGAGCAAGGTCTATAAAACCTCTTACATTTAATTCATCTAAGTATATTTCTTTTTCTATTAAAATTGGTAAAGCGTTAGCATCAGCATAATCTCTTACTGCATTTTGTATATCTTCATGAACTAAATCGCCAAGACGGAAGAGACGCCTAGTGTTATCATCAATAGGCGCCCCTTCTACTTGTTGGATTGAAGAAAAGAAATGTTTTCTCGCACAAAGGCCAGCAGAACTACTGTGAAACCAAGTTCTGTCAGAGTATCTTACTGCAACCTTTTGATTGTTAAGCTTCTCTAGGTGGTTATTGTATATTTCCGTTAGAGTTAGCATCCTTTTCCTTTTTTTCTAAATACTCTTCAATCAGTTGGCCAATCTTATCTTGAACATGCACTTCGTGAAATGTACAAAACATTTTAAAGCGTTTCCAAGTTGATTCTTTGCATCTGAAAGATAGTTGTTTTATTGAGTTCATCCTTTTATTATCCTTTTCTTATTGAGAAGTTACTAAATTAATTCACTTATATCAAACTATATATCATTGTTTTTTTTAAAACAAGTTTTACATATATTAATTATATATATTATATATATTATATATATATTATAATAGCACTATTGCTATATATGCTATATATTATATATATATATATTAATAACTTTCTAATTTAATATTATATGCATTAGCTGATTTTTTTAATAATATTTCAACATAGTGCTTTTGGTCAGATTTCATTTCAGATATAAAACCTTCACTCCAAAAGTAGTCTATAGCATCCATAACTTCTTTTTTACTTACTTTATTTAGCATATTAATCATCCCAAGTTAAAAATTGAATAACTCCATCGCTAGAACCAGTATTTTGCTTACGATATTCTAAAACATTTTCTTGAAATGTCTTATCTTGACTAAATATTAAGTCAATTTCATCAGCATGTTCATATTCTGCGTCATAGTAGTTATTTTTTTCACAGCACTTACCGCAAACTGCATTACTTCCTATCATTACTCCGCCTGTGCTACATTTTCCATCTAAATTACAGAAGTCGCATACTACTAAGTCGCCCATATTTTGAGTATGAACTACTTGTGCTTTGTCAAAGTCAAACATATTACCTCCCTTCTTTTATTTTTTTGTTAAAGTGTAGATTTAAGCGAGCTGGTATTACTACCTTTTCGTTGCATAAATAACAACACCTACCATTATTTACAGGCTCTGCATTATTACCGCCATCCCAACCATATGGGTCTGCTGTAATCTTGCCGAAACATATACTACATTTCATTATGCCTCCTTTTTTTGTTTGTAAATAAATCTTTTTTTATATAAAATTATGCGGGGATAGTAATTGTATGAGAAATAAGTTACCACCCCCGCTCGCTCGGGTAGACGCGATTATGCTTTAGCAGTTATATCATCAACATCAATGTTTTCGATGTCTTTGTAATCCGCATCATCTATATGTTTCCTCGCAAAATCATCTATACTTCCCGCATCAGTACCCGCTTTTATTCCACTTTTACCAAGCTTAGTTTGAAACTCTTCAAACATAGTATACAGAGCTTTTCTTTTGTGGTCTGGCACATCTTTATGTACGCCAAGTGATACTTGCCCTCCTATATTTGAAGTATCTCCTTCAATATACTTTACATCAATATTAAGCCTAGTGTCTTCGTATGTCATATTTAACATTTCACAGCAGTCAACCAATGCTTCACCACATATGGTAAGCAATGTCATTCTGTGTGATTCTAATGTAGCATCGTTATTAGTACCATCTTCATTTTTAGGAATCATACGCTCTCTATCTGTAAAATAAAGTTTAGATACTCTATTAAACATACTAGCATTTTCTGTTGTTTTTCTAATAGTAGCCATATCCAATGCTAGTCTGTGAGCAACTTCATCCCCACTATAGTCATCAGGATTAGCTCCTATAGGAACAGCAAAATGGATAGAATTGTATTTTTCTACAACATCTAATTTAGCCATGCTTTACTCCTTTGTTTTATTATTATTGTTATCTTATCTTCTTAATTGCATTAAGAAATCTTTCTTTACTAGTTATATTTGCATATACTGTTAAATTTGTAGCATTATAAGTATTATTAGATAATTCATATTGGATGTCATCTTCACATTCTGTGCAAAACCAATATACTTTGTTGTTATGTGTTCCGTTTAGCACTACTCGTACGCCATCAAAATCACCAAAGAACATAATAACTCTATTTTTAAAATAGCTCCATCTTTGAGCATTGTTTTTAATATCTTCAAGCTCAAAACATGGTAAAAATTTTCTTTTATTCTTTTTGTATCTATGTGTTATGCGTGCATTTGGAGCATTATACATATCAACATCATCAAAACTAGCAGCAACTGATGCTAATTCTGTATATAATTGAGCTTCTCGCTCACAAGATGGACTGCTATCTAATAATAATACGATAGATTCAAGCTCTCGTGAACTTTTGCAATTAAAAATACTTCTTTTATCAATAGTTCTATTAATTAACTTGTTCATATCCCAAAAATCGCTACCATCTATAATGTTGCCACTATTATCTTCTGCAATTTTTGATATAATTCTAGCAAAATCTACTGACATACGCCTTGTTCCAGTTATGTCTAAATCAAATTTTCTGGCAGTCGCAGGATTTAAGTTGCGAGCCATATTTATATCGCCAGTAAATCTACCTACTATTTCTAAATCTTCTGATGTTAAGCTTTTTTCAAGCTCTTCCCATTCATCGCCTTCTGTATTTTTTTGATATAATACTTTTTTAGTAAGCGAGTTTAATTCTGTTTGCTGATTAAATTTCGTGTCTATTAATTTCTGATTGTGATGAAATTTTGACGCACTAGGGGGTATTGCTACCCCCTTAGTACGCTTTTGTTTATTCACCCAACTACCAGAAAGCTTAACAGATTTCACTTCGCCATCAGATTCAATCTTGCTTGACATCTTTACTCTTAGCGGAGTCCTGAAATCAAGCTTTTCATCTGCAGACGTCTTGAATTTACGCCACGAACTATTTATTGCTGTATCGTTTTTCAAGTTGTTTTATCCTATTTAACTTTGCTTTAAAAAGTAGCTGAACGCCATCCTCATCATAAACATGTGCTCCATCTACGAATGTTGCAAAAACAACATAATCATATACAAATCTGGCATATATACCATCGTAAATAAGGCAATGTATATTTCTAGGGTTTGGCTCCCATCCTCGTGTAAGCAATTTATCATATAATGTGCCATCATGTCTAAAGCATTTGTACAAAGGTATTTTATTTACCCATTGTAAAAGCTCTAAGAGTATGTTACCCTTTATAACTCCATCTATCTTTATCCATATAGCACCATTAGTACCTGTTAAATCACTTAAAGCGACTTCTACATTTTTGCCGGTAAGGTAAACACTTCTGTGTCCATATGCAAACGGTTCAACTTTCATCAATGAACTAATCTTTTTAAAGTCAAAAGCTTCATCTATTGATTCATTTGCTCCATTAGGTGCACGAAGAGTCGTCATATTGCAGTAAGATTCATGTTCTGACAAACTTTTAATCTGACTGCTTCCAAATGATTGATACAATCTTTCATCCATTATTGTTTGCATTTTACCAGCAACAAGATTATTTAGCGCGTAAATATCATTTATAGGTATCTTTCTATCATCAAACCGATTAATTACATCAGCATAAACTCTATGTTTCACTAGACTTTCATGGGCATTAAACCTAAATATATCAGGAATATATTCATAGCAATCAGTAATGACTTCTAATCCTTCACCTTCAATATATCGCAAGTCTACTTTACCATTACGATAGTATTTACGAGCAATTATCTCATTCTTATCTCGCTTATGTATAAACCATTTTTTACCTGCAAGTAACCTAGATAGCTCTTTACGAGTAATATACTCATCAACAAGCTTTACTTCACCTTTAGATACTTGCCCAGTACTTCTATTATACATAAGTTCTTTTACCCACAATGCACTAGTACTATTAAAAGGTTGTTGTACATATACAACATTTTTTGTAATAGTAGCCCAATCAGTAATTGCTGAATCTTCTGGCTCTTCATCATCTATATGCATAGATAATACAGCGTCAGTTATTCTATCATTGCGTTCAAAGACTCCAAATATTTCATGTTCAGGAATTGTTGAGCTTTCAGCTTCAGGCTTGACCAAAATGGGCCTAAGACTTGGCATGGTTGCTTCAACTTCCTCAACATCACCTTTTGATTGTATATCAACACCATAATCATCTGCTTTAATGATAACTTTTTTACGAATAGCATCATCATAATTTTCTACGTCTACCTTACTAGTGCGATTTAGTATCTCGTGGTTCTCTGGAGTTTTTGTAACATACTGATAAACCAGCATATCCCAGTCAGCACCATCACCTAAAACAGTAATTGCATCCATAAGTTGTCGCAGTTCTTGAATAGTCGCAGGTTTTGGTAAATTACCATTTATACTACGACAATACAAATCAATCATTTGCGACATATAGGGATGACCATTATGTGTTAGTTGAAGTGCTTTTAGTACATTGTTTGGTTTCATAGGTTGAACGTCCAACTTAGGAAACCTACGCAACAAAGCTTCGTGAAATGGTCTGTCATCGTTAGCTGTAATAAATATAAGCATGTTACTAAGATTTGCATCTACATCCATGCCGGGAATAGATAATCGTCCATACTGAAGAAAATCTAAAAAGAATCCATCAGCACTTGGTCTTGTTTTATCCCATTCATCAAGCATAACAATAACTTCTTTGTCATGCGACTCTGTTGAAGCTTGCAACAAGGTACTAGGCAATACAGATATACCAGATTTAGATTTTCCATCTGGCATAGGTTTGACTAGCAAATCCTCAGGTTGCAAGGTTGGTGTACATTGATAAGAGTAGAGAGGACGGGCCAATATATTACTAAGCACATGCGGTAGAAAGGACTTTCCAGTACCAGCCATTCCATAAAGGAATGCACCACCGACAGGCTTTGTTTTTATGGCAGTCGTTAATTGAGCACTAAAAGTGGGAGAACATATGTAACCCCCACTATTCAGTGCTTTATGTAACGATTGCACATTTATATTGTCAATCGTCATCTTTTTTGCCTCTTTTTTGTTCATTTTATAATCATTAACTTTCGTTTACTAATGTTATAAATCTTTGTTTGCTAAACGTACACGGCTAGTGCTTTTCAACCTAGCCCACCACAACCTAAATAAAGAAGTGTGCTTCCCAAAACTTCAGCAATTCGGACACTCAGTCACTTTATTTATCCACTACTCTGGTTTACCCAGCTCCCTCTGTCTAGCAAACATTAAATCTTCATAATTCTTTTATTATCTCATTCATATTATCTACCAATGCGTAGACACCATCAAAAGAAGATACCAAATGTTGATTGCCAAGAATGACATCATTGCATATTTCTTTCAATAGGTCTAGCATCAGTAGTTTATGTGGAGGGTGTATTTCTTTATTTTGTTCAATAAGCACAACAAGATTATCAATACAATCTTTTACGTTCTTGAACCTTAGCATATATTCATGTATATGCTTATCAAACTTTTTTGCTTCGTAATTATTCATCTTATTATGTTAAAAAGCAATATGATTAGAAGATAAATGCATATAAAGTAAAACATATTATCACTACCTAAAGCATCAAATAATTTATCTAGAAAATATCTCATTTTAGCTTTCCCTTTCCTTTTAATATTACAACATCACCACGAAGCGTAGATATTTTAAATCCGCCTGTTTTAATGTGTTTGTTAAAATCTTTTTCTATATAATCCATAGCTTTTTTATTAACTGGCAAATTTAATATTACGCCTTCTTCATTTAAAACTATTTGCATTTTATTTACATAATATACTTCTATGTAACCGCCTACTAGTTTTTGTAAATGCTCTAGTGTTGGTTCTTTGTCTTCTATAATATGTACTTTCATTTAGCTTTCTTTTTTTTTCTAGCAATCTGTGATGGAGTTCTACCATCTCTTTTTAATTGCTCATTCTTTTTAATTCTGTTATACTTTCTTTTCTTTGCTAATTTATTTGGCATATTATTCTCCTACAATAACATCATCTTTTTTATCAAATGCACATAAATGACAATCAGCTCTCCATTCGTTATAAGCATGGATATGACATAAATCTTCTGGTAACTTACCTTTTAAAGCTTTGTCAAAAATTATCTCTGACTCTAGTAAATCAAGCACTTCTATTATTTTACCTTTTACTTCTATAGGTGTTTGACTACTTAGATTTAAAGCTTCTCTTAGTTTTTTAAGAGCTTCTCTTTTCATAACATCCTCTATTTTTTGTTAAGTATATCTATTACTATTTGCAATTCTTTTTTAATTGGTTGTATATTTTTATCATCTTCAAAAAAAGACGTTAAAAAACCTTTGACATTTTTTAAATGTACATCAATTTTTTTTACTTGTTTAGTATTTAGTTTCATTGTTACTTCCTTTACGTTATTTTAAAGTACGCGCCATCTTTGAATGATATTCTTGTTCTGTTATTGTTCCGTTAGTGTAAGATGTATGTAAACGTTTAACCATCTTTAATTGCCATTCTTCATCTTCATACGTTATTAACTTATTTGGAACGTATTTAACAGAATTAGGTACGTTCTTGTATTTAATGTAATCTTTACTAAATTGTTTATGTTCATCGTGTAGCGTTATAGTTCTACCATTGATGTTATTATAAATGATGATAGGAACTAAAACGTCATCTATTTTTATTGGATGTTCTTTTAGACCTAACAACATTTTTTCTATATGTTCTTTTGGATAGTAACGCTTTTTTGTAGCGCCATTAAATTCTAATATGTAAGAATTATCTTTATTAATTGTAATATTTAATACGTTTAAATAGTTTGTTTTTTTCATATAATAGTATGTGTTTGTTTTTAGTGTGTGTAATAAAAAAAGTGTTTAAAAAAATGGGAGTACATTAAATACTCCCACTTTTTTATGTGTCGTTATTTAGACGTCTTCTTTTTATTCTTTCCAATCTTTCTATCCGATGCTTGTTTTTTTAACTTTATCGGATTCCTAACGTTAGTATTAATGATGTTACCACAGGTAAACACTTTCTTTTTTCCTGTTGTTTTATCCATTGTTAGAAGTTTGATTTCTCTTAGAACTTCGTTTAAATCATCTGAATAGTTTAAATTAGTTCTATCCGTCTTTGGTGGTCTTAATCCGTCTTCTTTACAAGTTTCCATTAATTTCACAAACTTACTATCATCAATTACGTTTCCATCTTTATTAACACTACCACTAGACTTTAACATTGTCTTAAAAACTATGTTAGGAATTGAACTTAATTCCATCATACAAGACGTTGTTAAATAAAGTGGATGTGTAGAAAAATGAATTACGTCTACTTTACTAGTTGCATTTTCCAAAATACACCTCCGTTTTTATTATACACATTTTCAAAAAACTAGACCAAACTCTTGGTCTACGACCAAATTTAAATTAAATATTTGGATATTCCTAACAATCAATAAATAAATATTTATGTAATCTAGGACAACCTATAACTTAATAATAAATAAGGATAATACCAATAAAATAATAATGAGTATGGGCAAACCTATAACTTACAAAAATTTGATGACAAAACAAATAAAATAATAATGGGATAGGACAAAACCTATAACTTACAAAAAATAAAGTTTCAATCCAAATAAATAATTTCAACCCGAAATAGACTGGGTAGGGGTTCGGGTAAAAGACTAGCACACATAGTACACCAATTTTTTCAATTTCCACACATTTTCGTATATATATATTATATATTATATATATATATATTATATTATATATTATATATAGTTATTATAGCTATATATGCTATATATGCTATATATTATATATATATTATATATATGCTATAGCACAGAGAAAAATTAAGACTTGTATTATATAATTTTTAGCACTATATTTTCAGATAACTAAAGGAATTATTATGGTAATTAAAGTAAAAACCACAAAAAAGAAGAAAAAGAAAGAGTTGCCTGTATTAAAAGCACTAAGGACTCCTGTAAAAATATATGGCAAGTTTAAAATCTAAAGCCACACATCATTGTGCTAACTGGAATAACGGAAATTGTCTTGGTGCTTTCTTTTATAGGAAAGATGGAGTACTTCGTATGAGGATGAGAAAGAAATATGCTAACAAACCTTGTCAGGTTGATAGTAAATGTAGTTATTTTGAAACAATAGTAGTGCCGGGGATACCGAATGGGATTTAAGATTATGGATATTTTTGAGACTATAGAGAGATTAAAGTACTTATCTTCAAAATTAGACCTAGATAAGTTGTTCTCTGATAGTAATGAACAATTAAGTTATATTAAAGAAATAAAAAGAAGAGTTAAAACCATAGATATTGAAAGGATAGACATGGGAACAATGGATAAGTGGGAGTTATATGACTAGAAAGCATAGAAGAGCCATAGTAATACCAGATGTGCACTTTCCTCTACAGGAAGATGCCGCTATTAACTGTGTATTAAAGGCTATAAAGATGGTAAAACCTAATGTATTCATTTGCTTGGGGGATTTGGGCGAATGGCATAGTGTTTCCCCTTGGCGCTATAAGAGACGTAAGAGGCCACCACTAGAATATACCATAGAAGATTTAGTAGTAGAGGCTCAAAAAGTAAATGATGGACTGGATTTGTTCGATAATGTACTAAATTCAGTAAAATGTACTGAAAGACACATGATTGAGGGTAATCACGATAATTGGCTGAACATGTTTGTAGAGGAATACCCTTATTTAAAGGAATATCAGTTCAAAAACGTCATGAAACTAAAAGAGCGGGGGTATAAGTACTATCCTTACGGAAAGTACCTTAAATTAGGAAAATTATACTTTTATCATGGTGGTCATTATTCAAGCTATAACCATACTAGACAACATTCTCAGAATCTAGGAAAGAATATAGTGTATGGCCATGTGCATGATGTGCAGAGGATGGGAGTAACTCATGTAGATGGGGCCCATCATTCATTCAGTCTTGGTTGCTTAAAAGATATGTCATCCGAATCTAATATGTGGTTAAAAGGTAGATATACTAATTGGTCACATGCTTTCGGTATTATTGACTGGTTTCCCAATGGCGACTTCAGATTGGATGTAGTTGATATTACAAATGGTAAAACATTTGTTTGGGGTAAGTTAATAGACGGAAACAAATAGTGTTCGGAGGGCGTTGGCTAGGCGACGTAATAATTTGGTCGGGAGTGACACTTGTTTTCTAAATTAATAAAGAACCGAAAAGAACATCTCTATCATAACAAAGATGAGTTCTTTGATAATGAAGATGATGATTATTGTGAGGATTGGCGTGAAGCCAAGACAGGACAATGGATACTAACTGATGACGGTCAAGTATGTAAAGTTCTTAAACGGGGTATTTTTAGTAATGGTAAGGAATATATCCGTACCTTACTTGGAACATACCCTGTAAGAGATAATATACAGATTGGTGGTAAACCAGCAGATGATATCTATAGATTTACAAAATCAGTAAAACCAAGACAAAGTAGTGATAAAATTGAAGAACCTACTAGAAGAGAAGTTGTATTCGCAAAATACTGTGCTAATGGAATGCCTCCAGAACAGGCTTACCTACGAGTATATCCAACGAATAACTCTAAATATGCTCAAACAGCTTCAAATTCTCTTTTAAAAACTGAAAGGGTACAAAAATTGGTTAGTGAAGAAGTAAAGAAAATGCTAGGTAATGTTGGAATAGATGAAGAATATCTATTACACAACGCAAAGAACATTATAGATAATCATGATGGTCGTGATTCAGATAAACTACGGGCCATTGAAATGTTAATGAAAATATCAGGTATGTTCCCAAGTGATAAGAAAACTGAGTCTCTAACAGTATTTCAAGGTTTTACACCTGAACAATTAAAAGAATTAGAGCCAACACAAACTAAAGTACTTGCACATGCCGAAAAAGATATCCCGTAGTGATATACCATTAGATAGCATGCCTGTAGTCTCAAGTAGACTTAGAAAATGTAAAGTATGCAATTCTGCTTTGAATAGAAGAGAAAAGTATGTTGTATTTAACGAAATTCATGTGCCATTAGGATATAGTTGTAAACATTGTTATTCTATCTATCTTGATAACGATGTTCTTATAATGATTGGAAATGAGGATAATGTAGATGTCTTTGGAGAAACCTAAACCATTTAACATAGTACCACCACCATCTGAATCTAAGGTTAACGATGATGTACTAAAAAAGTCATATACTGACTTAATATACTTTGGAAGAGCCTTTCTACCAAAAGATTTCTTAAATAAAAGTGCTTCTCCTAAATTTCACTATGAAGTAGCTGAAAAACTAATATCAACTAAGCCGGGTGCTAGAATATGTAATATACTTCCTAGAGGGTTTGGTAAATCTATTCTGTCAAAAGCAGCAATACTTCATAAAATGTGTTTTTCTCCACAGGGGGCTAGATTGTTTATAGCCTGGGTTGCTGAAGAACAAGGTCAGTCTATAGACCACTTAAAGTATATTAAGACCCACCTAGAAATAAATGATAAAATAAAATACTACTTTGGAGATATGGCTGGCGATAGTGCTGGTAATAGATGGACTGAAAAAGACATCGTATCAGCAAAAGGAGATAGACTTATAGCAAAAGGTACTTCTCAGAGATTAAGAGGTAGAACAGAGATTGATGTTCGATATACTGGTATTATCCTTGATGACTTTGAATCAGAGTTAAATACCAAAACGCCTGAACGTAGAGCTGAAATTAAAAAATGGATTGTATCTACAGTATTTCCAGCATTAGAGGAATCTCCCGGTAATGAGGGATGGATATGGATGGCTGGCACTATTGTTCATTATGATAGTTTCTTGCAAATGGTAGTAGAGGGATTTAATCAAGCTAAACAAGATGGTCGTGATTATCCTTGGGATATGACATTCTACAAAGCTGTTGAAAATGATAAACCTTTATGGCCTGAACAATTTCCATTAGCAAAATTAGCAGCAAAGAAAAGAGAGTTTATTGAAGCTGGTCTTGTAAATAAATATGCTCAAGAGTATATGAATGATGCTAGAGATATATCAGACGCTGCTTTTAAGATTGATAGGATTCAATATCATAAACATACTTTTGTAGCAAAAGATAAATTTGCTTATTTAGATGCTGGTGATGATATGATACCAGTAAATATTTACATTGGAGTTGATATAGCAGCTACAGCTACTAAAAAGTCTGACTTTCAAGCTATTGTAGTAATAGCTATGGATAAACAAAAGAATCGTTATGTACTTGAGTATTTTAGAGAAAGAATACCTACATTTGATTTGCCTGATAAAATTATTGCTATAGCAAAGAAATACCAACCAGTTAAACGAGTCACTATTGAAACAGTAGCTGCTCAGGAAATGGTACGAGATATGGTTACTAGAATGGCTACTAAAGATAGAAGATTAATGCCTGGCATCTTTAAGGGAGTTAGACCACCCGGAGGTATAAAAAAAGAAGATAGACTTGAAACAAGTTTAGGGCCTATAGTAAATAGTAAAAAATTATATTTAAGACGAAGTATGACAGAAATAGTAGATGAGTTCTTTGAACATCCCTTTCCTAAGAATGATGATTTAATGGATGCTTTATACTATGCTGATTATTATGCTAAACCGCCATTAAGTAAAAAAATGACAAAAGACGAGTATGGCAATATAAAAGAACGCAAAGTTCGTAAAAAGTATAACTGGTTTACAGGAGCAAGAGCAAACTAAAAAAGACTGCTTTATAGCTTGACAAGCTATGCTTTTTATATATATATTCTCTCCCTACAATGCAAATACCTGAAGACCCTAGAGCAAAGTTAACTAAGGAACTATTTGATAGATATCGTGATGCTCGTTCTGGATGGGATACAGAAGCTCGTACAGATATTGATTTTTTTTATGGCAATCACTTTGAAGATAGCGAAGTAGATGACCTAGAATTGCGTAATCAAGCTGCTGTTCCTATGGACAGGGTTGGCCCAGCAGTTGAGAAAATGAAAGCTATGCTTACTTCAAGAGCACCTGCTTTTACTGTTATACCAAGAGAAGATTCAGATGTAAAAGTTGCTAAACTATGGCGTGTTGTTATGAGTTATATCTGGGAGATATCAGATGGTAATACTCATTTAAAACAAGCTATACATGACCATTCTACTACAGGAATGGGGTATTTGTATGCTTATATTGATACTGAAGCTGATTTTGGAAAAGGAGAGGTAAAATTTACTTGTGTAGACCCATTTAGAGTTTATATACCATCTTCATCTAGAGATAGATGGTTTAATGATGCTAGTAATATTATATTATCTACTATTCTTACTGGAGAACAAGTATTAACATTATATCCAGAACTTGGGCCACAAATAAATGAAGAAACTGGAGAAGAAGAGCCTGGCTTACTTCAGCATGTTTCTTCTTATACTGATGAGGATTTTCCATCGGCTCAAAATAGTGGACAACAAAAAACATGGACACCTGATGAGGCTAGAGATTTAGAATTTACTTACCAAGAAAAATATCAAGTATTAGAAAGATTTTATAAAACAAAAGTACCATTTTATCGTATTGTTGATTCTCGTAGCGAAGAAGAAATGATAATGGATGAAAATGAATTTCAACAATTTTTAGAAAAGAATCCGGGTATTTTTGAAAAAGGACTAGCTCAATTTGAACAAGTTTTACAAACTCGCGTGGGTATCGTTTGTTCCATAGGGGAGATAGTTTTGTACGAATCTATTCTCAATACTGACTTATACCCTATCGTACCTTTACCGAATATATATACAGGAACTCCATATCCGAGGTCTGATATTTCTAGGGCGAGACCAATGCAAAGACTATTGAATAAGCTCTGGTCTTTAGCTTTGTCTCATGCTCAGGCCAGCGCGGGTTTGAAACTTATTGTACCTATAGGAAGTGTTGATGATTTAAGTCAACTTGAACAAGATTGGGCTAACCCAAATGCTGTAATAGAAGTTGATTCATCTCAGGGAGAACCTCATTTTCCAGCACCTACTCCATTAGCTGGAGAATTTTATAAACTAATACAGTCTTGTGAGTTTTATATAGACTTTACTTTTGGTATTCCAGAGTTAATGCATGGTTTTTCTGATAAAGCACCTGAAACTGTAAGAGGTACAGAAAGAATGCTGGCTCAAGGCTCTGAAAGACCTAAGTCTAAATTAAGAGATATAGAATTTAGTATTAGAAAACTTGGTCAAGTTTTGTATGGTTTATCAAAAGGCCATTATACATTTAAAAAGATTTTTAGATTAACCCAAGCTAATAACAATGTTAACGAAGTTATGGCTAATTATTATGATGATTACTCAGAAACAATAATGGATGTATCCAAAGAGCGTCATCAAATCGGTCAACATGATGTTAGTATAGAACCGGGTTCTACATTACCAACAAGTAAATGGGCTGAGTATAGTGTTTATTTAGAAGCTTATCAGGCTCAGTTAATTGATAGGGTGGAAGTAATAAAGAAAAATCCAGAAATATTTGATAAAGAGGGTCTCATTGAAAGAATGGGTGAGATTTCTCAACTGCAAAGTCAGGTAGAACAACTGACACAGCAAAACAAAGATTTGCAGGGTGACTTGCAAACTGCACGTAGGGAATCTGTTAGCGATAGAAAGAGGATTGAAGTTGAAAAATTTAAATCTAAACTTTCTGGAGTTGAGTCAGATACGAAGGCAAAAAGTAAAATCCAAGCTAATAAGCTTGATAACGCGGTGAAGCTACAAGTAGAAAAATTAGGGTCTGCTATGCGAGGAGCAGAAGAAGGCCTTGGTTCAGTTCGTGATATACTTTAAAGACATCGCAGTTAGGAGAAAACAATGAATGAAATAAATGAAGTGGTTGAACAGGAACAACAACAAGTTGCTGATGATGCTGGAAATCCATTTGGAGAACCAAGACCAGAGGGGGAATATCAAGGCGATGTTGCCCCAAGTCAGTCTCCAGAAAGCGAAACTTACCAAGTAGACTGGGAAGCTGAAGCAAAAAAATTCCAATCCATGCATGATAAACAAGCATCGGAAAACGATAAAATGCGTCAGGATATGAAATACATGGCTGAGAAGTTCGTTGAGGCACAACAAAGTACTGTTAGTAACGAACCTAAATCACAATCATTAACCGAAGAGGATTTTAATCCTTGGGATGCCTACTACAAACCTGAATCCGAAAGTTATAAATTCCGAGTAAAACAGGAACAACAATCGGTTAATCAGGCTGTTCAAGGGGAATTGTCCAAAATGAATGAACAAATGCTCTTGAACAATACTGTGAATGAATTGAAGAATATGCATAAACTATCAGATGGTGAAGTCAAATCCTTTATGGATTGGTCTACTAATCCGACAAGTAATCTAAGTCTAAATACGTTAATTGACGTCTGGCGTGGAGAGACTGGAAGAGATGCACCTGCTTCAAATGATTCACTAGAAGCGGTGAAAGCCGCTAGGGAAGCTCCTAGAAGCCCCGGTGTTATACAAGGTTCTCAACCTGAAGTCAAATCTGATATTGATAAAGCTTGGGAAGGTGTTATGGCTGGGAGCAGTAGGAGAAACGTACTTTAATATAAACTGGAATAGGAGTCATTAATGGCAACTTATAATAGCGGACAGCTAAAACATAGCGACCCCGGTGCAGTTATAGACAGTACGGTTCATTCAAGACGGTTATATAATTTTAGCGATAGAGTCGCTGATTTAGCACCTGACGAATCTCCGTTCTTTGTTTATCTGTCTAAGGTCGCAAAAGTTCCTACCGATGACCCTCAGTTTAGATTTCTTGAAGATAGAAACAAAATTGCTATTACAGACCGCTCTTTTCTAATCCAAGCGGCAGTAACTTTATCAGCAGCTGGAAGTTTAACTACGGTTACTTTCGATACTGCTGGTGGAGCTAGTGTTGACTGGCTTGTAAAGGGTATGGTTGTAGCTATAGGTGAAGATGATGACAGCACGAATCAACCCGCACATAATATTGTGCGTATTGAATCTCTGTCTGATAGCGGGTCTTATACAACGGCACAAGTTCGTACTATCTCCAAGGCTGGTGCTGCTTCAGCAGAACTTGCGATAGATGATAATACTAAATGTATGGTAGTTGGAACTTCTTTTGAAGAAGGTTCTGGTTCTCCAGATGTTTGGTCACAAGAACTTGATAATGATTATGGTTATACCCAAATCTTTAAAACAGCTTGTGAATTAACTAATACAGCAAGGGCAACTCGTTATAGAGGATATGCTGATGAATGGCAACGGATATGGAATCTAAAGCTAAGGGAACATAAGGTAGACATTGAAAGAGCAATGCTCTTTGGTCAACGTGCATCTATTCAGGGTATTCAATACTCTGAGGGAATTGCAGGTCAAATCATGAAAAATAGTCAATCAAATGCGGTAGTAGGTGGTGGGCAGGTTTCTTATAATGAGGGCGAAGCTTACTTTAAATCTGTTACAGCTGCTGAATGGACTTATGATGATATGCTTACTGACCTTGAAGTAATATTCGACCCAGCTCGTGGTGGAAATTCTTCAAAGCTAGCTCTTTGTTCACTTCCGGTTATTTCTCATTTCAACAAGATGGGTGATGGTGGTTTCATTGATAAATCTTTGAACTATTCAAGTAGTCCATCAAGATATATGATTGAAAGAGCTAAAGGTTCTTTTGGTCATCAAGTAACTAAAGTTGATACTATTCATGGTGACATTACTATGGTAAAAGAACCATTGTTTAGAAGTTTAGCTTCTGGTTTTATGTGTATGGTTGATTTAGACCATGTATCATACAGACCTCTTGTTGGAAATGGACTTAATCGTGATACTCATATTATCACTAATGTGCAGTCAGATGATGAAGATTTAAGAAAAGACATGATTCTTACAGAAGCGGGTCTAGAAGTAAGTCTTCCTGAAACTCACGCACTCTTCAACTTAGAAGGAGTATAAAATGAGAGCTGATTATTTAAATGAAAATAGTAGTGGAACTCAAAGCTGGAAACAAAAAGCTTCTATGCTTTCTGCGGCAATTACATTGTCTGAGAAAGATAGTGGAAAAGTATTTTATGTTGAATCCTCAGGCGGGGCTTATACAGTAACTTTTCCAACTGGTGGTGACATTGAAGATGGAATTTATTACAAATTCTGGGTCAATGAAAATACACCTACTGGAGCAGTAACTTTCGCAGCTGGAAGCGCTATCATTTTTGGTAAAGTCAACGAAACTGAAGTTGATACAGGAGATGATGGCCCGGGTTCAAGCGCTGATGGAGCAACTGGTGTTTCTAATGTTATTTGGGGAACATCAGCACTTAAAGGTGATTATTTAGAATTTTCATCTTTTGGTGGACATTGGTACTTAACTGGTCAGTCTGGTAAAGATGGAGCTGTTACTACATCATAATCCGAATAAATAAGGATAACAGTATTGAACTGTGGGGGTTGTCAATAAAAGGCAGCCCCCGAAATCAAAAGAATTATGAATTGTATACATTGTAAAAAACCAAATCCAGATAACTGGTTCTATTGTCGAAAGTGTGGTAAACGGGCCTCAGAAACTCCATTTACTACTAATATGTATATGATGAGCGATATTGGTAAAAGAACAGATATTGAAGTTACCAATATGTCTATGGAAGAAAGTTTCAAAGATATGAATGGAAGAAAATAATGGCTAATTTAAAAGTCAAAATACAAGAAGATATTATACTTGAAAATCAAGACTATGGTTCTAAAAGAACATTAGAAATATCTAGCATTAATGATATTTATAAAAGAATTGTTACTGTACCATCAGGTTCAGATGCTACTATAGCAACATTTCAAACAGAAACAAGTACTTCTGATAATGCTATTGATTTAGAAAATGTAAAATATATAAGAGTTACTAATTTAGAATCAAGTCATCCATGTAATCTTTCTTTGCAGGTTGCTGGTGGTGAGGGAGGTACTGCAAATATGTCTACATCAATATTATTAGAAGCTGGTAGAAGCTTTATAATGGGAACTACTCATGATGGAATAGCAATAGATGATGATAGTGCTAGCATAGTTACAGCTTTAAATGATTTAGAAAGTATACTTATAGATAGTTTAAGTCAAAATATAACTGTTGAAATCTTTGTAGCGAGTGCATAATGGCTTGGGATTTTGCAGCTGAAATAAGTGCCTTAACTGGATTTAACGCAGACTATAATACTGATACTTCTACTGGAGAAACACATAGGGTTCATGCAACTCAATGGCTTACTGACTCAGCAAAAGAAGTTATAAAAGTATTACCAAACAGATTATTACATTTTTGTGCTAGTAATACATCATTTACATCAGGTAGTCCTAGTACTTTAAATACTGGTAAAATATTAAATGTATTTAGGAGTGATGGGGATATTAATCAACCTTGTAGAAAAATAGAACCATTTCACAAGGGTAGATATAGTGACCCTGATGATATGAATTATGCTACTGTTACAGACCCAGTATATTTTATTGAAAACAATACTATAGATGTTTTACCTGTTGGCGGTAGTGTGACGTATTCTGAAGTTCAATTTCCTGCTGTAGCTTATAATAGTACAGCTATTGCGACTTTTCCAGATGAAGCTGAAAGAGCAGTTGTAGTATGTGCGGCTATAAAAGCAGCTGAATTTATGTTAGCAAATGATGAAGATGTAGAATTACTAACACCTATATTAGCTCAATTAGAAAAAGATTATCAAAAAGAATTAGCAGGGTTATCATAATGTCAGTACATAAAATATCAGTAAAACAAATAGTAAGTAGGGTTCGTCAGGTATTTCCAGACGCTCCTGAAACTTATGTATTTAATCTTATAAATGATGCTTTAGTTCATATAGGTATGTATAGTACAAAAGCAGTACAATCTAAAATGAGTACAGTTGCTGACCAAATGTGGTATAAAATTGGAGATGGAGCTGAAGATTCTAGCAATAATGCTCTTGAAGCAAATAAAGTTTTTAGAGTAGATTTAATGGATGATGATGGTGATTATATACAAATACCAAGATTGATAGATAAAAATATTTTATTAATGGATGCTGATTCTAGTGAATCTGCATTAACAACACCGGATGAAAAATAATGGCAAGTAATATAAAATTTCCAGAAAGTACAGCAAGGTGGTTTATTGAGGGAGACAAGCTTTGTTTAATTACTAAAGTTGATAGTAGTGGTAATACTAGAACATCAGCTAGAAAACAATGGAAAGCTATATCTGAGGCTGTTACTAATGGTATATTATTACATTATTACGCAGAACCTAATAATGTTAAAAGCCTTAATGATGAAATAGATTTAGATAATACTATGCATTTAGCATTAGTAGATTACGTTAAAAAATGTTTATACATGGACAAGTCAGGAACATCAGTAGATGGCAATGTTGCCGCAGCTGCTATGCAAATGTCTAGAATGCATGAAAAGAATTTTAACGATGCTGTAGCTAGATATGGTATGAAGAAGAGAGATAAAACTGGCGGTAGTAGGGTG
>VTLG01007915.1_pt1 | contig 22622 bp, 30 predicted proteins | sample 4694571 | NCBI WGS metagenome assembly VTLG01 (sample SAMN12604809, study PRJNA352737) | marine metagenome | biome: ENVO:00000447; feature: ENVO:00000209|ENVO:00000569|ENVO:01000036; material: ENVO:00002151; isolation source: viral sequences binned using virsorter ...
CCTGCTGAGGGGATGCCAAGTATTAAAAGAACAGAAGCTTCACTAAGTAAAAAAAAACGACATGATAAATTATGGGACGGAGCAAAAGAAAAGCTAATAGGAGAGAGAGGCATAAATGAACCATTTTATTAATGAAAACAAAACCTAGAATACCAAAGAACCCAAAGGCACTAGCAAAAAAGGTTGTTGAATATTACTTTAATAATCCAAATGCAAACAGCCTAAAAGAAATGACAAATAAGTTTGATGTTGCACATACAAGGATTACTAAAATTCTTAAAGAGGAATTTAAGCTAAGACGTGAAAATAGTATAACACGCAAATATATGCAATATGAATTTCGTAATTAAAAGCAACCAGGACAAACAATGGCTTTTTAATTATTTAAAAGAATTAGGAAGTGATTATATAGTAAAAGTAAAGAAACAAAGAAACAACAGAAGCAATATGCAAAACAATTACTATTGGGCATGTATAGTACAACCATTAGCAGAAGAGTTAGGTTACTTTCCTGATGAAATGCATGATACTTTAAAAGTAAAGTTTTCAAGCGAGTGGCAAAGCATAGAGATAAACGAAAGGCAGATAGGATTACAAACAGTAAACAGCACAGCACGTATGAACACAAAAGAGTTTGAAGTATATGCAGACCAAATAAGAATATGGGCTTTAACAGAATTAGGTATAAGATTAATGTTGCCAAATGAATTCAAGTAAGTTTCTATTATATAATATAGACTTGATTAATCAAAATATTTCAAAATGAACACACATGGAGGTAAAAGAGCAGGAGCAGGGCGTAAGGCTAAGGCAGAAGAGCAGAAGCTAATAGAGAATCTTACACCTATGAATCCAATGGCTTTAGAATCACTTAGAAAAGGATTAGAGAAAAAAGAACAGTGGGCAGTTAAATTATTCTTTGAGTATTTCTATGGTAAGCCACAACAAAGGGTAGATGTAACTACTAATGATGAAAGCTTAAACATGCCATTAATAAACTTTGTAGAAACTGAATCTGAATAAAAAATACAATCCATTATTTACATCTGACGCTAGATACTTTATTATAACAGGTGGTAGAGGCTCAGGCAAATCATTTGCAGTAACAGTATTTTTAACTTTGCTGACTATGGCTGAGGGGATTAGGGTTTTGTTTACAAGATACACAATGGTATCAGCACATCTATCAATAATACCTGAGTTTTTAGAAAAGATACAACTATTAGGATATGAGAATATTTTTAGCGTAAACAAAGCAGAGGTAGTTAATCTTAAAAACAAATCCGATATATTATTTAGAGGTATTAAGACCTCAGCAGGAAACCAAACTGCAAGTTTAAAATCTTTACAAGGCATTAGCTGTTGGGTATTAGATGAAGCAGAGGAACTAATAGATGAGGATATATTTGATACTATTGATTTAAGCATTAGAGAAAAGAATATACAAAATAGAATAGTGTTAATATTAAATCCTGTAACTAAAGAGCATTGGATATATAATAGGTTTTTTCAAGACAAAGGCGTTGAAGCAGGTTTTAATGGCGTTAAAGACAATGTATGCTATATCCATAGTACATACCTAGACAATAAAGAAAACCTCTCTAAGAGCTTCCTAGAGCGTATTAAGGCTATAAAGCATAGGAACTTTAAAAAGTACCAACACAAAATAATGGGTGGATGGCTAGACAAAGCAGAGGGTGTAGTCTTTGATAATTGGAGTATAGGAGAGTTTAATCCTGATGGATTGCAAACATCATGCGGCATGGATTTTGGATTTAGTGTCGACCCTGATAGCTTAACAGAAGTGGCAATAGACAAAAGGAAGATGAAGATATATTTAAAAGAGCATATATATAAAAATGGATTAAAGAGCCATGACCTAGCTAAGTTAATATTAGACAAAGTAGGCAATACGCTTATTATTGCAGATTCAGCAGAACCTAGACTAATAGCAGATTTAAAACATTTAGGTGTTAATATAAAGCCTGTTAAAAAAGGAACTATTGAAAGTGGCATAACTAGAATGCAAGATTATGAATTAGTCATAACACCTGAATCAACTAATATAGCTAAGGAGTTGAATAATTACGCTTATCAGGACAAAGGCTCTAAGCTATACATAGACAATTACAATCATGCTATTGATGGGGCGAGATACGCCATTACATATCACTTAGACAATCCAAATGCAGGTAAGTATTTTGTGCAATAAAAAAGGGGCGGCATTACACCAACCCCCTAACAAGAGAAATGAAAACGTGGCAAAGATAATAAAAAAAACTAAATATTAACTATTTCTATTATATATTAGATGAAAGTTGCAATTAAAAAAAAGGGTAAAAAAAAGCAGTACAAATTAATTGAGAGTTGGGAGGATGTAACATTAGAGAAGTGGATTAAATTAATAAACATCAATGACAATGATAAAAGTAAAGAGGCATTAGAAACCATAGCACTTTTATCAGACATTCCTAAAAAGCTGATTAACCAATTAGGGATACAAGATGTAGCATTAATATTAAGTAAGATAGCAGAGTTACAAAAAAAGGCAAATAGTTCTTTAAAAAAGATAATTGAGATAAATGGCAAAAGATACGGATTTCATCCTAGCCTATCAGATATAACATTAGGCGAGTACGCTGATATAGAGGCTTTTATGAAAAATGATTTGCAGCAAAATTTAGCAAATGTAATGGCGATTCTTTACAGGCCAGTTATTGAAGAGGGAGAGAATGGGTTTTATACTATTGAGAGTTATGATGGCAAAATAGATAAGAGGGCGGAAGAGATGAAAAAAATGAGTTCGGAGCAAGTGCAATCTGCCCTGGTTTTTTTTTGGATTTTCGTAAAGGGGTTGTTAATGACTTTGGAGTTATCTTTGATTCGCAGCATGAAGGAAACGAAACAGCAATAGCAACCGAAGATTTTGCAAGTCAATGGAATTGGTTTGGAGTGATGTATAGACTAGCAGGAGGGCAAATTGTAAATTTAGAAGCAGTAACCAAATTAAATCTTTATGAGTGTTTAACTTGGCTAACGTATGAAACGGAATTAGATTCACAAAATAGAGTAAAATATGGCAGTAACCAATAAGACATACAACAACGTAATAGAAACTCTAGCAAGGCTAGGTGAGTATCACGACCAAATACAAACAGTTTCAGTTGGTGATATTTTTGATATTAATTTAGAGAAAATGGAAAAGATGCCTTTGTTGCATATCAATCCTGTTAATGTTACAACAGGGGATGCACAGCTTACTTATAACTTTCAAATATTTATTTGTGATTTAGTTAGCGAAAAGGATAATTGGCAAACCTACAACGCAAAAGGATTAACAAAGCTAATAGACAATAAAAACAACGAGCAACAAGTGTATAATCAAACTTTAGAAATAGCAACAGATTTTATAGGGATGTTAAGACATAGTACAAGACAATCATTAGCAGGTGTTGATGATATTAATAAGCCTTTGTACTTTACGCAAGACCAGTTTACAATAGAGCCATTTAGCGAGAGGTTTGATAATTTGCTATGCGGTCAAGTGTTCCAAATTGGCATCTTAGTAATGAATGACTTTGATACTTGTAATATTCCTGTAACGGATGCAGGAGCAGGATACTAATGTTTAAGTTTAGAATATGGAAGATAGAGATACAAATAATACCACCAAAGATAACAATAAAGTTATGAGTTTTGATGATGTAATAGACATGGCAGAAGCTGTTAGTATTAAAATGGCTAGTTATAATGACTACCCACAATCAGCAACTAACAACGCTAAACGTGCATTAAAATGGGTGGAAAAAAATGGATGGGGTTCTTGCGGAGAGGCAACAGGAAAAAAAAGAGCAAGGATGTTAGCAAATAGAGAAAACATCAGCCGAGATACGATTGCAAGAATGGCATCTTTTAAAAGACATCAACAACATAAAGACGTGCCTTATAGTGAGGGATGTGGTGGTTTAATGTGGGATGCGTGGGGCGGCACATCAGGTATTGAGTGGGCAATAAGAAAATTAAAACAAATAGATAAAAATAAAAAATAACAATTATGGCAAATTTAGTAGTAACAGTATCTGAAAGTGTAACCATTAATGGTGCTTTACGGGGTTCATCAAATAGCTTAACAGTTACAGATATAACAGATACTTTTGAAAGGGTAGTAACATGCCCTCATTCAAATACAACAACAATAGCAACATTTAACAGTAATGTTTATGGAAGTGCAGGGGCTTTGGATTTAGAAAACTGCAAGTACATTAGAGTAACAAATTTAAGTGCAACAGCAGTTATGGATTTAGCAATAGTAACTGAGAATACAAACTATCAGGTAGTAATGACCGCAGGAACCTCACACCTTTTGTGTCAGGCAGATACAGCCGCAATAGCTGAAGCAGATACAACTCCAAACTTTCCAACGCTTGAAGATATTACAAGTATACAGGTAAGGCCACGTTCAACTGATGATGTAGATGTAGAAATATTTGTAGCTAGTATATAATGGAAACCAACAATCTTGAAAGGTATTTAGAGAGCTTTGGTAAATACATAGTCAAACAGGCTAGAACTAATTTAACCAAAGGTAAAAAAAATGTAGATAAAAATCTATACAATTCTCTAAGCTTTAAGGTTGTTGAAGATTCAGGAGGCTTTACTTTAGAACTTTACATGGCAGATTATGGTAAATATGTAGATAAGGGAGTTTCAGGAACTAAAAAGGCTCAAAAATATACAGACTACAAAGGCGAAACAAAAACCACACCATACAAACGCACAAAACAACCACCATCAGGATTAATTGAGAGGTGGATAAAAAAAAGAGGGATAAGAGGTAGGGTAGATAAAAAATGGAAGAGTGCAGGAAACAGAGGGGGGCAGTTTATAACAGATAAATCATTTGCCTTTTTAATTTCAAGAAGCATTAAGTTTAATGGAACAAAAGGAATTAGTTTTTTTCAAAGACCATTAATGTTAGGATTAAAAAGATTTCGCAACGAAATGTTATCGGCTGTTAAAAAAGATATATTAAACACCTTAGACAAAGCACCTAATACAACAGTAAAATAAAAAAATATGTCAGTTCAAAATTCAGTAATAGAGCAACAACCGCTATACACTACAATGCCAGTAGGGCAAGAGGTTATTTTTGTAATATCAAATGATGATGCAGTAGCAAATTATGAAAAGGTAAAATTCATAGTTGATATACATATTAGCAGTACAACACCGCCTGATGTTACAACTACAAATGATTTGGTGGGTAGTTATAAAACAACGCCTAACAATGCAGGAGTGGGAATGTTTGATTTACGTAATGTTTTAGAAAACTATGTAGAAGCAGATAATATGGCTGCTGATGGTAGTAGTTATAAATCAACAGTTACAAGTCCTGAAGAAAGGCACCCATTACATTTGATAGATAAATATTCTATGAATAACAATTCTATAAGATTTATGGCTTTAGTCTTTGCAGTAGAATATTTAGGAGCAACAGATGCAGCAGGGAATCAGGATGCAAATACAGTACGTAGGCAGGTAGGAACTGAAGTAAATTCAGACCTTTTTAATTTATTTAATGGTTATGTTAAATATACTGATAAATTAAAAATGGGAACAGGAGGGGTGCCGCCAAGTGATGATTTTGGATTTGACATTTCAGATTTTGTTTTACAATCTCCAGGCGATAGATTTTTAACTAATGCACCATTAAAACAATATGCTAATTTAGAAGATTACGGAACACTTGCATTTTTAGCAATAGATGATAAGCTAGACCATATAGACTTACAATACTATAATAGTTCAGGTTCTTTGTTAAATACTGAATCTATATATAGAACTTTAGGCAATGGAGCCTATGATGTATGGAGTGGTGAGATTAATAAATATCTTTTATTCTTTGGTTGCTTTCCTGCTAACTTGCAAAATTGGAGTACTACATTCCAAGCATTAGTAACCGCAGGAACTATACAGGGTGGCGAAATACGTGTAGTAGGTAGAGATGTTTCTAATGTTGCAGTTACAGATTTTTACAAAATAAAACTTAACTGTCCTGATGGTTTTGGCTATGAATCTATAAGGCTTTGTTGGCTTAATCAATGGGGTGCTTGGGATTACTACACATTCACAAAAAAATCAACTAGAACCATATCTACAAGCGGCACAACTTACACACAATTACCAGGAACTTGGAACTCATCTTTATATAGGCTAGATACTTACAAAGGCGGTAAAAAAGCATTAAGAAGAAATGCAACTGAAAGGATTAGTATGAACACAGACTTTGTAAAAGAAGATGATAATGTAATGTTTGAAGAACTTACAAACAGCCCTGAAGTTTATTTGTTAGAGGGCTACCAAACTGATGTTAATTTTTCAGCTTTAAATCAATATGTAACACCTGTAACATTAAGCAGTTCATCATTTACTAAAAAAACAATAGCTAATGATAAATTGATACAATATTCTTTTGAGGTAGAAAAAACAAAAATGTTAAGAACACAATCTGTATAATGAACACGCAACTAATATTATATCCACAATCTTATACAGGGCAGTATAACACTACAACCAATACTTATACTATTGGCTCTACTGAGTTTGTTGTTGATGGTATGAACTTTAGCACTATAAACTCAGCACCAACATACGAACAGTTATTAGCTACTTTTTATCCTCCTGCTATTATTGCAGCAGCACCGCCTTCTATTATAAATTCATGGTATAAATTTAGGGCAGCATACGCAATACCACAGGCTGCATATCCTAGCAATGTTGGTAGCACATTGATTTTAAATTCTACCTCTAATCCTACAATGACAGGGGTATATCAAAGACTTTCAGGCTTGACAATAGGGCAAAATTATGATATTACAGTAGATGTTGGTTCTGTTAATAATGAAAGTTTAGACATTAGGGCTTATAATGGCTCAACACAAATTGCAATACAGCAGTTTGCTGCACCAATTACAGTAGGAACTTATACTTGTACGTTTACTGCAACTGCTGCTGATAATACAATTAGTATTGCTTCTACTAGTTCAGTAGCAGGAAATTTAGTGATTAACAGCATATCGGTACTACAACAAGGAGCAGGAACTACAACTACAACTTATCAATTAGAAGATGGGCAGGTTATATGTGACCTGTACGAAGATGAAAACATTCCATTAACTTTAAGTGTTGATGATTTTAAAAATGCAGCAGAGCAGGTACAATCTTACTCTAAGGCTTTTAAGCTACCAGGCACAAAAAAAAATAATTTAATATTTGACAATATTTTTGAGGTAACACGTTCTACAACAGGGCTAGTATTTAATCCATATGTTAAAACTAAAAGTATTTTAAAGCAGGATGGATTTATTTTATTTGAGGGCTATTTAAGATTAATAGACATACAAGAAAAGCAGGGCGAGATAAGTTACAATGTAAACTTATATTCAGAAGTGATAGCTTTAGCAGACATGTTAGGAGAGGCTACATTAGCAGATTTAGGATTTGAAGAGTTAGAGCATGACTATGTAAAATCAAACATTAAAAATAGTTGGAACACATCAGGAACAGGAATTGCCTATACTAATTCTAATGCATCAGGATTTAGAGATGATTATAGCACAGTAAAATATCCGTTTTGTGATTGGAACCATCAGATATTGGTAGCTAATGGTTCAACAGGCTCAGGTGCTACATTAGGCGACCCTGAATTAACACTATTAGAGCAGGGATTTAGGCCTTTTATTCAGGCTAAGTATTTAATAGATAGAATTTTTTATCAAACAGGCTCTCCATTTAGCTATACAAGTGAGTTTTTTAATACTGATGAGTTTAAGGAATTATACATAGACTTTAACTGGGGCGAACAGAATCATGGAGCGGCTCCTGATAGAACAGATACGCTAAAAAGAGAATCGGATTTATCTACTATACAAAACATGACTCAATCATTTGAGCCTGTGCAACTACAAACTTTTGTAAGTGGAAACAACGCTTTATATGCTAACCACAGATTTACTTCTGATGTAGCTAATTTAGAGGTGTCAGGCTCAGTAAGAATACAATTAGAAAATACAAGTTCATTGCAAACTAGAAGTTCTACTATGGCTTTTGGCAGGTATAATCAGGGTGGGGCTGTAATTGAATATTTTGAGGTTGTTAATGTAGATATTGCACCATTAGGCTCAGGTGCTTTAAATGTTACTTTTGATACAATATTAAATCCTGGCGAGTTTTTAATGCCTGTTGCTAAACAGGATAGCAATGCAGGGGATGTAAGAGTTTCAACAGGAACCACATCATTTTTTGATGTATCATATAACAACCATGCAGCAACAGTAGAATCTTTATTAATAAAAGAACGTGGCGAATTGTCACAATGGGAACTAATAAAGGGTATAATGACAATGTTTAACTTAGTTTCAATACCTGATAAATCAAATCCTAACAATATATTAATAGAGCCTTATAATGATATATTTTTAAACAACCCAAATAGTGCAGACCCCCCATTAGATTGGACTAGCAAGATAGATGTAGAAGAGGTTAAATTAACACCACTAACAGATTTAAAAAGATTAACTACTTTTAAATTTGTAGAAGATGAAGATGATTATGTGTTTAATGTTTACAAGCAGTCAGTAAATGGAGTTTATACTGAGGGGCATTTATATGGTTCTAAACTATTTGATGCTTCATTGTCAGGAAATGGATTCCCTACAATATTAACAGGAGAGGAAGAAATAATAGCAGAGCCATTTGCAGCAACAGTACCAAAGCCATTGATGTCACAGTTTTCTGATTTTATTACACCTGCAATATATTCTTATAATGCTGATGATGGAACATCTCAAGGGTTTGCAAATAGCCCTAGAATCATGTTTAACAATGGCGTAAAGACTTTAACATCTTGCACATATTATATCCCTGCTCAAAATACAGAAGCAGGAGAGCAAATGACAGACTTTTTACAGTTTAGCCATTTAACAGATATTCCAACTGTAACAACAATACCACCATTAGCAACAGATACAAATGATTTCCACTTTGGGGATTGTCAGCTTATACAACCAATAGGAAACGCAACAACAAACAATTTGTTTTATCTTTATTGGTTACCTTATTTTAATGAGTTGTATAATGCAGATACAAGGACTATGACATTAAAAGTAAATTTAACTCCAGGTGATATGAACAGCTTTAATTTCTTTGATACTGTATTTATCAAAAATAGAGAATATAGAGTAAACAAAATAGATTACAAACCAGGCGATTTAGCAACAGTAGAATTTATACTTATTATATAATGGCATCAATACCTTACATAACAGGATTTGCAATAAAACCTGCAAAGATTAGCGGAACAGGAGTTGTAACATTTACAGATGGCAGGAATGAGATAGTTCCTAACCAAAGACAATGTGAAGCCTATGGATATACCTACAACCCAACAACAGGAACTTGCGAAGCTTTTAAATATAGTTCTAATTTAAGTGTAAATCTAAACAACGAAAACAACAACGTACAAGGCTCACAAAACGTAACAGGAGTAGGCACTAACAACACCTATATAATGGGTGAGAATAATGAGGTTATTGACGTGTCAAGAAACAACATTTTAGTAGGTAGTAGAAACCAAATTACTAAACAGGTAGATAATACTGCTGTATTTGGCGCTTTAGGAGAGGTTAGAGAAACAAACTCTTTTGTTATAGGTGGTAATGCTACATCAGACGTTTTAGGCAAAAGGCAAAGTGTTCAATTATTATATGGTGGACAAACAACAGATGGCAATACTGTAAATTCTTATTTAAATAATACAACAGATTCTTTTGTAGTAGTACCTGATAACACTATAATGTATTTTCATGCTGATTGTGTGGCAGTTAGGGTTGGCGGAACTAGCGGCTCAGGAGCAGTAGGTGATTTTAAGTCATGGGTAGAACGTGGCGTTGTAATTAACAAGTCAGGAACACTAAGCATAGAAAGAGAAAGAGATACAATCAAAGGCTCAGGTACTACAACAGGATGGCAGCCAACAGGGGCGGTATCAGGAACTAATTTCTTGTTACAAATAAAAGGAACTAATAATATGACTTTAGAATGGGCTTTAAATGTAACATTCACACAAATAAAAACAGGAGTAGCACTATAAATAAAAAGATATGGCAGATAAAATAGTAATAGAAGCAGAAGTAAAATCAGATGTAGGGCAGTTGGGAAAGGATGTATCTGATGCAGCAGGTGAGTTTCAAATTTTAGGAGTTTCGTTAAACTCTGTAAAAGCAGGGTTTGTTTCAGCAGGAAAACAAGCAAAGATGATGTTTAGCTCTATTAAAGCAGGTCTAATATCAACTGGAATCGGTGCTTTTGTAGTAGCTATTGGTTCTTTAGTATCATATTTTACAAACACTAAAAAAGGAGCAGAACAGCTACAAGTTGCAATGGCAGCATTAGGAGCAGCATTTAACGTGATTGTTGATAGAGCATCTCAATTAGGCGGTGCAATCGTTAAGCTTTTTACAGGAGATGCAAAAGGGGCTTTAGAGGGTGTTAAAGGTGCATTTTCAGACATTGGAACAGAAATAGCAAATGATACAGCAAAAACCATTTTATTAACAAAAGCTTTTCAAAAATTAAAAGATAGTCAGAGAGAATTAAACGTAGAAACAGCAGAGCAAAGGGCAGAGATTGAAAGGTTAAAATTAATAGCAGAGGATGTTACTAAATCTACGCAAGAAAGATTAGAGGCAGCAAAAGATGCATTTAAAATAGAAAATGATTTGCTAGACAGGAGGATTGCAAACGCTGAAGAGGATTTAAGGATACAAAGGGAGCGGATGGAAACTAGAAAAGTAGATAATGAATTTTTAGAAAGTGATTTAGATGCAGAGGCTCAGTTAAGAATTGATTTAGCAAACATACAACAAGAAAGTACAACAAAGCAAATAGAATTAAACAACAAAATCAATGCTATTGAAGCTGAGGCACAGGCTAAAAGAGATGCCGCATTTGAAAAAGAGAAAGCCCAAAATATTGAAAGGACTAAGGATTTAACATTAATGCCTGCTTTAGTTGCAAAAGTAAATGATGAACTTATACAGGCAAATAATGAATATTTTGAAAGTTTAGAAGATAACGCTGATGACCAAAAGGAATTGTCATTAGGAATAGAACAGTTTAAAATTGACTCTGTAAATACTGGATTAGAGTTAGCAAAACAAGCAGCAGGTGAGGGTACTGCAATAGCTAAGGCAGCGGCAATTGCGCAGGCTACAATTGCGGGTACACAATCCGTTATTAATGCATTTAATGCCGCTAATGCTAATATAGGTGCAACAGCAGGTTCTTTTGGGGCTTATCCTATTACAATGGCAGCTTTAGCAGCAGGCTTTGCAGCTACAAATATTGCTAAAATTGCATCAGGTTCGCCCCCAAGTGCAAGCGGTGGCAGCGGTGGAAGCCCTGAAATGGTACCACAAACACCTGCACCACAAATGATGTCAGGGGCTTTTGAATTAGGCGGAGGATTGGCACCTGAGCCTATGAAAGCGTTTGTTGTAACTGATGAAATGACTAATTCGCAAGACCAATTAGCTAACATTAGGCGACAAGCTACAATATAGCTATAACGCATTTTAAAGCGTTTTAAGCAACTTTATGGATTGGCTAGTATATTAGTATTAAAAAACAAATAAAATAAAAACACTAGAGTAAAGCCAACAAAATGAAAAATATTATGTTAAATAATAAAATTTTAAAAATCAAACAAATTATTAACTAAATCTATTATATAATATGCCGTGTGAAGAATGTGAAAATGGAAAAGTAAAATGGGGAAAAACAGGAAGCTGTGAGTACGATTCAATAGCTGAATGTGAAGCCGCAAACAAAGACTATTACGAAAAAACTACATCAATCGTAGAACTTGTAATTGCAGATGATAGTGAGGAGTTAGCTATTGATGCTATTAGCTTAGTAAACTCACCTGCAATAGAACAGGACTTTGTGTTTTTTGGTAAAGAAAAAAATAATCTAACCTTTGCTAAGGTAGATGAAGAGAAAAGAATGCTAGTTAGTCCTGCATTAATACCTAACAAACATATATTTAGATATGACCCTAATACAGATTCTGAGTATTATGTTTTTTTTCGCCCTGAAACTATAAGAAAAGCTAGTGAGTTATATTTAAAACATAACAACCATCATAAAGCTACTCATGAACACAACGAAAGGGTATCAGGCGTTTTAACAGTAGAATCATGGATAAAAGAGGGAGATAGTGATAAATCTAAATTATATGGCTATGATTTGCCTAATGGCACATGGTTCGTTAAAATGAAAATAACAAATGATGAACTTTGGAGAGAAATTAAAGAGGGTAAATTAAAAGGGCTTAGTATAGAGGGCTACTTTACAGATAAGATGGCTAAGATGTCAGAAAGAACACCAACAGATGAAGAAATACTATCAGCTTTAAATGAGATAATACGTGAAAATCAAACAAACTCAAAATAAATCTATTATATAACAGAACCTAAAACATTAATCATGGATATTAAAGAACAAATATTAGTAGCACTTGGCCTAAACAAAGCTGAGGAAGAAATTAAATTAGGATGGCAGTCTAAGTCAGAAGATGGCGGAACTATTTTCGTTTCTACTGCTGAAGAACTAGAAGCAGGTGTAGATATATCTGTACTATTAGAAGATGGCACGACAATCCTAGTTCCAATCGGAACTTACAAAACAGATACAGGAGTATCATTTAGAGTAGAAGAAGAAGGTGTTGTTTCAGAAGTTATGGAATCAGAAACAGAAGAAGAAGATACGGCAGATGATTTAACAGAAGAAAAAGAAGAAATGGCAAAAGAAGATGATAAAGATGATTATGATGAGCATGATGAGGCAGATGTTGCAGATTGGCAAGGTATGGAGAAAAGAATTAAAAACCTAGAAGATGCTGTGGCTGACTTAAAAAGAGAGATAGGTGAAACAGGTGATGTTGAAGAAATGGCAGAAGAAACAGCAGAGCCATCTACAAATCCTAAATCTATTAAAACAACAGAAGTAGTAGAATTTTCAGCAGAAGATGAGATAGAAAAATTAAAAGCTGAAAACGAAAAGTTAAAAACGGAATTAGCGGCAAGTCCTGCTGATGCTCCAATTAACACAAACAAATTTAGTTCTGACAAAGCAAGACCTGTATTGTCAAGAAAAGAATACAATAAGCTTTCTAAACAAGAAAGATTCTTATATAACTTAAATAAATAATAAAAAAAAGAAAAAATTATGGCTTTTACAGTAAATTCAAATTATGCGGGGAAAAGTGCGGGATTCTATATTTCTGCCGCTTTAAAAGAAGCAAAATCGTTAGAATATTTAACGATGATGGAAAACGTGAAGTATCGTAGCAACCTACAGGTGATGGGAAATTCAGGCTTAGTAGTTGATGCAACTTGCGACTTTAATGATGCAGGAACTTTAACATTAACAGAAACAAAGTATATTGAACCAAAGAATCTACAAGTGAACGTGGATTTATGCAAGGCTAACTTGCTGAGCAGCTTTGAGGCTCAAAATATGAGAGCAGGAGCAGGTGCACCACCACCAGCATCTTTTGATGACTATGTTATCTCTTATATGGGAGAAATCATAGCGCAAGCAACAGAAGAAAGTATTTGGGAAGGAACTGCAGTAGCAGGGAAATTCAATGGCTTCTTAGGTGCAGTAACAGGTTACCTTTTACCAGGTGTTGATGCAACAGTTATCCAATCAACTGCTTCAGGTGCTTATTCAGCAACTAACATTATAGCTAACTTACAAACTTTAACTGCTGACATGGCAGCTAATGTTTCTGCAATATTAGGAAAAGAAGATACTCATATTTATATGAACCCTAAAACTTACGCTTTCTATATTTCAGCAGTATCTACATTAGGATATGTTAATGCTTACAACATGAATGGCGACTATGAGCCTGTATTTGAGGGTTACAAAATTGCTGTTTGTCCAGGAATGGCAGACAACCAATTAGTAGCTGCTCAAAAAAGCAACTTATTTGGAGCGACAGACCTCCTTTCGGATAGCACTAGAATAACGCTTTTAGATATGTCTAACCTAGACGGAAGTGATAATATTCGTTGCGTTGCTAGATACTCTATGGGTGTTCAAACAGGAGTTGGAGCTGACATTGTCAGACAATCATAATAAACTAAATTAACAGATGCGAGGGCTTCGGCTCTCGCCTCTATAACCTTTAAAACATAAAAAAATATGGCATGTACTAATTTAACTAAAGGTAGAGGGCTTGATTGTAATAGAGTATCAGGTGGCATCAAATACGTTTATTTTGGAGTTTACGACCAGTTTACAGCACCTATTGATGGAACAGGTATTGTGGTTTCTAATGGTGAAATAACAGATATTGAGATGGGGGCAGGAACTGGCTTGTATCGTTACACAATGCCATTAGGCGTTGCATCAGCTACTGATACGATAACAGGTAGTAGAGAAAACGGAACAGTATTCTATGAGCCAACAGTAGAAGTTATTTTAAATAGACTAACTAAAGAAGACCAACACGAGATTAAGCTTTTAGCTTCAACAAAAGTAGTTGTATTTTGTCAGTTAAATGCACAATTAGCAAACGGACATGATATAATTATTGGAATGGGTGTTGTGAACGGAATGGAACTTAATGCAGGAACTATGGTTACAGGGGCTGCTTTCGGTGATAGAGGAGGTTATAATCTTACACTATCGGGCATGGAGGCAGAGCCTTTTGCAATGGTAGCTGACTATACTACAAATCCATTTGATAATGGAGCATTTACAAATGTATCTATAACTACATCATAAAACTTATCATTAGTTTTTATATATATTCTTGATTAGGAGGGCTTTATGCCCTCTTTTTCTTTTATTAGCAAATAAATACGACCTTTTTCTATTATATAATAGGTACACTAATTATGATACACGCAACAACAAATTCTAGCTTTCACGCTTACATACAAACTCAGGATGTGAGGATTGGGACTGCTAATGATACTAATACAAGATATTTGTTTAAGTTTACTAATGATATGAGTGGTGCGGTGCAGTATGCGTATCCTGAGCAGCAATTATACAACAGGTATAGTAAATTCTCATTTAGCTACAACGCAGTGCCTGATGTGTTTTTAGGGCGTGTTGATTTAAAACCCGCAGGATATTGGAAATATGAAGTTTATGAGGTTACGTGGGGGGCTTTTGCAGCATTAGATAATGAACAAGCACCATCAACTGAATTAGCAGTATTACTACCTGCAAGTATAAGGAGAGGTGTAGTACAGGGATTAGTCACAAAAGGAAAGGTTTTAGTATCAGAACTTAGCGGAACAGAAGAGGTGCAATATACTCAAAATGGTGGCGAGGTTATCAGTTTAGACATAGCGTATGGTGGTATTGGCTACCCTATCGCTCCTACTGTAACAATAACAGGTGATTGTATAACACCTGCAACTGCAACATGTACCATATCAGGTGGTGTTGTAGATAGTGTAACTCTTACCTATGCAGGAAACGGATATACCGAAAATCCTGTTGTTACGCTTTCAAGTGTAGGCGAAACAGCAACAGCTAGTATAACAGCTAGTATTCAAGAAAACAATTATATTTATAACGGATAAAAATTAAAAAATGGCAATAGAAAACGTACAACAATTATTAACAGAGCAATTAGGTAAAAATGGAGGAACTGAGATATTTACAACAGTAGACCAAACTAGCAAAGATTGGTATTGTGTTTACTTTCCTGTGGAAAGCGTGGTAAGTTCAATAACCGTTGCTGATGCAACAGGAGATTCAGCATTACAAACGACACTACCTGCGGGAACAACTTTATTTATGAATATTACGCAAATACAACTTACTAGCGGAGTTGGCGTAGGTTACAGCGAGGGAGCAACTACTTAATATGTTATCACTTAGTCAAAAATTAAGCTTAAATAGAATAAGACCTCAAGGTGGTTGGACACCTGGCTCTGATAATGTTTATGCGTGGTATAAAATGGCAACAGGAATTGTTTTAAATGGCTCTGATGTTAGTGAATGGAGAGATAGTTCAGGCAATGGTTTTACAATGAGCCAATCAGATGCTGCCCAACAACCTGCATATTCAGCAGGAGTTTTAACTTTTAATCCTGCTAATATTGAGTGTTTAGAATTAAGCGGAAGTGATATAGAATTAGCAAATGATTTTACTATTGGTATTCGTTTTAATGTAGCAGCAACAACAGGAACGCTATTAGCGGATAATACTGCTGTTGGAGAGTTTTTAAGGTTTCAGGCTAGTAATAAGCTAAGATTAAAAATTGATGGAACGGCACCATTAGATTTAACATTAAATAGTGGTACTTTTGGTGGGGAGCAGTATATAGTTTTAACACGTTCTAGCGGCACAGTTAATTTATGGGTAGATGGTGTTCAGCAAACAAGCTCAGGAACCAAAACAGGTCAGGCAGAAATACAAGCAATAGGAATTAAATTTGATGATGGAGCAGCCTATGATGGCACTATAAGAGAGATACAAATATACAGCAGTACAAGTGCGGCATTAACAGCTAATGTCAATACATGGTTAGCAGCTTTATAAAATAAAAAATATGAAAGACAATATTATTAATATTAATTTAGAAACTAGCACAGCACCAATAATATCCGAAGCTAGAGGTAGGGATTGGATAGAATACGGAACAGATGATTGGCGTAATTTATACCCTCAATTCCTAATAGACTTATATTACTCTAGTTCTATTACTGCTGCAATTATTAATGCTACCTCTGAAATGATAGCAGGAGAGGATTTGATAATAGAAGATGAAGAGGATAGAGATTTAGAGGCTAGGGTAAAACTACAAAACTTTATGGATAGAGCAAACGGAAACGAAAGCCTACATGAAGTTATTAAAAAATTGTCTTTTGACTTTAAATTACAGGGTGCTTTTGCACTTAATATTGTATGGAGTAAAGATAGAACACAAATAGCAGAAATATATCATGTACCTGTTGAAAAAATAAGATGTGCAAGACCTAATGAATTTGGTAAAACTCCAGGATATTATATAAGTTCAGATTGGAGTAATACAAGGCAAAACAAACCTTATTACGTACCTGCTTTTAATGCTAATGACAGAACCTCAGCAAATCAAATAATGTATGCAGGTCTTTATAGCCCTAATATGAACTCTTATTTTACTCCTGATTACGTTAGCTGTAATAACTGGGCTTTAATAGATTCTAGGATTAGTGAGTACCATCTCAACGCAATAAGCTCAGGATTTTCAGGGAGTTTCATGATTAATTTTTCTAATGGAATACCAACGCAAGAGGAGAGATTCCAAATAGAGCAAAGTTTAACAGATAAATTTACAGGTCAAAATAATGCAGGCAAATTTATTTTAACATTTTCAGATGATAAGACTAGAACGCCTGAAATTAATGCTATAACACCATCTGATTTGGATAAGCAATACCTAGCATTACAGGAACTTCTTACTTCTAACATTTTAAGTGGGCATAGAGTAACATCTAAAACTCTAATGGGTATTGATAGCAAAAACGGCTTTTCTTCAAATACAGATGAACTAATAAATGCTGCTGATTTTTACAGACAAACAGTAATTATTCCTTTCCAAGATATGCTAATCAAACAGCTTAGAAAAATATTCCAAGTTAACAATATGGATATGCCTGTTCGCTTTGTACAATTAAAACCAATCACAGTTCAATTTGATTCTAAGACAATCAGAGAAGTTATGACAACAGACGAAATACGTGAGGAACTGGGGCTTGACAAATTAGGTGATGAAGATACAATAGAGCAGGATGTAAAACTTAGTAAAGTCGGCATGATTGATGGAGAGCCTGTTTTTAGCACAATAGAAGAGGCTGAGGCTTACGCAAAGACAAAAGGGTGTGAGGGGTATCATGAGCATGAATATGAAGGGAAAACGGCTTATATGGCGTGTGAGGGGCATGAAGAGGCAACAGAACTTTCTAAGTTTATTGAGGAGTTTGGTGAGGACGTTCCAGAGGGTTGGGAAATTGTAGATGATGAAATAGTAGATGGTGAGCATCAGGATTTTGATTTTGAAAAGGAATTAAATAAGGTGGCTAGTAAAAAATTTGAGTTTATATCTACTGGTAGGCAAAACCCAAATGTAAGAAGTGAGCAAGATGGATTAAATAAAGATGGTGATAAGTTTTTTAAAGTACGATACATGTACACTAAAAACAATGCTTTAAGTCAAGAGGGCGAAACTAGAAGCTTTTGCAGGTTAATGATGGCTAGTAAAAAAGTGTATCGTAAAGAAGATATTTTAAGAATGTCAACAATACCTGTAAATCCAGGATGGGGTGCAAGAGGTGCTGATACTTATTCAATCTGGCTTTTTAAAGGTGGTGCGTTATGTCATCATTACTGGAGGCGAGTTATTTATCAGGCTCCTGCTAGTGATGAAGGTTTTGTTGTTTATCCTGATAATATAACAACAGATAAGATTATAACAGCTACTAAAGCTAGAAGCGAGGGCTTTACAATAAAAAGAAATGATAGCTTAGTTGCTAGAGCGCCTAAGACTATGAGAAACCAAGGATTTTTAGAACCAAGATAGATTATGGCATACGTATTATTTATATCAGAAGATAAATTAAAAGATTCAACAGCTTTGAATCTAAATATAGACCCTGCAATTTTATTGCCATTTGTAAAAGAGGCACAGAAATTGTATATTGAAACTGCATTGGGTACAGATTTAACAGCCCATTTGAAAGCACAGATAACAGCAGGAACATTAGCAGGTGCAGACAAAACATTAGTAGATGATTATATAGCTGAATGTTTGCCAGGATATGCGGTGTATCATGCTATACCATTTTTGAGATTTAAATTTGAGAATGGTAATATATATTCCAAAACCTCAGAAACAGGAACATCTTTAACAACAGAAGAGGCACAGCATTTGAGAGAGGAGGTTATGAATACTGCAAGTTACTATCGTGAAAGGCTAATAGACTATATTAGAAATAATACATCTAGTTTTCCTGCCTACTCAACAAATTCAGGCTCAGATGTCAGCCCATCAACGGATAACTATTATGCAGGAATGAATTTAGAAAGACCATCTAACCAAAGTTCTAGATTAACTCTTAGAGATTTTTTAACTCCTGATTTAACATAATGAAGAAACACTATAAACCAAAAAATACAAATATAACTAAGCTTAAATCCTACTTGGAAAGTAAGCCTAAATTAAATAAAAATGAGCGACTTAAAAGACACAATACAAGTAGGGTTGGCTAATGGTTCAGCTATTGGTTTTAGCCTAACAGATTGCAACGAAATATTAACTTTTGTATCCTTAGTTTTAGCAATAGGATTTACAATTTATAAATTTATAAAATATGAAAACAATAATTTGTAAAATAATAAACATAATAACAGGCGGTAGGTATTGCTTAAATTCATGTGATAATTGCAGATGAAAAAAAGAAAATTAAATAGCAGCAACCCTAAGTATATTAAAACAGATAATAGTGTTAAAATGCGTAACATATTTATTAAAGAAGTTAAGGGCTGCAAGATTTACAAATCATATTACATATAATTTGGACTTAAAATATTTTAAACTATCTGAATTTGATAGCCCTGACGAACCAAACTCAGGTTCAAAAATGGACAAAAAATTCCTAGAAAAATTAGACTATGCTAGGCATAACGCAGGTATTCCATTTAAAATCAATAGCGGATATAGAACTAAGGCGTGGAATAGTAAAGTGGGTGGGCGTGTAGGCTCTAGCCACACAGGGGATGTAGGTCGTGCAGCAGATATTGCATATAATGGCAGCAGAGATAGATATATAATAGTTAAATCTTTAATGGAGGTGGGAATAACAAGAATTGGAATCGGCAAGAGTTTTGTACATTGTGATGTTGATAAACAAAAAGACCAAGATGTTATTTGGCTTTATAATTAAAATAAATTTACTAACTAAAATAAATAATCATGAATGACTTTTTAAACAAGTATCTAATTGGCTCTATGCTTCGCAGCCGCAAGTTCTGGTACACAGTAATTGGAATTGTAACAACTTTATTAAGCGACACCTTTGGATTAAATCCTGAAGAGGTTAAAAACATTTTAATCAGTATCGGTGCTTTAGTATTAGGGCAAGGCTTTGCAGATGCAGCAAAGAAGTAATAACAGATACAGATTAAAGCCGCATGAGATAGCGGCACTAAAAAAAATGCGAGAAGCTGACACTAGGAATGTCCTAGTTGTTGGCGACTTGCATGAACCATTTTGTTTAGATGGATATTTAGAGTTTTGTTTGGAGCAATATGAAACTTGGAACTGCACAGATGTAGTAATGATTGGTGATATTATTGATAATCATTATACCAGTTTTCATGAAATAGATATTGAAGCTGAATATACAGGAAAGCAAGAGTTAGAACATGCAATAAGTAAAATAGCTAAATGGTATAGGGCATTCCCTAAAGCAACTGTAATAGTTGGAAATCATGATAGGATGATAATGCGAAAAGCTCAAACCTCATTAATACCTAGCAAGTGGATTAAGTCTTATAGAGAAGTTTTAGAAGTTCCTAATTGGGAGTTTGTAGATAGATTAGTTATTAATAATGTTCAATACATTCATGGAGAAGCAGGAACGAGCAGAACAAAATGTAGGGCTGATATGATGAACACAGTTCAAGGTCATTTACATACTCAATGTTATATAGAACACTATGTAGGTCAAAACTTTAGGGTGTTTGGCATGCAGGTAGGTTGTGGGATAGACCACGATACTTACGCAATGGCATACGCTAAAAGAGGTAAAAAACCTGCTATTGCCTGTGGGGTAGTTTTAGAGGGAACAACGCCTATTAATCTATTAATGCCGCTATAATGACCGAAAAACAAACAAATTTACGTCTATTTATATTGTATTTTTTAATCATTTTCACCATTCTTTTGCTTAATTTATAAGTTTTTTTAAAAAAATTTACTAGATATAAAAGCATTTTTTTTAATATTTTTTGTGAATAAACTTGTTTATATCATTTTTTGTTGTATCTTTGTACCATAATTAAAAACAAAGAAAAATGAAAACAACAGAATTAAAAGACAGATTAATGAGTAGAGAAATTTTAGTGTTTACTAATGAATCAGATGTATTTGAATTTAGCTTTAGCAAATTAAGAGGTGGTTTTAGAGTTATGAAAAATGGCAGCTTTTTAAACAAGCCAAATTTAACTTTGCAAAATATTGTAATGATGATTAAAATGAGGCAATTACAATTAGAAGAAATATAATAATATAATAATTAAAAACAACTAAAATGAAAAAAAATTTTAAAATTACAAACAAGGTAAGCGGTAACACGCAAATTATGAACCAACAAGAAAAAGATATATTCTTTTCTTATAGCAAAACTCAAATGTCAAATTGGAATAAGTATGGAAAGCGTAATATGATAGGTGATTATTATATTGAAGAAATTAACTACTTAAATAAAATACCTGTTTGGCTAATAACAAGTGTATTAATTGCAGCTACTATTTGCTCTATGTTGCTTCACATACAATTAAACTACTAATTATGGAATTGATAGCACAGGACTTTTATTTTTATAATAACGAAATTTACAAGACAATAGAAAAGCTTTCGCCTGATGGTTGGTTTACAGACCTTAAAAAGGTAGAGCCTAGCATTAGAATCTTTGGAACGCAAGAACAGATAAACAAAGCTTTAGATGATTATATAGAACTAACAGGGCTTAATTTAGATGAGGGTTTTGATTTTAAGCCTGAGCCAAAAGATTCACGTTTTTATGACAAAGATAGAAATGAGGTCATTAAAAAGAAACTAAAAGAATATAAAGAAATATATAATAAAATGAGTAATAACAAAGCATTAATAACAACGATATGAAAACAATAAAAATACATGGTAAGCAATATGTAGAAGTAAACGAGAGAATTAAATACTTTAGAGAAAATTATAAAAATTGGAGTTTAACATCTGAATTTATAGAACTAACAGAAAATAGATGTGTAATTAAGGCAATGGTTCTTAATGAAGAAAACAGAGTTATGGGGGATGGAATTGCTGAAGAAACAAAAGGCAGTACGTTTATAAATAAAACTTCTTTTGTGGAAAATTGTCAGACATCAGCATGGGGTAGGGCTTTAGGCAGTTTAGGAATTGGTATTGATACTTCTATTGCAAGTGCAGATGAGGTTAAGACTGCAATAGCACAAAAAGAAAAAAAACCTGTTAAAATAACTAAAAAACAATTTGAAGCTATGAAATCTTCAATTGCTGATGGTAATAAAGAAGTTGTAAAAAGTAGAATGAAAAAATATATTTTTACAAAAAAGCAGGAAGATGAGTTAAACAAATTATTAAATAATGAAGATGTAAATTCTGACCCTATTATTAAAGAAGAACTAGCAATTGTTAAAGCTTTTAAAGAATACAATAATATACATTAACATGAGGGGGGTTTTAAGCAATTATTAATTATTAATGTCGCTGTTATACTTTGTAAATGCTTCCCCCCTCTTTTTTATTAAC
>VTLG01008882.1_pt1 | contig 22620 bp, 20 predicted proteins | sample 4694571 | NCBI WGS metagenome assembly VTLG01 (sample SAMN12604809, study PRJNA352737) | marine metagenome | biome: ENVO:00000447; feature: ENVO:00000209|ENVO:00000569|ENVO:01000036; material: ENVO:00002151; isolation source: viral sequences binned using virsorter ...
CTGTGTAGTTGCTTCGCCTGCTTTTATACGGGTGAGAAACTCTTTAGTAACTAGATTATGCAACTCATTAAATTGATCTTCAGTTGCTTTCTTTTTCATCAGTATTTCTTTGCTGTTTTAGCTGATCTTTTAAAATTTGCTGCGGTAGGTGCACCTTTAGTTCCGGGCTTCCGCATTGTTTCGCCAGAGCCTTTTTTTATTCTTAGTCTCTTAGCGTGGATATTTGCATAGAGACCACGTTTCATAGTCCTAAACCTTTTTTGACTATGGCTACTGCTTTATCATCTAAATCGTTATCTGTCTGTTCTACTAATTTTTCTAGTAGTTCAATTACAAAAAGCTTAAATTTTGGTTGCTTAAGTGCAGATAATACGAATGGTTTAACGATTGCTAACATTGTTTTTTACTTGTGATATTGGTACTACGTCAGAACACATGTGATATACACGTGACTTCGGTAACAGGGTGAACCCTGATTTTTGTAATTGTGCACATTTGAGTGCACGAGTAAGCTCGTAGTCGAGCCTCATTTTTTCTTCTTGTCTTGCAGCTATTTGTCTGCATTGTTCAAGTCCACGTTTATCCAGAGGAACCATAAAGTTAACTTGGAATCCCCAGTTCTCAGCTAACGTGTAGCTAGATGGACTCATTCCAGTTTCTTCATTCATTTCCCACGGTTTTGTATGGTTGCCCATATAAAAAGGTGAGAAGGTCATAGTAGAGCCGTTGCAGCTAATGTTCGGACCATATTGTTGTCTAGACGGTGCTCCATTGTTCTGGAATTGCACTGCCTGATTGGTCACGTTACCAGTAGCTGCTGCGACTGGATTACTTACGTTATTATTTTCTGGTTCTGAATCAGCGTATGCTGGACTTATTGTGAGAAGACTGAGTAAGAAGTAGTAGTGGAGTCTGTATCTATAGTGCGAACTGTGTCGATTGTCTCGATTAGTCCTGCTGCTCTTTCTGTTATTTCTAACTGAAAGTCTGCTCCGGGAGTTGTCATACTGAAGGTTGTAGCAGTATCTGCAATATCTCCGGAAGCGGTTATATTTGTCCCAGACCAAGTTTTTACCTCGGCTCCAAATACTTCTTGGTTTATTGTCTCTGAAATTGTTTGGGTGGTTGTTGTTGTACTGTTCATACTTCCTTGTGTGAACTGAGGAGTGACAGTGTTTGCTCTCGCTATGCTGGGTGATAACAGAGCTAAGAGAAGAATCCATTTCTTCATGTTTTTGGTTTGTCTTTATTTGCCATAGGGCAATTTACTGGTGTTTTGCCATTGCCGTTTTTTCCAGTTGTTAAACCGAATGTGGCTAGTGCGCCCGTAAAGACGCTGGCTACGAAAGTGATATCTGAGTTACCAGATTTCTTTACCATCGGTATATCGACATAATTCATCGTGATTATGAAACCTGACCAAACAACAACGCCCAGTCTTACTAATGTTCCTAAAACTTCTAATTGATGTTCTTTTTCTTCACCTATGTCTTTTAATTTACCAATTAAGCCTTTTGGCTTTTCTGGCTTAGTTTCTTCCATGTTGTTTTTAATATTGGTTTCATAGCTGTTACAACCCATTTAAAAGCTGCTGTTGCAGTTAGGGTTGCAGCTACAGAAACGACTGCTGTAGTAGAAGCCGTTATCAATATCTCATTTTCTGGCAAAGGTACTTTTTTATTTGTAAAAGGTATGTCTACTTTTCTTATGCCTGTTTCCTTCGGCTCATCATCAGACGTTTTAACGTTTTGTCCTTCGTGATCTCTTAAATCACTTGGAGGTACTACTAATGGTTTGTAGTAAGGTACATCTGCTGTAGGTAAAGGTATGGATATTGTTTCATATTTTTGAGCTGGTGGAAGTTTTAAAGTGGGTAAGTCCACTTAAGACCAAGGTAGCCCTGTAGATGTCGAAGGTTTTGATTGCTCACTAACTTGCTTTTTTAAAGCAGTTTCTATGTCATCTACAGCTCCCGGAGTTAAAGTTTCTAATTTTTCTTTAACCCAAGTTATGACTTGTGCTTCAGTTAAATCTTTATATGGTATTAAAGTTTCAGGTTTTTCTAAAACTACTTCACCTGTACCAGTACTATTATATGTACCGTCAGAGCAAAGAACTCTATATATAACTTTTCTAACGTAGCCATCGGCTAGTTCTCTTTCGCAAGTATTAATTTGCCATGTGGTTGTGGTTGCCATTTTTATCTTTCTTTGTAAATCTCTATAAGAGCGTGTACTTCATTTGTTGTGTGGTCAGTATTTCTTCCGCCAGAACTACCATGAGAACTGTCGTCTACATGATGCCTAATAGCAAAAGTATATGTTTGTCCACTTGGAACTGTTGTACGTGTAGTACCAGTTGTTATAACTTGGGTCGGGTAAGTTGTATGACTGTATTGGTTTATTGCTAGATCAAAGCTTTCTCCATTATCTGCATTAACGTAACTAGAACCATCCCACTTTCTAAATGCACTTTTAGCATCACCTGTATCGTAAAAGGTTTCTTTCCACTTAATCATATAAGTTCCAGCACCTAAACTGAAACGATCATTAGCAGTGTCTAAAGTAACAATACTAAAAGGATCTAGTTCAGTAGTTAAAGGTCTAGTTTCCCAGTTATTACTAGGTACTGAATATGATCCAGTAGTTATATGTGCTAATAAAGCATACGATGCAAAGATTCCTGTTGGAGTTGTACCAGTAACTGATAAGTTTCCACTAATAGTAGTGTTACCAGTTATTGTTGTATTACCATTGATTGTTGCGTTACCAGAGCTGTCTAAAACAATATTCTCTGTTCCACTATTACTACCATGTGTAATATTTGTTGTTTTTAATGTACTCATAATATTATCCCAAAGCTGTAATTTTTAATTGTGGAGGCTGAAATGTATTAGTAGCTTGTTGTGCATCACTTTGATCGACACCATCCCAAAGGTCAGAAGAATGTAACCTTACATGAAGACCTGAGTAGTGTCTAGCTTTTAATTTCATAGTTTTAGTAGACGTCCAAGAACTAACAGCACCAATATTAGAATTTGCTCGGTCAGTAGAACCAATACCTTGGTTACCAATACCTATAGTCCACATAAATCTTTGTTGACCACCAAGATCTTCCGCACTGTGATTACCTCTTGCAAATGGAACTTCAACATCATCTATATAGAATCTAAAATGACCGTATTGAGTTGCATCTTGATCCGCTCTACAAATTTGAAATACAAATTCATAAACAACAAAATTAGTACCAGCAGGAGGTTTATATGTAAATTCTGAACCAGTTACATCTGCATAAGTTGTAGTTAAATTTTGATACGCTGTAACGGCTGCAAAACTTCTTATACCCTCTGCTGTCATTACTTGAGGTACTATATTTGAAGCTGATCCGTGATATGCACAAACACCTTGAAATTGTTCTAATACAGTTCTTGGAGAAGGATAACTTGTAGTTATTATTGTTCCATTTCCTGAGTCATCTGGTAACGTTAATGTTCTATCTGCTCCGCCAGTTGTACTAGCTGGAGCGTCAATAGATACACTACCGGAAGTGGAACCATTTAATCTTAATGTCATTCTGCCTCCTTATATATTTCTACAGTTGTGTAATAAGCAGAATCTGCATTATCATCTGGAATTTTTATACCTAGACCATTAGTACCTTTACCTGTATCTACATAATTACGAATGTAAAATGTTTCTGTACCACTAGGAATATTTATTCTTGCCCAGTTATGACCTATTTGATGTCCAGCATAAGTTGAGTTACCATAAGACGTCATGTTTACTACACCAGTTTGAATTGGTGATGCTGTGTCAACATGATAAAGTTGAGAATTAGTAGTATTACCACTGTAATTAGGGACAATGAATTTTATATAATAACTACCTACACCTAAAGTAAATTCATCATTACTTAAAGTAACTATATTATCTGAATCTACAACTTTAAGATTAAGTGTTCTTTTAGTCCAAGTATTTGAGGTACTTCCTCCTCCACTTGTAGCACCATCTTTTTGATCTGTTAAAAGTGCGTAACTTGAAAACAGAGGCTTTGCACTTGTTGCTAATGTGGCTGCTGTTACACTGCCATTTGGAAGCCCACCGGCTGAAATACCAGAGATGGTTCCGCTTCCACTTATTGTTATTGCCATAATTTTAATTTGTTAAACGATTACCCAATTTTCACCGTCTCCGACTGTGACGGTTACTCCGGTATTTATAGTGACAGGACCAACTGTAAATGCGTTGTAGTTATTTGAAATTGTTCTAGATGTTGTTATTGTTTGAGCCATTTCTATAAATGGATCAGCTAATTTTATGTCTCCAAATGTATCAGCTTCAAGTTGTCCAGTTACTGTTGCACCAGTGCTTGTTGTTTCTAACTTTTTAGTGCCATTATGAGAAAGCTCTACGGCTCCATCTTTAACAATTCTTAATTGTGTATCTAAATTTGAAACATTTGCTCCACTAGCATGGATAGAAAAATCATCTGCTGTTGTTGTAAATGTTTTTAGTTCTAATGCGTTATCGGTAGGATTATAATTAAAACCAACACCATCAACAGCAGTTCTAATTAAGAGACTTGCCGAATGAGTACCACCCTCTGAAGCGACAATCTCCATTGCTGCTTCTGACTCATAAATAGATACACCGCTTTTTGAAGAACCTCTTGTATATTTATAAGTATGTGGAGTACCTGTAACATTGGCATTTTCTCCTAATGTAAGATGACCTGTTATTGAAACACCATCTGTAGTTGTATCTAACTTTGCATTGTTGTCGTAACGTAATTGTACTCCAGCATCATGAAGACACTGAATAAACATATCTCCATTATCTTTATCCTTTAGATAAATGGTGTCTGAATTTAGTCTTAAAACACCAGTATCGTTTTCAATAAAAGAATCTGTACCATCATGATACAAACTTAAATCATGACCAGTTCCAAAATATAATTTTTGATTATCAACAGGAAGTTTTATACCACCATCACCTTCAACTCTAAACCATTCAGTAAATGATCCACTACTAGGTTTAGTAAAGATAGAAGCTGAACTAGCACCAGTACCTTTCCAACTTAATAATCTTAAATTTCCATTATTGTAATCAAGGGTAGCTTGATCGGCACTGCCAGCAGTAGATGTTGAAGCATTTGTCTTGATTGCTCCAGACGCTATTATTCCGTCTGATGCTGTCTCTAGTTTTTTAATGTTGTCGTAGTAAAATTCTACACCTTGTTCATCAGTAGGAATATCTATATATTTATGAGTTCCATCAAGAGTTGATATTTGGAAAACGTCTGATCTTATAGCTATAGGTGTACTACTATCTATATGGTTTGCAGAACCAGTATGATAAAGTTCTAAATCTTGACCAGCACCGATTTGTAAAGGTGTATTATCTGCTGGTATTTGTACGTTTCCGTCAGATGTAATATTTAATCTTTTTGTAGGTGATCCACCATTATTACCTGTATAAAAAGCTAATCCTCTTGCATTATCACCATTCGTTCCATTTTCTTTGAACGCTCTTATTTCACAAGATCCACTTAGGTTTCCTGTGTTTCCAGTTAATATACTAAAATCAATAGAAGTGTTTGTATCTGCTGCGTATGTAGTTGTATCCCAATTTCGTAAAGCTAATATTGCACCTGATTCACCTTCAACATTTAATGCTTTTGGGTAAGACCAAGAATCGCTTCCTATGTCTAATCTACCATTAACAAATGCTCCTGTTGCCCTTGTATCAAATTTATGCTGACCGTCATAAAAAAGTTGAACTTTTGCATTAGGCTCAATTTTTACACCCATATCACTACCGTGATTTATAAACAAATTACCAGTAGTGTTTTTTATATACGAGTTACTTCCATCATGATAAATTTCTAAATCTTGATTAGCACCGATTTGTAGTTTTGCGTTATCTGCTGGTATTTGTATTTTTCCGTCATTAGTTATTGTTAATCTTGTAGTAGGAACATTTGCACCGTCTTGTGTTGTTTTAAACTCTAAACGAGTTGGCATATCATTAGTGCCGGGTGTTCCGTCTACTATTCCAGCTATTTCTGCTGCCCTTTCATATTCTGCTCCGTCATATCCATAAAAACCTACTCTTCCAAGAAAATCACCACTTTGTACAATTCCCTTGCTACTGTGTGTTCCTCTTGATCTTGCAAGAACTAAATTACTATCATAGTCATTTCCTGCTGTTGTATTAGATTCAATACCAATCGCATTATCTTTTGAAGCTCCTCCTCCAACCATTAATTCTGGTTGTCCTGTTACAGCAAAGCTAGTTGTAGTAGCCGCAGTACCAAATTGTGCTGCACCAGCATCTGTACTCATACTGGTTATTCCAGTTGAGGTTGTTTTAAATTTAGCACTGTTATCAAAATAGAGTTTTACGCTTCCATTTTCTACTGCATATATTAAAGTTTCACTATTTGCTGCGTTCATAAAAGAATACGTAGCAGCGTTTGTTATAAGATGGTTAGACTTTAAGATTAAACTTCCAGTTCCATCATCTTCAATATAACTATTACTTCCATCGTGATAAATCTCAAGGTCTGACCCTGTACCAACTAATAACTTTACGTTGTCATTTAGTTTTAAATCACCAGTAAAAGTATCTCCACTTGTTTGAGCACCTCCACCAGAAGCTATAACACCATCTACCCAATCACTACCTGTATATACTTTTAATCTATCTGCTGAAGTATTGAAGTATAAATCACCAGCAGCTAACGAAGCTCCTCCACCATCAGTTGATGGGTTACTAGAGTTTACCTGATATAAGTCACCAAAGTTATTAATAGAACTGATATTACTTGAGGCGTTATTAACACTGCTAATTGATCCAGCTACTGTATTTACATTACCAATAGAACCAGCTACTGTATTTACATTTGCAATGTCTGGACCAACTATATTAACGTTTCCAATACTGCCAGCAGTTGTGTTTACATTGGCAATACTTCCAGCAACAGTTGTAACCTCTGTAGCTTTTGGTGTCAGCCTATGAAATGTATAAGTATGAGTTGTAGTTGTAGTTTCTACAATTACACCAAATCCTGCTGGTAAAACTGTTGAGCCACATCCGTTAATTACAACGTCATTTCCAGTTCCAGCACCATCTGTAATAGTAACTGTTCCACTAGAAGGTGTACGAGCTGTAACTATCTCTTTAATACTTATAAGAGTTCCAGCACCATTGTTTACATCTATATTGACGCTTGGAAAACTTGTTTCGTTTGGTATCGGATGAAATCCACCAACGTCATCTACTAAGTCAATTATTCTTGCATCTATCGCTGAAGTTGTAGCAACTTTGTTATCAGCAGCTACCCATGTTTCTCCAGACTGTATCTCTTCAGCACTAGCTAAATTATAAAATCTAGCGTCAGCTTCTGTCTCTGTATAATATCTTGCGTCAAGAACGTTTTGACCAGTATTAGCAGTTGGATCTAGTTCTGTTTCTGTAAAATATCTATTGTCTAAAGTACCTGTTTCTATCTTGGCATCGGTTACTGAACCATTAATTAGTTCTGGAGTACCGACTGAGTTGTCATCTAATTTATTTTGAGTTACGGCTGAGTTTTTTAGGTCAGCAGTATCAATAGTTCCATCAACTATGTTGGCACTAGCTACAGTTATGTCTGTAGGTAATGCTCCTGCTCCAAACTTAGTTAGGGGTACAGAATCATTTAATAATTTAGTACCTTGTATATTTGCATTTGCATTGATATCACCATCAACAATAGTTTCGTCAACTATGTTGGCTGATGCAACGGTTATGTCAGTTGGTAATGCACCAGCACCAAGTTTATCTAGAGTTAGAGAATCATTTAATATTTTGGAACCTTGTATATTAGCACTTGCATTAATGTCAGCATCAACTATAGTTCCATCTAATATTTTTGCTGAAGTAACCTGACTATCTCTAATGTCATCAGTTACTATTTTTTGGTTCTTTTCTTGTGCTGAGAAACGAACTAATTTATGGTTTGCATTTAAGTCAGCAGCTCTTATAGAGGAACCAGCAACAAAGGTTGCTGAGTCAGCATTTTCTAATGCAGTTTCTCTATATATACGGACTCCACCAGTTGCGGAGCCTGATACAGAAGCTTGCTTAAATATTACGTTAGAACCATTGACTGTGTATTCAGTTGTCTGTGCAGGAGGATTAGTTGCTGTATAGGTTAAATCTGTACCATCTACAGAAACTTTAATATCCTCGTCTTTTATTTTTTCAATTGAAAATGTGTAGGATGCACTCCCACCATCTTTGTATTCTTCAGTTGTCGCCATTTGTTTTCTAACTTTTTAGTTTGGCGGTGGATTTTATTTAGGAATATTTAAAACAGCATCAACACTTCTTCTATTTGCAAGAATAGCGTCTTTGTCTTTTTTCCTTTCTTCTTCAATTAATTTTTTAATTCTTGGATCAGTTTTTATTTTGTTCCAAGCTATTTCTTTTGCATCTTCAAAAATCTTTTTAATTCTTATATTGTGTGCATATTTTTTAGGATCCACATGTCGTAAACCATTATCACGGTCATACTCCATTTCTTTTAAAGATTCTTGTATTCCAATATTTCCAGCTAATTTATCTAATTTAAGTAGTATGTTTTGATCTCCAATAGCTTTTTGAAATAGTGATCTTAGTCTAGGACTTTTACTTAAATCAGTACCATCAGGAGCAACATAAGTCGAGGTTCTTAAATCATACCCACTATCAAACAATAATTTTCTACCGGGAGAATAATCCATGTTTAATTGAACAGGAGAAAACGCATTAAACATTCTGGTTATAAAGTCAAAGTCCTTAATAGGTTGACCAGTTAACATGTCATATTTAATAGGCAACTCATTAGAAGCTAATGATTCAGTAATTAAGTTTCTATTTCTTATAGAACTTGCAATATCAGAACCTAATTCTCTTGTGTATGGTGTAAATACTTTTCCTAATTCGTTTCTAAAACTACTTAAAGGTAAAGTGTTGTTTGCTAATTGAGCAAGCATTCTATTAACACTTCCGGGTCTACCTGAAAACATTTCAATAAATTGTTGTAACCCAGCCATATAAGATTTACTGGTAATACCTTGTGCAACTACTAAAGATAATTTTTGAAAGTTATCTGTAGCCCATTCTTCACCCATCAATTCTTGATGATCTCCAATATCTCCAATAATTGAAAGTATTTGGTTAAATGGTTCAAATGCGTCATAGCTAACCCAAGCATCTCCAAATTTTATAGTTCTTGGTCTCCAACCAGCATCAATCCATGTTTGTCTTTTTTGTCTATCAGCAGGACCGTTACCATGTAACTCTCCACTTAAGAATTTTTGACCAGCCATAAATATGACACCAGCACCCATAGCTAATCTTCCATTTTGAATAGCTCTAGCATTGGCTAAATCTTCAGCAGTCTCAATACCATATTTTCTAACTTTGGAGAAATCTCCGGGTTTAGCAAAAGCAATATCATTCCATTCGTCAACTAAGAAGTTAAATCCGGGAGTATGCTTTGCTGTTAGGTTTAGACCGTTGACACCAGTTCTTGCAAATAGAAAAAAAGGTTTAGCCCAAGGTTGACTCTTAAATACTGTGTCTAATCCTTTTGCAAATCCTGTTAAATCTTGAGTTAAAGTAGCTTCTCTTTTTGCTCCTTTAATGTACTCATCTTTTAAACCTCCTTCTGCATCAAATATACTGTCAACAAAATCACTCTCTGCTTTTGCAACCATGTCAGGAGTTACATTTCCGTACTCTCCTCCAGCTTCACTAAGAACTTTTCTATATGCTTTAGCTCTTAATCTACCTCGTCCTAATATGTATCCAAAGGCATCATCAGTAGCTGCCATAATCTTAGTGGAGTAAGTAAGAAACTTATTATCATTAGCAGCTCTAGCTATATTTGCTAAATAGAAAATTCCTTTATCTGCTTGACTACCTTCTTTTTCTATAAGGTATTTCATAGCTTCCCAGTTACTATCACCAGTAGTTACTTCAGCAAATCTAGTTTTAATATCTGCAATATCACCTGACCAATAACTATTTAATTTACTTTTAAATAATTTGAAAGATTCAGGTATAGATTGAATCATTCCGTTTACATCAGCTAATGCTTCTCTATAAATTTTTCCATTACCAGTTAATGCAGCTCCAGCCATTTGTGCCATTGGTCTTAAAAAGACTGCACTGGATGTACCCATAATTGCTCGTACTGGAGTTTTAGGTCCAGATAGAACACTATTAGTCATTACCATTCCTAACTGTCTAACTAACTCACCTGTTTTCTTAGATCCATTTAATTCACCACCACGCATTTTTGTACGTAGGAATGTCATTAATGATTCCACATCAGATGGATGGTTAGCTTGAGAAATCATTTCTCTAATACCATTAAGAAGACTATCGTCACCTGTCTTACCAGCTAACTGAACAGCTAGTTGTAAAGATTTAACATGCTCTTTAACTTGCTTATCAACATCAGCAAACATTTGCTTTCTATATGATGGACTTGATAAATCAAATTCTTTAAGAGTCTGACCAGCAGCATATCTTGCCATTTTTGTTGCACGTACAACACCAATAAGCTGCTCTACCATTGTCTGTATAGGACCATCAACATCTTTTAAATTGAAGATGTCTTCGATCTCTCTACTCATAATTCCTGTATCTCTAAGCTTTCTAAGTAAATCTCCAGCAACAAGGTCTAAAGCATTGGCAGTAGCTGGTGTAACGTTTGAATAAATAACTTGTTTACCTATTCTTTTTTCAATAACACCTCTTGCTCTAGCTGGTGCTAAAAACTCTTCTACTGTCATGTCGGTAGTGTTACGACCCTCAACCATCTCCTTATATAAGGCAATGTTTTCAGCGTAATATTGATCTGGAGTCAATCCTCTTGCTCTAGCTTTTGAAATATCTTGTTTAATTAGCTCATTAGATTTAAAAGCTTTTTCAATTTTTGTTATTTCATCCCAAGCAAATTTAGAAGACATAGCCATGTTCTTTCTACCATTGACACTAACTACAGTTCCAATAGAACCTTCTTCAGCTCCACCAACATTCTTCATCATCTTGCGAGATTCATTTACATTAAATAGATCTTCAGTAGCGTTAGCATTGCCTTGGTGTTTATCAGCCAGACTAGGATTTTTATAGGCACCAAATTTCTTTTTGCCTGCTTCAATCCTCTTAACTATTTCGTCACGTTCAGCTATAAGTTCTTTATTTGCATTTTTAGGTTTCCACTTATTACTTTTTAATCTTGTTGCTTTAACTGCTTTATTTGCTTCTTTAATAGTGTCAGTTAATTGAGAGATTTCTTTTTTAGCTTTTGCATCATCAGGATCTAAATTAGCTACTAATGCTTTTTTCTGATTTTTTAAAGCAGTTCTTTGAGCTTGTATAGTTTTTAACTCTTCATCGAATGGATTGCCACCTAACTCCTGATTAATTTGTTTTAATCTGGCTTGGTCAGCCTTACTTCCATTAGCTTGTATATTTCCTGCTTTCTTTCTTTGTATTTCTCTACTAGCAGCATTCTCATCAACAATAGTTTTCTCAGGTAAAGCACCACTGCCTTTAAATTTTGATCCAACAGCAGTTTTTGTTTTTCTAAAACCTACTCCTAAACCATGCAAAACTGAGTCAGCTACAATACCTAATCCCATACCTTCTACGACATTCTTAAATGTCTTCATCATTGGATGGTCATGTTCTTTGGTAGCAAGTGGAATATTTAGTCCAGTGAAATGACTTTCTAAAACTCCAAGAGCGTTAGTATCTTGTGAGTAGCTTGAAAGTGCATCTACCTTCATACCTTTAGCAGCACCTGTAATAACCTTGCTTCTTAAGCCACCTTTTGCTATAGCACCAGCTATTGGTTTTTTAATTACAGCAGGCACTACTGATTTAAGTTTGGCTCCTGCTTTTCCTAATACACCTATCTTTCCAACAGGTACAGCAGCTAAAGTTCCAAAGTGTGTTAATCCTCTTAAAGCACCACCCCACCATGTTTTAGTTTCTATAGGGTTTTCATCGTTTACAAACCAATCGTCCCATTCTGCTTTATATCCACCTTCCTTATTTTCTCTACCCATTTCACCTGTAGCAAAATCAATGATTCGTTCAGGTAAGGTTATGAGAGAAGAGGCAGTGTCTTGGATACCACCACCAAGAGCTGAGAATATTTCTTTTGTATATTCACCAACACCCCAGTTTTCTTTGTTTCTGGTATCTTCTATTTCTTTCTTTTTTTGAAGAGCAAGCTGTTCGTCTTGTTCTTGTTGTTGAAGTCTAATAGCTTCTTGTTGTTCCCTAAACTCTAATCGTTTTTGTTGTTCGTCTGCTAAGTTTGCAGCTTCTTCATTAGAGAGAGGTGCATCGGAAGTTGGAACATCCAATGTTAATTCTAATTCATCCATTTGTTACCGTAGTAATAATTGAAGATAGAGATTCAAATAAGACCGCAGTTACTTATTAATCAATGTCTTCGTCTTCTTCATAAGGGTGTACTTCGTTTTCGTCTTCTTCGTTATTAATAGTATTAACGTCGTGATTAAATCTTGTGTATCCGTTTTTAGTAGGGTGTTCTAAAAACATATAAAGCATTGATGGAGGAATATTAAATTGCTTTATTTCCTCATCTCCATCAAATTCAATGGCATTTCCTGACAGAATATTTGCCTGTTTCCAAGCTAACTCTCTAGGAAGTATTCTATTTTGTTGTGCTAATGCGCGATAGTAGTAAGGTACTGGACCTTTGCCACCTTTCTTAGCCCAATTTAAAAGTTCTTCTTTTTGAGCTTGTGGTGCTTCTAATAGAGTTGTTATGTACCCTTTAGTTTCTGGCTGAACCTGTCTTTGCGCTTTAACTAACTTAGTTTCGTACTCACTGTTTCGTGAATATTCTTCAAATTTAGAATTACTGTCAATCCATTCTTGTTTTTGTAGATGAGCACCGATAGTTTTTTGAGCTGCTTCAGTTGCCATTACAGGGTTTTTTGTATCTGCTAATGTCTCGTTATATGTTTGTACATAAAGCTCTTCAGTTTTATTAAGTAGTGCATAATAATGTACATTTTTAGATTCTAAAGTTCCAGTTTGTTTAGATGCAACACCAACTAAATCTGTTATGTATTTTTGATCTTTAGTACTTAGTTGAGCCGTTGAAGTTATCTGAGTATTACCATCAGCAACTTTATATTGTTGAAATTCTCTACGAACTTTAGGGCTTGCTTCTTTTAAATCGAGCTCTGTAATACTTTTAAAAGTTTCTAATTTTTGATTTAATATTTGCCTCATAGTGTTATCGTCTCGATAACCATAGATCAAATATTGTTCATCACTATTTAACGGAATATCTGGAAATCTCTCTTCACGTTTTTTTAGATAAGCTTTTTTCTGTTCAAGAGATAAGTCTTGACCACTTTCTTCAACTTGTTTACGAAGTTGTTCTGCTTCTGCTTCAACTGTAAATTTGTCGTTATCTAATTTTGTTCGTCTATATTCAGCATTAGCAGTTACAAGTTCATCATCAAAACCTTTCCATTCTTTGTAATGTTCTAGAGTTACTTCTTTTTTATCACCACTATGGAATCTACCTTGACGAACCATAGCTTGAGCATCTACTAAACTAAGCTTTCCTTCTTTAACTAAATTAACTACTGTCTCTCGAAACTTAAGTCTTGCTCCTGATGTTCCTTTATAAAATCCTGCATTTTCAGTAACCCATGTATCTGCAAATTGTCTATCTCGAATTGGATCTCCAGTAATACCATCTGAAATACTGTCGATTAATTTTTTTTTATGAAAATTTTTTGCACGTGTGTTTCTGTCTTCTCTGGCTTCTTTTGCTTCAGTTTCATCTACATTTACAATAGCTGGAGCAACAGTAGCACCTAGAAGAGTTTCATTAACACCAATAAATTGTTCAGAAAATTCAAACCTTATCTTTGCATCTAAACCTTTACGTTGATGTTCGTTGGCATTATCGTAGGTTATTTTATTTCCAGCTTTATCTGTTATAAATATGTCTGCTCTTTTTTGATTCTTAAAATCTTGATAACCATCTGCTGCTCTAAGAAGACTAGCTTTTACATAAGCATATTGTTCCCATCCAGATAATTCTCTAAATTGTTGAGCAAGTTCAAAACTACCAGTGCTTTCTTCTATACTATTTGCAATCTCATTAATTTTGAGATGTGAATCTTTTAGACCATCTTCTTGTGCAAGTAATGCTTGTATTTCTTCTGCTGATGCTGGTCTTGTTGCAGCCAACATCGCACCTTTTGTTAACTTCTCTTGCTTATCTTTTTCAGCTTTCTTTTGCATCCAGTCACCAAAAGTAGAAGATAACTGACTTAATGATTCCCAATTTTTTCTAGTATTTTCTACAAGAGCATCATCTCTTGCATTCATTTGTTCTAGATATTGTTCTTCAGAAGCTAAAATTCTTGCATTACTTTTTTCCTGTTCTGGAACTACATCAGTTTGTTCTATAGGGTCATATTTACCCGGGGTGAATGTGTATCCGCTTTGTGTCATCACTTATTTCCTATATTGCTAGAGTCACCCATACCATCTAATCCAGCTCCTAGTGCACCAGCCATTCCTGTGAATAGTGTTAGTCCAACATTCCTCATAACTGGTTTTGGAGGTGGAAGATCAGGTACTAATTGAATAGAAACTTTACTCCACATATTATTTTTATCTGATATTAATTTTCTTCTTATAGCTTCGTTTCCTTGTTCGTAAGCATAAAGTGATTGAGTTAAAGCCCTACTACGTTGAGCGTTAGCCATACCCATTTTTGCTAAATTCATATTCAATGATCTAAGGACACTAGCTCCTCTTACTCCTCTTTCCGCAGCTTGTGCTTCGATCATACCTTCAGCTTCAAGCATTGATTTGAAGTCTTCTTGATGATCTAGTAAGGCTTTGGATCTTATATTATTTAGGCTGGTTGCAGACTGACTATAAGCTCTTTGTGCAGCTAGGTTCGCTTCACTAATATTTTTATCGAATTGAACACGCTTTGTTTTAAACAAAGTTGTGTCCATCATCCATTTTCTTTCTCTTATTTGCAGTTGACGCTCGTATTGTCTACGAGCTGCTTTGTTTTGCGCGGACGCTTCCATTGCTCCGCCTATGGCTGAAGCTGCTGGTCCGATTGCTGCTGGGCTGCACATATTCGTACAAATTCTATAAAGGATAAATTGTTTGGTCCGTAGGGAAATCTCCTAAGAAATTTAAAACCTAAAAACCTAAGTAACTTAATATGAACTTTGTTTCTTTCGTCAACAACGTTCCACAGTAACTTTTCTTTTCTCGACCTAACATAACGTCTTGCTTCTCTAGCAAACGTATGTGGAAAATCTAAAATTGAATGAGTACATAGCATCCAGATTTGTCCACTTTCGTGAACTCCTGCCATGCCACATATCTCGTTATTTGGGTTAGTAAAATAAACTGAATCGCAGTTATGAAACCCTACGACCATTGCATTTAAAGGGTCATGTCCATGACCTTCTTTTACTTCCCGATAATCGTCGGGTAATAAATTAGAAGCCACACGAACGGCAGCTTCTAATGTTGCTGGGTGAATGTATTTACTCATTTAAAGCATGTTGTAATTTTTCAATAGTTTCTTGCATCCAAGATTCCCAAGGGTTACCTAGTGGAAGTTTCATCCCCTTGTACATCTTGTTCTTTTTAAGCCATTGAATATATATACGTACTTCTTGTTCAGTAAGGGTGATGTTAAACACGAGTATAAAAATTGTTGTTATAAGCTCCTTCCCATACCAAATAATGAATGTCGGCTGGAGCTGGGTGTTCTGATTTAACAGTTAACGTTACGTTGGTATTTCGGTCATACACAGGGACTGTATATAATTTATTGTCGTTACGTATGGCTGCTGTGTTAGCTGAATATGTATTGGCATCAGTTACTTCAAATAACTCTGTATATAAATTCCTACCAACTCTATTTAAAGTTGTTTCATATAAACCTAATGGACCAAACCCAAACTTAACTCTATGGATGATAGTGTTAGCTCTAGTATCTGATCTATATGCTTGTCCTTCTTGTCGTGATACATATATAGTTGGAAGATCAACTTGCATAGTAAATTGATATCCAATAAAAAATGTTTCGTTGGACCAATCTCCATCTAGTTCTAAATTAGAACCATTAACAGTTATAAGACCATATCTACCTAAGTTGTTACCTGTATCTTCGTCGTAAGCAACTAACTGATTTGTACTTTCTAATCCAGTTGGTTTAGTAAATGTAGTTTTTTTAGTTGTAGGATTATAACTATTAGCTGCTGTTGTTACTTCCATTAAATGATCTAGATGAACTCTATTACCAGATACCACAGTAGTATTAGAATCCATTTTTATTGCATATTTCAGTAACTGATGCTTGTCATTATTTTCGACAACTATAAATAAGTTATCGTCTTGCATACAGTGATACTTAATATTTCCTGTTACATTCCATTTGAACCATGCAGCTAATTTTCTTTCTCTAATATTGTCAAAATATCTGTAACCATACATAGTTGTAGTATCTTCAGCACTAAAGAAAATAACTGAGTTTTCTCTGGAGTTAGATATAAGTTGTAAATCTTTTTCAAATAACTTTGAAACAACTGCACTTTGTTCTATAAGCTCTGGTTCACCTTCTCTTTGTAATTCAGCCATCTCAAAGAATCTGGAAAATTTACCAGCGTTATCTAAAAAACCAATAGTTGTACCCAGAGAGATAGGATTTGTAGCAGGATTAAAGTTGTAAGTAGAAAGAGCATTTATCTTAGCGGTCATAGGGCTGAATACATCACTATCAGTAGTCAGCATGAATTGTTGATTTGAAGAAAATAAAACTAAACCTGTGTTGGTTTGTATCCCGTCATGTAGAATTGCTGGATAACCAGAACTAGCTGATATATCAATAGGATCACTAGCAACAAATTGAATAGCTGACTTATTAAAGAAGTTAGTAAAGTCTCCGGGACGAGACATAACTATATTTTCATCAGAAAGTATGCAAAATCTGTTTCTAAAAAACAGCATTTTACTAATAAATTTTCCTACAAAAGATGGTTCAGGGTTAGTTACATCATCCCCTACTATGGCGTCATCCCATTGAGGAGCTGCATATCCTTGTCCAACTGTGCAAGCCTCATTAGTATGAGCTCCTTCGTTAGCAGCAGATTCGTAAGTAAAAGTATTATCGTCTACTAATGTAATTTCAAATTGTCCATTTGTTAAGTTAGCACTTTCAATATTTACTAAGTCTTGGTCAAGAAAACCATGATTAGTTCTAGTAACAGTAACTGTATTATTGGAAGTTGTAGATGTAAAAGTAGCTGTGTTATTTGTTTGTAAGGATGATATACCGTAAGTCGATCCATCTAATTCAGTAAGTCTAAAATTACCATCTTCAGTTCTAATAAGAACTATTGGCATCGAGGATCTTTTTAATCTTATTTTTCTTCCCGGTTGTGCACATTCTTCCCATGTACCTTGACCATCCATGTATGTACCATCAGATTTTTTTTTGCCAAAAAATTTAACAAAATGATTATCTTGTTCAGCATCACTGTTAACTACTTCAACAACCATTCCATGTACACATTGACTTGGTAAGTCACCTACATCATTTACTTTTCCAGAAACAACATTCATAAGTTCGCCTACAGGAGTAGACGCATTAAAATTAGCAGATGTTCTTTTAATATGTAATCCAGTTCCTATAATAGTTACTTCAGAAGCTTGAAAAATAGGATTATCATTATCATCTTTAGCCTCTATTATTTGTGTTCTTAGGTCACCTAAAATACTTTCAGCAGTAATAGTAGTCTTTACATCAAACGGTGTTGGTTTTGGTCTAGCTAAAACTAAATTTGCTTGAGCTTGTGAAGTACTAATTTCCTCAATAGTAATTTTATAGAAAGCATCTTTCATCCAAACATAAAAGTAGTCACCTTGTTGCCACCCTTCTCCACCATGAAGTAAATCATATTGAGTTGTATATCTAGCCTGATATGTTGTACTAGAGCCAGAAGTAAATGGTACTGATTGACCAGTAGTAGTTATTCTGAAGAAAAGATTATTTCTTTTTGTTTGGTTTGCTTCTGAATAATTTACGTTGTAAGGTCCACCACTGTTATCTGTATAAAGAACATCTGATGAAAGAGCTGTAGTAGGTGTAAATCTAAATTGGTAAGAATCTACAACAGTGATAGTTTTTGTTTCGTCAACACCGGGTCCACTAATAAAATCAAAATAAATAGTATCACCAGAACTAAGTCCATGTGCTACTAAATTACCAGAAGCATCTTTCGACCTAACAGTATATTGACCTGTAGTAGTACTAAAAGCATATTCAGCTCCTACTTGTCTTTTATAAATACCAACTGTGTAAGCATAATTTTGATCTGAATAGTAATTAGTACCACCGGGATTATTTATTATTCCTCCTACGGCATTACTATCAACAAGAGCTTCGCCACTACTTATATCAAATATACGTGTTCCTACATTAGGTGCAAAAGCATCTCTTCCATCTTTAGCTTCTGTTCCACACCTAGCATTACCTCCAGATCCAACAGCAAGACCCCTGTCTGCATGCGGTTGCATATAGTTATCAGAATCACAGTAATTATTACTGGATCTAATCATCTCTACATTTATCCTTGTAGCTGTTGTTGTTTCTTTAGTTGTAGTATCGTCAAAAATATTTAATGAATATTGCTTAGAATATGCTATTTTTTTTAATTCAATAAAAACTTCTTTACCAAAATTATTAAGAGGTTCGATAGTAGAATCCATCTCTACAACTTTGGTACGATTATTTAAATAAGTAAAATCATTAAGAGTTAATGTCTGAATATCTTCAGCATTATTATGTATTAAATAATTATCATTTCCTATAGCATTAACTATAGTTTGTTCTACACCAGTCAAACAATTCCACAATCTGATTTTTCCATCATCAGCATGTGAAGTTCCATTTTCATTTTTTCGCCGAATTATTTGACCTATGTATTGTTCAGTTTCATCTCTGTAATAATGAAACCATTTACCAGTTGTAAATGAGTTATTTGTTCCGTCACTCAAAGATGCCACAAACTTTCCAGCCGGTCTTTTTTGTAGACCTTGTGTAACGTCAGGTAGACAATTAATCATGTCATTGACTTGACCCGGAATTTTGTATTCATCAGGCTGTTGTGATATACCCTGAGTTAAATTTGGAATAGTTTGTGTAACGTTTGCCATTATCTAATAAGTGCTTTGTAAGGTTGATAAGATCTGTAATTACTTTCATGTGGAAACCCAAAGAAGGTATGATCTCCTTGTTCGCAATCGTATTCAACAGCAGACGCTAAAGTTTTTGCTTCTTCTAATTGAAGTAGTTGTACTAAATCTGGATTAGAAACAACTTGAGTAGCTGCTCTAACTGAAGCTCTAGAAATTATGTAGCGTTGTATGGCTGAAGGAATATCGGCGAAATTAAATAAATAAGTAATATCAAAATAAAGTTCACCAGAGAAAATATCGGTATGTTCTACTTTGTCGTAAAGTTTTCCATCTCTTTTTACTACATCTCTAGTTCTGTCATACAATCCGTCGTGTACGTCAAATCGTAAATAGTTATTAGGTATTAAAAAGTTACCATTTTCATCAGGTTCTATACGAACATGTTCTTCCTGATTAAAATGCCAACCTTCGTTTTGTACATCTTTAGTTACTTCCATCAATATGTTATGAACCATTGATATTTCTGGATTCTGTAAAGCTTGAAGATTTAAAGATGTTATGGGAGATTGACCAATGCTACCCAAGATAGAGTTCACTGCGGATAGTTCGGTATCGGTGTTTAATTGAGTAGTCATAATTTTATGGGTTTAATCCGCCTGCTGCTGCTGTGTTTGTATTTGTTGTGTTTAATTTTGGTTTAGCTCTTCTTATTCTCATTCTTCCTGTATTGCCTCTTCTATTTCTGCTAGTAGATCCTTTCTTAGCTTTGGCTACTTCTAAATTATTTTTACTGTCTATGCTGTATTCTCTCTGTCCACTAGAAGGCGCAGTTGGTGCAGGGTTATCAATTGCTGGAGCTGACATTGTTATAGAGGGATTCTCTTCATCGTATTTTTTAGACCACAGTGCCTGTGATAAACCTTGACCGAATGGTCCTGTAACCATATCCATTGGTTCTCTTACTCTAAAACCAACTGGCATTTCGTACCCACCTTCTTTTAATTTTGCTTGATTCTTTGCAACTTCAGCATCGTAAGCTGCTTGTTTAGTAGGGTTATCTTTATAAGCATCACGCCCACCACCACCTATTCCATATGGACTTAAGTCATCTCTTGTTGGTGCACACATAATAAAAAAAGGGAGCCGAAGCTCCCGTATAAAAAATAAAAATTAAGCGTTAGCTGGGTATGTTGTACCGAATGCTGAAGGAGCACTAGCACCTACATAAAGCTCAACTGCTGCTGCTGGGTTTAGGAAATCTGCACCCATAGCTAGTCTTCCAAGGATTACGTCACCCTGATATACGACTGATACGTCGCCAGATGTAACCTGAACCTGTGGACCTATAGCCTCTACAACCCCTGCGGCTTCCTTCTGGAAGATCAAACCACATGACTTAGCGAAGTCTGTGCTGTTACCGTAGTTATTGTTTAGTCCGTCAACTGAAGCTCTGCCGTCAGCTAATGCTGTACCAACATGTGAACCTAAGTTACCGGGAGCTGTCTCACCTGTAGTTCCGCCATAAGCTACACCATGCTTAGCTAGGAATGGGATGTTCATTGACTTGTAGATCTTTATGCCTGCAATTTCAATGATTCCGTTTCCAGACTGCAATGCTGTACCTTGAACGTCTCTGTTGATAAGACCGTTAGTACCTATGTCCTGTATAAGTGAGTAGTACTGACGAGGGTTTAGAACCGCGCATCTGCCTTGTGAGCTGACGCCTTTTTCGTCAAGTGCTGCTGCTGCATCGTAGAAAGCATTAACTAAGTTGCCTGCGACGTAAGCATCAGAATCGTTAGTACCTGTACCAACTCTAATCTGTGTTCCACCGGGCTCTACGAAGTTAGTCTTCGATACTGGAGAAGCTTGTCTTGCTCCTTTTGCAATAGCTCTGAAGATAAGTCTGTCATACTTCTCTGCTAATGCGTATCCAATTTTCTTGGATATTTCACCACGTAATTCGTAGTGAGCAAGTGTCTCGTCTAATTCATAAACGAATGCACTTGAGATAAGAAGGTCATCACATGTGATTGTCTTCTCTGCTACTGGAGGTGCTCCATCAGAGTTACCCATGATGCTGTTTCCGGGAGTATGGAACTCAGCAGTTGTTCTACCTGTGTAGATAAACTGTAAAGATTTTCCATTCTTCAATGTTCTCTTCATTACCATGTCACGAGCTATTGACTCATGCTGGAAGCCTTTGAACATTTCTCCACTAAACAGCTTTAAATAAAGGGCTCTAGCGTCTCCTGCTGAGTTAAGCTGACCTTGACGAGTTAGCTTAGCTGCCTGAGAAGCACCTGTATTTTGTTGTGCCATTTTTGGTTAAAATTTAAAGGTATATATTGTCGTTCCTAACGTTAGAATTATAGGAGTCTTACTTAGACTCATTGAGATTTGTGGTCTTTTCCCACCGTCGACGGCATAAAGGTATCCTCCTCGGAGGGCTTTAGCCAAATTGAGTAGGGAGGAATTGAACCTCCCCGAGATCGCCTAACCGATTACTCTTGTGTAAGCAACGCCACGATATACGAAAGTAACTTTCATTGTGTCATCTCCATATACCTAAGCCCCGTTCCATGCTTAGGAGTCATGCGTCCCCGAAGGGATGAACGGACGTGGTTGCCAGTGTCTAGTGACACCTGAAATAATAAAGATATTAGTTATCAGTGTTATCAGAGTCAGAAAGTTCTTTATCAGTTTCTTTCTTTTTTTCCTCTTCTTCATAAAAGCCATAACGGGTGACGCTTGCTTTACCGAAGCAACCTTCATTTTGATGGGACATTAGCCTATTGATGGTGCTGTTAGTGCAACTTGTGTTGACTCAGCAGAAGCCAAGTCAAGTGGGAAGTTGTGAGCGTTACGCTCGTGCATTACTTCAAAGCCAAGGTTCTGTCTATTAACTATGTCAGCCCATGTAGGTATAACTTTGCCATTAGTATCAACTACTGATTGGTTAAAGTTAAAACCGTTAAGGTTGAAAGCCATAGTGCAGATTCCCATGGAGGTAAGCCATATGCCAACCACTGGGAAAGTAGCAAGAAAGAAATGTAAAGAACGAGAATTATTGAAAGAAGCATATTGAAAAATTAATCTCCCAAAGTACCCGTGTGCAGCGACAATATTATATGTCTCTTCATCTTGCCCAAACTTGTAACCATAATTCTGTGAGACTTCCTCTGATGTTTCTGCAATAAGTGAGGAAGTAACCAAACTTCCGTGCATAGCAGAGAAAAGAGATCCACCGAATACCCCAGCAACACCAGCCATATGGAATGGGTGCATGAGTATATTATGTTCTGCTTGGAATACGAACATAAAGTTAAAAGTACCAGAGATA
>VTLG01014893.1_pt1 | contig 22615 bp, 35 predicted proteins | sample 4694571 | NCBI WGS metagenome assembly VTLG01 (sample SAMN12604809, study PRJNA352737) | marine metagenome | biome: ENVO:00000447; feature: ENVO:00000209|ENVO:00000569|ENVO:01000036; material: ENVO:00002151; isolation source: viral sequences binned using virsorter ...
ATAGTCGCTACTTGTATTTTGCCCAACATATAAATATGATGTTACACCTCCTGTATCTGTAAGAAGTGTCCAAGGAGTTATATAGCTAGCTGTGGATAATACATCGTTATCACTAACCGCTTCAGTTAATCCTCCAGCAAATGTAATTTGAGTTCCACTATCAACAGTGTCACAAACACCAAAAAACTTTACAGTTCCACCAGTATTAGTATATATTTCTTTATTCTTAACAAGAGCATCAGTCGCAGTTGTTGTTTTTACAGTTAATGTAGCTTCTGAATCATTCGCACTTTCTGCTTCATCTGCTACAATTCCCGTAGATGTTAAATTGAATGTATCAACAATAGAAAAGCAAGCTCCATCACTTGTGCTTGAATAAGCAAAAAGTAATTCATACCACTGATTATCTTCTAATGTTATATCTTGATACATGTAACAATTAGGTTTTGCTATCTCATTTGTTGCTTCATCAAAAGCAAAAGCACTTCCAGGTGTCATAACTAATGTTTTTCCTTCTCCTCCAAATGAATCACTATCATCATTATGTGAATATGTAATTGCATTATTATTATGGTCTATATTACCATCATAAGCCATCCAATGTTTAGGAGGGTCATACGTTCCACTTCTACCTCCATCACCGCCATCTGAACCTGCAACTCCTCCATCTTCAAAATCACCATTATCAACATATTGCTTTGCTATATCATCAGCAAAATCATATGTAGAATCAGCTCCAGATAAGAATGTTGGGCCAACATTTGATTGTGATAAATATAAACCTGGAGTAGTTCCGTCAGTTACACTATCAGAATACAATTGAACAAAAGGAACTCTTTCACCACTTGCGGTATCTGATACATATCCATAATATCTTGAGGTTGCCTTACAATAAAATGAAAGATTATACTCAACTCCAGCTTTTAATTTAGTTGCTCCTATAGTCGTTGAATCTTCAGTTAAATCAGTAGAAGATGTGCTTGGATTATATGTCACCCATCCTAAATTTTTAGAATCATTATTCCCAACACTTGTAACTTTTGTTCTAAGAAAATGTTCATTTAAATTATTTTCATGAGGAGACTCAATATCATCATTCCAAGAACCAGCACTTGTATTAGCTTTATCAATACAATCATTAACACTTGAATTTCCAAATGTTTCATCAGTTGTGGTTGACCCTACCCATCTATATATTCTATAATATTCTGTGCCATTTGTTAATGGAGCTGCGCTAAAAGCAGAGTCAAGAGTTGCTACCTTAGTACTTCCCACATAATCAGTAATTCTTCTAGTTTCTCCCTCTGGAGCTGCTCCGTCTGCTGTTTTATATATAGTAATCATATAATTGTTATAAAAATCGTCAGTTCCATGGTCTCCAAATGCTATATGAGTTGAAGTTGCAGCAAGAGTAATAGTTGGAGTTCCTCCAGCATACCCCGCAATAGCTCCTTCTTCATATCCATTTTCAAATTCTCCATCGATAATACTTATTGAATGGTCAACTCCTGTTGTAAATAAACCATATCCCATTTGTTGGTTTGTATTATCATGAGGAAGATTCCTTATGCTCTCAAATAAAGAACCACCAAGTTTAATTATACCAGACTGCGATACGTTCGCATTCCAATTCTGTGCAAACGCATTTGGCTCAATATCTCTTGGGTCAGAATAGCAATTTAATCCACCTGTAAAATCCTTTATCTCTAATACTTTCTTAGCCATCTAACCTTCCATTACTTTTTTATTTTATCAACAATAGGCTTTAACACCATATCCCAAACTAGGTCATCTTTTTTAGATGGAGATAGTTTAATAGCTTTTTCAACTACATATAAAGCTAATAAAACCCACTCCCAATTTGAACTAATAAATGATAACATATTTATCTCCTTTTTTAATTTTCAGTTTTAGCTATCTCGCATCCACATTTTTTACAACATATATACTCTTGAGCTGGATGAGAATCTTTTTTCAATATTGCGACATCTTTTTCTAATTCTTCTATATACTTTCCTTGCTTTGCTATTTGTTTTTGGAGTTGCCTGACCTGTAAGTCAAGCTCATTGTCTTCTTCTACATATTTTCGCAAGTTCTTTATTTCTCTTGCTTTCATAATCTTCTTTAAAGCTACATTTATTAATTTCTTAGCTACAAATGCTTGTATCATATTATCTCCTTAGTACTTGTTACCATAAATTAGCAATATACCGCTTAAAAAGACGAATAAAAATCCATACCAAAATGCAGCATATTCCAACTACTAAAACCTCCAATTAACTCCTGTGCTTATATTGTACTCTTCTCGACCATAATAACTTAGAGAACTACCCTCAATAAATACCCCAATATGCTCACTTAGATTAGCTCCAACCAGAGCGCCAATGTCATATTGAATGCCATCTCCATTATAAGATTTCTCTGTCAAACCAACAGTCAACGGAAATGCATTGACCCATATATGGGAATAATAATTGTCATTCCCAAAGTAAAAATCTAAACCTAAAACTATACTTGCTTCTGCTTGCCAATCTTTAACTTTATTATCTTGATTGTATTGAGCTATTATATGTGGCATATGATATTGATGAAACTCTGCATCAGAATAAGCCACTGCATTGCCGTTAGGGTCTTCCCAATAATAAGTAGTTCCCTCAGTATAATACACCCAATAACCTTCTTCTGTATATTCATCAGTTTCAATCCAAACATAATAACTATCTATTTCTCCATTTTCATTTAAATCAAATGTAGGTACTTCAAAATCTTCATAACCATAATCCCAAGCTAACTCAAACCAAAACCCATCATAATCATTATAAGCGGGGTGTCCATATATAGGATGAGCCATAAAATTAGCACCAAGTGAAATAAATACTGGCCCTAATGCAAGTTTATATCTAGCATCTGCTGATGCAAATTGTAAATCTCTACTTCCTTTATCTAAATACTTGAATTTTGTTACGAATTTATTATTTGACCATTTAAGCCAATATTCTTGGTCAATGAACTCATGGCCTTGGTTACGTATAGAACTCGCTGAAAAAAGGTATTCTAAGCCGTCAACAGCACCAAATAATGCATTATCACTAAGTTGTTTTTCATCACCTTTATAAAAATTACTTTTTACTTGATACGGAAATAGCGCAATCTTTCTAATTCCAAATGTATATTTATAATCATCCTCTACATTTAAAACATCATTTATATAGGGTGTAGCCATTGAAGCAGAACTATAAATAGTCGAATTATTAAATAGCCCACCAAAGCATAAACTCCCTGCCAAAACCAAATACGAAATACTTCTCGCATAAGACATTAAAATCTCCCTCCTGTGTTTTTCTTTTCTAGTTTATTTAATCTATCTTCAAAAGCATTTATACTATTTGAAAGATTGTCAAGCTTCGTTTCAATACCCGATAAATCAATCTCTGGTATATCAACTTCCTTATCTTTAAGTTTATCTAATTCTTTTTTAATATACTCTAAATCTGAAGCTAATGGAGCAAGTTGTTTGACTAATTCTTTTATTTCTTCAAACATATCATCATATTGCTCTAATTTATATGTAATAATCTTTAAATCTCCAGCTCCCTTTAAATTATCAAGTTCCTTAACAACAAGATTATATTCCATTCTATTTGGATGATTATTAGACTCTATTTCATTTAACTTACCTGTAATGCTAAAATAAGTTGCTGAAGCTGATACTATGACAGCTCCAATAGTTACTAAGAATTTTAAGTCCATCTGGAACTTACTGTTCTCACCTATTTCTGTTGCCATAACTTTCTCCTTTTTTACTTCTTCTTTTGATTCATTATATTTAGGTTGACTATTTAAAGCTTCTGTGACCTCATCAACAGTAACAAACTTTTGTTCAATTAATACCTTTCCTAAAGGAACTGACCTATTATAATTGATTGCTTCTTCAGATTGCTTCCTTAAAGCATCCTTAAGTTGCTTTTTGTTTATATAACCCTTTAGTAATAATAAATCTCCTATTTTCATTTTCTCCCATCTATTAATTGCCCCCATACTGAGGTTCTTCCATTAATAATTTCAACTACTTCTACCTTAAAGTCTTTATTCCCAAAGACATCTACTATTGCAAATGCATGATTCCAATTATGCAAATTACCTCTTAACCACTTATTCTTGTCTGAACTCATATCTTTTAAACATCCCATACTCCAAGCACTTTGAGTTCCACCCAATCCTGTATCGGTAAATCTTTGTAAATCATGTGTATGTCCATACATAATATTTTCCTTATAAGAAGCTAAGTGTTTTTTAGCATGATGAATTGGAACATAATCACCATGTGTAAAATTTAACTTTCCTATTTTTAGTTTCTTCGTAGAGACATAAGGCCAATAATCATAACCTCTCTCTTTAAGCCTTAAAGCTTTTTCTGTTTTAAATTGTGGTAAATAAGGATGTTTTATTACAAAGTTATCTAACCATAATTCATGATTTCCTTGTATAAAATATCTATCTTTACACTTTATTTTATCAAGGGATTTATCTATAATGTCCATTCCCTTGTTAACCGCTTTAACTTCTTTATTTAACATAGGAATTAATACTTCTAATGGAGGTTTTTCTCTATCTCTCCAATAATGATTGCTGAATAATTCCCATTCGCCCGTATCTCCTAAATCAATATACTTATTAGGTTTTACAAGCTCTATAGCCTTGCATACAACTCTAATTGCTTTTTTGTCATGTAACGGGAAATGCTTATCTGGTGTTACAATAATTCTATCAACAATTGTATTGTTTTTACTTGCCATATATACCTCTATTTATTTCAAAAAACTATTACCTTATATCAAATGATATTTTACTATAATATTTATAGAATGGCCCGTTGCATTAGCATCATCTCTTCTAAAAGTAGCTAATATAACCTTTCCAGAAGAAACACTATTAGTGCTAACTGTCCATTCTGTTAATTGTGTTTTAGTGCTCTCAACTTCCACGTCAGCACTATATGCTATAACAGCTCCACTTGTTAATGTTGATGTAGAGTTTGTTGTATAATCAAAAGACATTAAATGCATTCTTGTTGTATCAGCCCCAGTTTCATCTGAACCTTGCAACGAAGTCACTGAATCAATATATATATTATCAGGAAGATACCACATCATGGAACTTATTTGTCCAGATTGTTGCGTTTCTGTATCTGATGTTGTAAACGAAGTATCAGGGTCAGTCCCAGTTCCAATATCAACATCCATAGCTGCTATAGCAATCGAAGCAGATGGTTGAAATGGAAGAGCATAATGAGTGTTAGCCGAAAGTCCTGTTGTTATTGATTCGGTTGCTCCAAAATAAGCATATAGAGTTGTTCCACCAATTGTTAAAGTGTTTCCCGCTGTTGTCCATGCTGTTGTATCGTAACCCATATATCTCCTATAATTTTGGTACGGCTAAATGTCTTACACCACTTTTTCTTGATGGATATTGTTTCATCATTTTTTCATACATTACCCTAAAATATTGAGATTTTTGCAAGTCTCCAATATCTTCAAATAGTCTTGCTTTTACATAACAAACAACAGATGCATGAAGCCCCGTATCTAATCCTATATTTGTCTTTAAATTATCTGTTTGAGCATCAACATAATCAAATCTTGAATTAGTAGTTATTCTTAATCCGCCTGTTACATCAGCATCCTGATATGTATCATACTTTTCTTTTGTTCTTTCACCAGAGGTTGAAGTATCATCTCTTGCAACAATAGCAATTCTATTATCATCATTATACCATGCAAAATTACTATTTGGATAAGTTCTATTCGCCATAATTTATTCCTTATTTCAATGTATCATCAGAAGAATCTGTATCTTCTCTTAAAATTTTATGAGAGTCTGTTAATTTAGGTATCATTACATATCTATCATTAGTATCTAATATTTCAACTCTTTTAATATCAATAACTTTATCGGCTAATTCATACCATCTTTTATATTGTTCTAAATTTGCTGTTGAAGACACACTATAATTCCCTTTACTTGTTGCAATATCATCCAAAGCATCATTAATTAATTGATACATATATTGCTCTGATTGTCTTCCGAATAATTTTTCCATTTGTTCTATAATATTCTTAACTGTCATTATCTAGCCTCTCTTTGTTCCTGTTTAGGTATTCCTTGGGCTACTAACATTTGTATACCTTTATCATAATCTTGTTGTAATTTTGCTTGTTGAGCCTGAAGCCATTGATACTCAGCTACAAATTGTTGCATCTCGGAAGATAATGCTTGAGTTGTTACTGCTGCCATTTCTGTATCTTCTTCACTTTCAAGCCAATACCTTACTTGCTCCCATCCTTGGTTTTGCCCACTTGTATTAACAGAAGTATAGCTTCCATCTTGGTCTGAATGAACAATACTATCCTTCATTTCATTCATTTTATTTTGCAAAACCTTAATTGATGCATATAATACAACTAAATATTCAGCTTCATTTGGGAAATTTGTTATTGCAGAACCAGCGCTTGCATCAACACTTGGATTAGAAATAACATAATACACCCCAGAAGATGAAGCTGGTAATATATTGATTTTTCCTCCTTCAACATAATATACTGGGTCTGTAGCTGATGCATATTCAATGCTCGTTGAACTTGATGCTTTATGCTTATCCATTGGTCTAATTTGTCTGCATTCAACACTACCTGCAAAAACACTTCCAAGTTGACCAGTAACCATTGTTTCTGACTCCGAGTTAGCTGCGGTTGAAGTAAAAGTTTGTTTTGAATAACAAGTTTCTTTTAAATGAGGAGGAAGAATGTTTATAATTTCTCTAACTCCATCATTCATCCAATCATCCATTTCTGTTTGAGTTGCTGTTCCAGCTAAGGCTTGTATTTGTACGTCAAAATTAGCCATTATCTTCTATTCCTTTCGGCTATATCTTCATCAATTGTTGTTTGACTAAATTCTACTTGTGTTTGTCCACTCCAAGTTGTCCTCATATTAACATGGTCTGATGTTTTGAAATTATGTCCAAATATCTTTCCACAATTACATTCAGGAATAATATCTTTAGTTATTTCAACCTTTCCACCACATTCACAATAGTAAGTTCTCATTAATATTTCTTCTTTCCTTTTTTCTTTTTTGGAGGTCTCCCTCTTTTACTTCCATATGTTCCTTTGCCTCTAGGCATTATTAACTCCTTTTTTTATAATAAAATTTAATATTTATATTTAAATATTCCAAAATACTACTCTTCACTACTAGTCCAATCACTCTTAGCTAATTCTGTTAATATCTCTGAATGAGTATAAGTAGTCATTCCATCAAAACAAGAAGGAGTATCTCCATCCCATTTCAATATTGCTTTATTACCATCTAATGTTTTTCTTAATGTATCTCTTGATGATTGCTGTGCCTTAAAAATCATTTCATCTGTAATATCAGATACATTAACTATTACCCATTTTCTATTAGAATAATCCATTATGGTGTATCTCCTACAAAATCTACTGCATCCATATTTTGCATAACACCTGCATTTCCACCTACTTCTTGTATAGATATATTATCCACCCATGCTATTTCACCTGAGCCCATATTTGTAGTTCTAAAATAACAATTTGTAGCATGGTTACATAAGAAATATCCTTCGAAAGTTTCAAAGCTTGTGTTTGTTACAGCCCAAGTTAAATCATCAGAACCACTTGCTGAGGAAACATGATAGTCAACTGAACCTGTATTTACTTTTGCATCAAACTTAATCTTATATACTTTTCCAACAATCAAATCAGAAGATAAATCATGACCATCTTTTAAATCTACTGCAGCTCCACTTGCATTATCTACATAAGTTATTTTTAATGTATTACTATCATTTTCTATTGTATTATTACTATAGGCTGACCAATTATAAGTTCCACTTGTAAAAACAGAAGCAGCAGCATCCCATAAGCTAGCTCCTAATGTTGGTGTAACCATATCTGAAATTACTTGTGTATCAGTTTCATCGAGATGTCTACTATCTAAAGTTCCATCACCCATTCTATACCAAGCCTTTAAATTGCCTGATGCGACACCTTCTTTATGATTATAAGGTTCTCTACCATTATATATAGTTTTGACTTCTGAAGATGATAATTGCTTGTCATAATATGCAACTTCTGATACATTTCCGTTCCAATGATATTCAAAACCTCCAGAATCTTTCCTTGCTCCTATCAATAAAGTATCTGCGCCACCAACATCGCTAAACCATTTTTGAGTAGTGGCATCACCATTATCATATGTAACAGCTGCGAGTGAGCCATTAATATACATAGTATTACTTGAAGAACCCACTGCTATAACAAAATGATACCAAACATCATTTAAAATAGTAGCAGCAGATTTGACATTAAGAAGATAAGTACTATCATTTCTAACAAAAAACCATAATTTTTCAGCAGAATTTCTTGATATTGTTAAATCACTTGCTGCATCCCCATCATTACTACCAGATAACACTATATCTAAATTGTCATCAGGAGGAGTTTTAACCCAAATTGATATTGAACCTACAGTGTCATCTAATATAGTACTTGGATTACCACAATTTATATAATCATTAGTTCCATCAAAGGCAAGAGAATATTCATCTCTGAACTTATCACCGCCCATTGTTGCTATTCTTCTTGATGTAAACATTAGTCTTTTACTACGCCAAAATGAAATATAATATCTTCACCTGAACCAATAACAATGTCACCACCACTTGAATTAACTACACCAAATGCTATTACCATGGATGTATCTATAGCTTGCAATACTACTCCAATGTTTGATTTTGTGCAAACTTTAGCACCACCAACATCTGTCCAGTTAGAAAGTTCAACAATAGCCACACTATTGTCTGCTACTGAATCTGCTGCATTGATTGCACTACCTACTGTTCCTAAATCAACACCATCTGTATCTGAAAGTACTAAATATATAGTTCCGCCAGTATCTGATGTATCTATTGCAGTGATGGATTGTAAAATACAACTCCCGCCATTAACAGCAACTGCATTTGCAATAGTTTCACCTTCTGCCATTAAATCACCAGTTGAATAAGTTGCTTCTGCTATATCAGGTGCTACGGTTATTAAATCGACATCCATCTTACCTAATCGCTCTTGAACTGTATATTTATGAATTTCTGTTTGTGCCATTTTATTCTCCTTTGTTGAGTGTACTTAAAGCTCTGGCTAGAGCGTGAACGTACTTTTATTATTAAAATTTTTAGTAGATTCGGGAGCCACCCTTTATACGATAGCTCCCATAGTTCTACAAAACTATTAATCCTTATTGATTCGGATTTAAGTAGTTACTCAGCTACGTGCTCACCAGTACCAGCTGCAATTGAACTAACAAGGTCAGAAACACACCATGCTGTTGCAGCAGTTGAAGAAATCATTGTAATTTTAAATGATGCTCCAACTAAAGCTGCTGCTGTGAAATTAAATCCATCAGCACTAGCTTGAACTGTATTTGTTCCATCACCATCTGGTTCTGCTGTGATTATTTTATCAGCTGATGCCGCAGTATCAACACTAAATATTTGTGCTGCTGTTGCTAACATTGTGAATCTATACCAGCATCCAACACTTGCATCTGCTACTGCAGGCAATGTAACATATTGTGTTCCACTTGTTAATGCAGGTACAATAAAATGCGTACCTGAATCAGCTAATGTTAATGCACTTCTTATTGCTCCAGCTGCTCCTTGGTCTGTTAATAATACTATTTTTTCCTTATAAACTAAAGGCATAGCAATATCATTACCAACATCAGCACCATCACCAAAGTTACTACTATTGACATTTAATATATCACTTCTCATTATAAGGCCTCCTCAAAGTTAAACAACGCATGTGTTTCTGGAAGAGAAACTTCAAGACCTGCTTCTGTTAGAATTAAGTCTTTTCTTAAATCTTCATCAGCTTGTTGCACATTTGTTGTTATTGCAGTGTCTCTATTAACACCATTGCCCACAAGAGGTCTATAAGCTACATGGTCTAAATCAACTAGACACATAAACTCACCTGCACCTTTTCTAAATAATGGTTCTCTAACAAGAGATATATCACCATGAACAGTGTCGATTTTCATAATTTTATGACCAAATGAACCTTTACTAGCCTCAAAATTATAACGAGCACCACCACCGATAGTATCACCAATAAACCCAACACCATCGCCAAGTTTATTGAATAATGAAATTACAGGTAATGAAGCTAATGCTAATTTACTTGTATTTCCACCTCTTGCTGGGTCAAACACTACTTCAAGGTCTCTTAATAAAACATCATAAGTTAAAGAAGCAGCTGCAACTGTCTTAAGATAGGCTTGACCTTCCGTATAAACAAGCTGTTCAGCATCTTCTATAGTTTGAGATTGTCCGTTTGCCATTATATGACCACATATACCTTCTGTGTAATTTACACCACCAGAAGATGCACGTTGACCAAACAACATTGCACGTTCAATATCAACCTTATGTTCTCTTAATTTAAGATTCCATATTCTCTGCCATTCATCAGCATACCCTTTATAAACAGTTGCACGAGCAGTATTACTCATTTCACAAGCTGTTTTAAAGATTTGAGTATATCCATAATCATGGTCTAATTCTTGAGACCATACGTCTGGAGCACCAGTTCCTTCTGCAAATGCAGTTCCGATTACAGTTGCTTGTCCTAATTGAGCGCCTTCAGTTGTGAAAGCTGCAGGGTCAGCATCTGAACCTGGATTAGTAAGCCACTTAATATCAATTGAAGTGCTAGAATTAATTGCTGTAATAATAGCATTCGCATGATTTGGAGCTCCACTATTTCCTGTAAATGATGTTACTGAAATAACCATACCTTTAATAAGCCAAGATGCTGCTGCTGTAATTGTTGCTGTGACAGTTGCACCTGCGCTTACTGCGGCTAGGTTAGTAGAAATATTAAAACTTCTATCAGTAAAAGCCATTTTGGTTCTATCTTCCAAGAATCGGAATTGGGGGTCTGATGTTGGCACTTTTCCTACTTTTGATAAGTATGTAAAAAATGGAGATTCTTCTGGAGCTAAATCAGCAACCCTATCACTAAAATCATATAATCGTCTTGAACCTAGCGATAAACTTAAAGCTGTTTGATTTCCAGGAGTACCTACATTTACTACACCACTATTGTAATTTGCCATTACATTTCTCCTTATTGTTTATCATTTATAATACACGAGTCCGACTTCCAGCTTTAACTATAGAATCCCACACTGCATCATCGTCTGATTTTTTGACGGGTTGTTGCCCATTAAGGATACCCGCTTGCTGAGGAACAGCTTGATTTTGACGTATTGCATCAAGTGGATTTTCTTTACTCTCACCTTCAGTCGGTTGTTGAGTTACAGATTGCCACATATTAATAGCACCATCAATACCATACTCGGCAGGATTCTTGCTTGCAAAATCCATAAACGATGTAATTTGCTCTGCATTTAATCCTTTGTTGGCAAGTTCGGTTTGGAGCTTATTCATACCCATCTCCTTTTGAACTGCACCAACTTTTTCGCCTACTTGGCTTTGAACTGCTTCATTAATTGTGTCTTGTAACTCTTGTTGTCGAAATTGATACGACTTAGACGATGGGTCATTATAGGCTTCCCAAGGGTCAAACTCATCCTTAGATAATTCAACACGTTGAGGTTGTTCTGCTTGTTGACCACCTTGTAGCATTCCGCTAACTGCCTGAACTATATCAGGTCGTGATTCAAGCATTTGTCCAACTTGCTCGTATTGTTTTAACTTCTGGTTTTCAGCATATAGCTTATCTTTTTCTGATTGGTGATACTTGGCCTGTGATTCCCAATCATTATCAGATGCTTGCTGCTGAGTTGCTTCATCTTGCCCTACATTATCATCAACTTGACCTTCTTCAAGATTGTTATCATCAAATGCGTTATCCATGTTACTCTCCTTTATTTTGCAATCTCTCTTGCTTTTCTTGAGCTTGGCCACGTAAACGTAACTTCTCTGCTTCGAGTTTGACTGCGCTTTCAAGTTTACCAACTGCTATATTATTAGCAGATTTGGCTTGTGATTCTTGTGATTTAAGTTCACCTTTGAATTTCTCAACTTCTGTACGCTTCCTAGCTGAGATTGACTCTCTATGGGCTGTTTGTAAATCACCTTCTAAATTTTTGACAGCTTCTTGTGCTTGCTGTAATTGTCCTTGTAATTGTTGTACAATATCCATTCTTTGTAATACACCTTCTTTATCGAATATATCAGTCTTCATTAAAGCTTCAGTTCTATCAATTAATCCTGCTTGATAAGCTTCCATGTAAATTGACCATTCACCCCATCTATTTGAAGGCATTGTAGAATTACCTATTATATTAACGTCATATTGACCAATACTTAAGTCATTTATCATTTCACCAATAGCTTGGGATTTATCATCATAATGATTGACCATATATTCACTCATATCATTATTTGGTTGTACAACTCTAAATACTTTTTGATACGTATAATGTTCTTTAGAAAAATTATATATAACTTGTCCTAACCTTCTTAAAGAACCTTCAATGTCTCTTAATTTTGATTTACTTCTTCTTTGACCAAAATCTTCTAGCATCATAGTAGCAGAAGATGTTTTTGGTGCAGCTTCAGTATTTCCTTGCATCATTTCAAATATACCCATATTTAAATCAATATACTTCTCAATAAGTTGAGGTAATTGCATTACCGAATTGGATAATGGTTGAGGTGATGGGAAATGTGGTTCACCAAAAGATGGGTCATATTCTATCGTTGCATTAGGATTTGCCCAATCTCTTTCTAATGCCTCAATGTCATCAACACTTCCTTGTGGTATTAATAATTTAAGACCAGACGATGCTTGGGCATGAGATGTTATCAATGACATCGTTTTATTTAAAAATCTTTGGAAATCTTTATTCTTCCTTACATCGCTCATTGGATATGGAGTATTAGTCCAAATATTAGGAACAGGTACAATTGGATATTTATCCGTATTTAATATATATTCATATAATACTATTTGTCCAAGAGTACATACTAACTTAATTCTTGTTTGTTGTACTTCAACAACATCAATAAGACCTTGTTCCATAGCTTGTGCTACTTTAGGGTCTTGTAAAAAATTTTCCATATTTTGCATATCAAGTATTCTTTCTTGACCTGATTGCATATCAAGTATTCTATAATATGGAACTTTTGTTTTTGAAAAATGTTCAATTAATTGATATTTCTCTGAACCTTCTCCTGTATCTTTATCTTTAATATAATCAGGAGTAAAACTTCCTTTTGTTCTAACATTTAATGGTGATGGATATGTATCGTCTTCATGATAACTTTCAACTAAATCAAGCATCATCTTACCATCTTCTTGTTCTTCTGCTAATTGAGGATATAAATCAAGTAATTGAAACTTTGTAAATATAGTAGATAACATCATTCCCGTTGCATCATCAAAATATCTACTTCTAGCATTTGGGTCAACAACTACTCTAAATGGGTCAACATATGTAAATTTAACTTCACCTCTACCATAATCAGCTTCTCTGTCAACATATGCATAAAAATAACCAAGACCTGTTACGGCATAGTCATGTATAGTTTGTTTAAATACTTCATTACCATCAGATATATTCCAAACATACTCAAGTAATGTTTTCCACACACTCGCTAAATCACTATCAGAATCTTCTCTTGGTGTAGCTGAAAATTTTGGAGGCTTTGATGTTATGATTGCTTTAAACTGTTCAATAGCTGAATATATTCTATCAAGAGGTATATTTGACTGATTTCTTGATTCAAGCTCTTCTGCTTCAGCAGCTGAGAAATGATTGCCTAAATAGAAATCAATATCCTCTCTTGCATGGTCTTCCCACTCTTTTCTTGCATCAGACCAACGTCTCCATAATTCTTTAGTGTATTCTGCTCTTTTATCAGTTTCTATCATAACATGTAATATAAAACAATTTTATATAATAATCAAATACGTGAACCTGTCATCCAATTATATCGTTTTCTTGGTTTCTCCCATTCATTTTTACTGTTTTTAACTCTTTTAGCTGTTCCAGCCTTTTTATTACCTTTTGCAAATTGAGTTGATAACCAAAATGCATCTATTGTATCATCATGGCTTCCTTTTGGAAAATCAAGTAATTCACCAATAAACTCATGCATATTCTTTTTTAGATGCACAGCTCCCGCTTTAAACATTGGTTGAAGCCCCTCAAATAACCTATCTTTCTTTTTTTGATTTCCGTAACCTTTAATTCCTTGTGAAATCCCTGGTAAGAACTTTCCATCCTTTTTGCTTTTTTTATGTACATAATCTCTTAACATCTCTTGATATGATATAGTTTCGATATTTATTCGTTTAATTGGGTTGTATCGTTCTGCAATTTTAAATATCTCATCTGCGCAGTCCATGGGTAAAACTCTTTGTCTCCAATATTCAATAATATAATAATCAAAGTCAGAGGTAACACCAATAACCATAATAACACTATAATCATTCCTAACACTAAGTGTTGAAGCGGGGTCAACCCCGATATAAATGTTAACATATTCTTTTCTCCCATCATCTAATTTTATATACCAAGAATTAGCCTCTTCATTAAATTTAAGATTTCCTTTATAAAAATTGTCCGTAATATCTTCCTCAGCAAATATTTGGTCTTCAGGAGATTTAGCTTGGTTCATATATTCTTGATAAAACTTAGAAGGTGTCCCTGAATCTATATAAAATTGCTTTCTTTCATCTAATTTCTTTATTGGCCAACGTGAAGGCCATAATGGAGTTCCATCATCAAGTATTGCTTTATATGTTGTAACATCCCATGAATACTCTTCACCATTACTTTGTGCTTCATTATATCCTTTAACAAGTCCATTTAAAAATGAATCATAGTGAACAATAGTACCATTACACCATAATGAACCACCTTTATCAAAATCAATCGCTGGATACACTGCAGCTGTCACCCAGTTCTTAATATGCATTCTAGCTTCAGGAGTTTTAGTATTTAACTCTGATTCAAAGTCATCAAGTATGATTGCAGTATATCTTGTAGATAATTGCTTTTTACCCCTTAATCTTTGAGCTGTTCCTTTTGCTATAAGCCTACAATTATTTTTCAATACAATTTCGGTCTTAGTCCACTTATCACCTTCTAAATCACCGAAATAGTAATGGATTGCAGGATTTTCATATATATGATTAGAAATCCAATTGAGGTTATCTGTTGCTTGGTCTTGTGCCTCGCCAACCCAAGCGATAAATTCTGGGCTATCTTTTTTCGCAAATAAGAACCGATGTAAGACAGCCGTTGCTGCTAAGGTCGACTTTGCGTGGTCACGAGGCAATACAAGAGCCAATTGTTGATTTTTTCTATCTAAAAGCTTTTTACCGACTACATTATGAAAATCTGGAGTTGTGGATGCTAAAAAGTCCTGTGGGGAGAATAATTTGCCAAAAACAACAAGGTCTTTATATGCCATCTCAAGAACCTTCTCATTTTGGGATACATTACCATTTAAGTTTAAATTTGCCATTATGGTATCTGTTTAATTAAATTATTGTTTAATCTAACCACTCCCTCTGGAGGGTCAGTTCCCTCAAATGTTATTTTAAGGTTTGCATAGTTATTTTTGCTTGAAAGTATTGAAGAACCTAAATCAATGCTTACAGCGCCCGCGTCTTTCCTTCTAAATATACCTCCACCGCTTTTTGACTTCCTTTTTCCAAAATTATTAATTTTAACTTTTAAATCCATAGTTAATTCTTTAATCTTTATGGAATTTTGTGGAGCAAGTGTTGCTAATGGTACATTTACGTTTTCACCATTAATAACCATTTTCATACATTTAGGAGTTCCATCTTCATTTACATATTTGCTTAATGCTTCAATATGTTGATTTTCGGCTAATGATTGAGCTTGAACTACAGCATCATATAAACCTTTAGTTAGATGGTCTAAAAAGTTTCCTTTTTTAACTTGGGGTGCTGCCACTTGCTGGTGCATCCTTAGTTTTACCTATAGAACTATTAAGCATATCAAGGACTTTCATCAAACCTTCAGGCTTCTCCTGCTTACCTTTAACAGATATACTATATTTAGCTGATGTATCTGAACTTCTATTACTTTCCGAATGATGTGATACTTTACCTTCAAATGATGCTTTCCAACAAGCAAACCCACAAGATGCATTTACAGTTGCACTTGAATCAGTTGATGACTTAGATGAACTTTGAGTAGATACTTCCATATTAAATTCAACATCAATACTATCCACACATAGTGATGGTATATTAATAATCGATAATAATGGAACATCTAATGCTACTTCCTTAGAACCATCATCATATTGGAATGTTACTGATTTAGTATTACCTTTGTCATCCATACCAACTTCAGTAATGAACTGAGCTGTAGTTGATGCTAAAGATTTTTGTCCTTCAGCTGCAGCCAATAATGGTGCTGCTATTAGATTTTCTATTGGTAAACCAGTGAACTGATTTGCTATCGTACTTGCCATTTACTTCTCCTTTATTTTCTTAATTCAAAATGAGGAAAATCGTCAAACTTATTGTCGTCAACCTCAAAATTCATATTCCAATCACCACCCCAACGAAGTTTAATGCCCATTGACCTTGCTATTCCAAGAACAAACCCTGCAAATAAGTGAAACCTTTCCCTATCAGACCAATCAATGGGATAAGGAGCAATATCGACAGCACGAGAAGGGTAATGATTATGTCTTCCATTTGGGTACTTAACTTTAGTTTTTCCCTCATCAAATAACTTATTTTGCCTTTCTTCATCTCTACTCCCTTCAAGTACACTACAATCAACATATTTTATAACTTCATTAAATACCTTCTGAAGTTTTTCATCGCAAGTAGCTAACCTCTCTTTGGATTTACTTCCAAATCTAGCCATATATATTTGAACTCCAATAATCAGCCACAAATGGAACATGATATATGCTATAACTGTGAGTGCAGGATAGAGAGGATGTTGCGGTTGTACCATCTGTGGCTATATATTCATAAATTATTTTCATAAAATTTTTAATAAGGAGCTTGTTGTATCTGTTCTCTGAGTAATCTCATTAATGCATCATTTATGTTCTCTTCTCGTGAAGGAGTTTCTCCTTCATAATAATTTGGGTCAATGTATCTTAATGGTAAATCTGTCTGTCCGATTGGCATATCTTCTGCACCAGACATATCTGGGTCAGGTTCAAATATTTCTGCAAGTTTCTCTGGCCAATCTTTAGCATGACTAAGCATAGCTGCTAAGGGAGGAAGACTAATTGCAGAACCAGTAAGTAATTCTTTTATCATTTTATTCTTTGAATCTAGCCTAGTAGCAGTTGGGGCTTTCAACTCTAATGCTTTTTTCCAATCCAATACTCCTTTATCATCATATGCACTTTTTGGAAATCCTCCCTTTGGAGTTTTCTTTGTAGATACCTTTACTGCCTTTTCAAATGCTCTTTTTATCAAATCTTCCTCTTTTTTTAATTTCTCGATATTTTTAAGGCTTTCTTTATTTCTATCAAGAATTGGCTTTATTAGTTTATTATTTTGAAAATTTTTAATATATTCTAAAGTCTTACCGCTTGCTTCAATTTTTTTTCTATATGCTGGAGACTGCGCTATTTTTCGTAAAGTTAAATCATCTATAGACTCAGGAATTACATTAGTTCCTTTAGGTAAAAGCCCTCTAGTTTTTTTGGAAGAGGTAAGAATTTTAGGCACTAGACTTTTAATAACCCCAGCACCCAAACCTAAACCTTTTAATCCAAGTCCAGCAGGATTAGAAAGGAGTAAATCTAACATAGTTTCTCCTGTTGCTTCTCCCGTTAATGAAGATTCCCAATCTTCTCCAGGAGATAAAACTCCTTCAATATCAGGAGAATCAATAGACCCTTTCCCTAAACCACTAAACCAATCTGCCCACGTCAATTCTTCTTCATCTAATACTGTATTGTCATATGTTGTTTCTGCCATTATTCTCCTTTAACTGTTTCCTTGCATTGAATCCTGCCCGTAAATATACATAATATTATCGTCAATATCAAATTCACTACTGCAATGTGGACATGCCCAACCTAAAACCTCATGTTGGACTGATTTCATGTCAAATAAACCAATTCTTTGTGAATAATTGCTATTATAATACAATTCCTCTCCACAAATAGGACAAGGGTCTTTAATCTTCGTCTTTTTCTTTATGCGCGACAAGCTTTGTTTTCTCTCCACCTGAAATTGCCTCCATTTGTTCGGGTGTAAACCCAGTAAATACTGTTAATTGCTCTTGTTTCTTCTCTGTATCAAATAATCCAGCCATTTTAGACAAAGCTTCTAGTGAACGTAGCTTATCAGTGTCTCTATCAGACAAATCAGCTATATCTTTATACTTTGCCACAATCCACTCAGGTGTAACACCCTCATCAGCTAGTATTTTTTTAATCTCTTCTTTAACCATAGTCCTTATTTCCTCTTTATTTAATAAAATATTTGATTTTTTCTTGATATAGTCCATATCCTTAGCTTTTGGGTAAGCTTTTTGGTATGCACTAAGCACATTATCACCAGCAGCTACATATCTAGCAAATAAAAACTCTCTTGTGTTTAATTTCCTATCTTTTGCATAATCCTTCTTTGCCTTGTTATTTCCAGAAAATGCATAAATGTTATCAGCAACTCCATGTTCACCCAACATTTGATGCGTTTTTTGCTCAACAATGAAAGAACCACACACAGTTCTAACCATTGTACGTGGTTTCTTGTATCCAGGATGGTTCAACTTGGTTTTAGCCAATATTTGACAAATATAGTCATCATCGGTTGTTACCCAATCACATATCTTTCCAACCCTCCAATTACCGATAACAGTCTCATTTGGGCAAAAAGCCTTAAATTCGTTGATGTCATCATATAGTTTATGTGCTAAGCCTTTGATTTCTTTAATATCCATACCAAAATATAAAAAAAATTAACAAAATATAAAAATGTTGTATATATTAAAAATAATCAGTATACGCGCACGCGCACTTTTACTGGACATTACTACTGGTCTATATATACTATCCTACTATAAAGAAAAAAATAAAAATAAAAAAGAAAGTTCCCTGTTACATAGTTTCAAAAATAGGATTAGAATGGGTGTGAGTGTTTCTTTTTGCCGACCCATGGGGTAGATGAACCCATACCCTACGCGTTTTTCGTTGAAAATTAGTTATCATTATAATAATATCGCGATTATAATATATATCATTGAAAAGGACAACAAACAAAAAACCCCCTAACAAGGGGGCTTTCTATTGCTACACAATGCGCGACTATATTATTTACATGCTTTAATAAATCTATCACTATTAAACAATTTATTGTCATCTTTAAACATCACGCATAAATCCACGATTAAACAATCTTTATTAATGGTTGACTTCATGGGCTTGTCTTTATGAATAATAGTATTATCTTTTATTATCTTTGCAATAAATATATAATGTTTTCTAGTCATTGTTATTGTCCTCCTTTAAGTTGTTAAGTTCGCATAATTCATTAACTAAATTTCCTAAGTGTTTAATTAAACATTTCTTAATAAAGGCATTTCTTGGCTCTATTGTGTAACCATGTACGCGCTCTTCATCATTAATACCTAAACCACGTACGCGCTCCTCGTAATCTAATCTATTATTATAATCATCATCACCATAAACTAGTTGGTCGTGGTATATGTCCTCGATTTCATTATCATGTTGTTCAACTTTTTTCCTTAATTCGTGCAATTCACCATTTTTTATATTTTCTTGTTTAAAATCATAAAATGCTTCGTGTAATTGGTCTTCATTTATAAAGTCCATTTCATAATCCATTCTATTTTCAACGCTTTGGATATTATCCTCCAAATTTTCAATAGTTATATAATTATTGTCAATATTGCGTTTATTTACTTTTATTTGGTGCTTATGTTCTTTAATAATACCATCATTATAAATAGCATATTCATCTAATCTATCTCTTAGCGCTTTTATTTCTTTTTCGTTCATTTCAATATCTACTTTATATCCTACATAGTGAAATCCTACATATTCAAATATATTTTCAAATATTGCTTTTATTTTAATTATTATTGATTTCATTTTATTTATCCTTTTTTTAGTTTATTTTAATTTAATCCTAGACAACTTTTTAATAAGTATAATTCATGCTTAAACCAATCTCGACAATCATCATTAAACATATTACTTTTTTTATATCCGCTTGATATTTTTAAACTTGTTCCATTATCAAACATTATTAATATATGATTTTCTAGTTCTTTTTTAACAATACTAACAACCTCATTTAAATTAATTATAAATACTTCATTTTTTATATTTGTGATTTCGTGGTATTTCATTTTATTTAGCTCCTTTTATTTAAATCTATAATTTTATTATTAATATTAATTAACATTTCAACAATATTATTATGTAGTTTTAGGACTTCTTTTTTCTTTTTTTTCCTAGCAATACAAGTTCTTTTGTTGTGTCCTTCTTTTTTACAATAGCCACATTTCATTTTTTAAACCTCCTCAATTATTAATGTTGTTGGTGTTTCTATTATTTTTAAATCAATGTTTTTATTATTTCGCTCAATTAGCTTGATTATTTCATTTACCTTAATTAAATCAACTAAATTATATTTAGTCTTTTGAACTTGTACGGCTTTTTTATATTTATATTTATTATACATGATTTTTTAGCCCTCTTTTATTTTGTATTGTAATATATAACATATTTTTAATAATACATCATTATTTTTAATAATATTAAATATTTTTTTATATTGACTTATTATAATTTATTATTATATTAAAGAGTTCAACGGAACGCGCTTTTTGAAATAATCATATAATAAAGGAAATAATGCAATGAAAAAAGAAAATGCAAAAGCAAAGGAAAATGTTAATGTAATGGACTTGCAGGCACTTGAAAATATGCTAGGTGTTAAATTAGATACAAAAAAAGCAAAAACAACAAGCATAAATGACACTGAGAAAAAAGTTGTGCAAGATGCTATCAATAAAAATATGCATAAATTTTTAACAACAAATTATTCTCAATTTTATAAAGAAATTGAAACGCAAATATTTGTAACTAAAAAAGATGAAAATGGTAAAGAAGTGCATAAAATTGAAACAATAAAAGGTCATTACTTAATATTTCCAGATGATGTAAAAGTAGGAAATGAAAATAAAAAAGGTTATAAATTTATGAAACCTACTTTATATTGCAAAGGTGGAAAAACAGAAAAAGGTTGTTTTTATAAAATAAATGGTGTAACAACTTATAGAGATGATGAAGGAACTGAAATATCATCTAAATAATAACAACTGAAAATAAAAAATACAAAGCCCTAGTCAATTAATTTTGATTAGGGTTTTTTATTATATACCAATTAAAAATTTACAGTATTAATTAAAGTAAAGGAAAAGCATGGTAAATATTAATTTAAGTGTTAAAGATTTACAGGAGAATGAGTTGGAAAAATATAAAATGGTACAAATAAAAAGACCTGATGGAGTTATTGAAATTTTATTAATACCAAAAGAAAAGGAAACAGAAGCATGAAATTAAATTATGATGAAAAACATTATAGAATAGAAAAGGAACAGGTAGGTCCAGATGATTATGTCATCAAAATAACACCAAGAAAAAGGAACTGCAAATATTGTGGTAAAAGTTTTGACAGTGTAGGAACTGAATTTATTACATGGAAAGATAAAAATAATTATAGAAGGTCAGGATATTTCTGTAAAAGACATATGATTACTATAAAGAAAGTATTAAAAGAAGCAAACAGTAGAATTTGAAAAGAAAAGGAGAAGCAGTGAGAAAACCTAAACAATATAGTGTATATGATTTGCAGGATTGTGATTTTATGGAAGATACTTGGACAGAGCCAATGACTGCAAATGAATTAAGACAAAGGTATTGGTGTTTAGAAGAAGGCAGAACAACACATTACAAATACTTTACAATGGATTGGATACAGGAGTTTTGGGAGGTTAGATTTATAGAATTTGGAACAGATAAATGGGCAAAGATATCAGATGAAGATATTGTAGATATACCATTTTAACAGAAAAGGAAAAGGAAAAGAAATGAAAACATGTAACTGTTGTGCAAAAACAAATAAAGAATTAACAATTCTAACAGATATTAATGAAATTGAATATGAAATATGTTATAGCTGTTATTCATATGATGAAGAATTTGAATTTTGGTTAAAAACACTTTAAAAAGAAAAGGAGAACAAATGACAATATCAGAAGTGTATAAAGAGTATGTAAGAGATGGAATGAATAAAGATAAAGCAGCAGGAATATGTCTTGGAATAATATCAGGTGGCTTGATTGATGCAACTGATGATGAAACATATTCAAAGCTAAAACAAGAGTTTATTAACAAACAGGAGAAATAAATGAACAGTAAAGATATAGATAATATGGTAAGGTGGTCAGTTGATACAGACCTTAAAACATTTGCAGAAGATGCTTATGGAGTAACAGGTACAGCATT
>VTLG01000982.1_pt1 | contig 22608 bp, 34 predicted proteins | sample 4694571 | NCBI WGS metagenome assembly VTLG01 (sample SAMN12604809, study PRJNA352737) | marine metagenome | biome: ENVO:00000447; feature: ENVO:00000209|ENVO:00000569|ENVO:01000036; material: ENVO:00002151; isolation source: viral sequences binned using virsorter ...
CATCCATTGCACTTATACTCTTCATCTTCTTCCCTTGCTTTCATTCCTATTTCATCTTCTCTTACTCCTGTTCCTTCACATATATTACAATCTTCTCTGGGTAAAGACTTTAAATATGTTTTGTATTCTGATTCATATTTCATAATAGAACCATCTTTATCTAATTTTTTTAATCTTGATGCAATACGATTTGCTTTAGTTTTAGATATTCTATGTCCGTCATTGTATTCACCTCTTTCCATATCTTTTCCTGTAAGTATATCATCACAAGCGACAGTTACATATTGCCATAATGGTCTCCAATACCATACATTAGTTCTAAAATACGAACCGGGTGTCTCATCTTGATACTTAAAGAAATCATCTGATTGTTTTTCATCTTCCCAGTCTGTTATTACAGGTTTAGGAATATCTCCCTTTGGATTTAATCCATATAAATCGAATCCCATGTTATTCTCCTTCTATTTTATTAGTAAACAAATAGTTTACAGTTTGATTTATATCTTCTATTGTATTTTCTATTCTATTTAGTCTCCATAGGATACTTAACAACATAGTTAACATCATTATCATTGTAAATTCCCAATATGGAAAATATTCCACACTAAATAATGCTTCCCAATAATATCTATTCATTGTTCTACTCCTTCTTTTAGATTGTCTATCCATTGTTTACACATTGTTACTAACATGGCTACTATAAAAATACCAATAGACCACATTATTACAGCAATACCCAATACTAATAGGTTTGCTATCCATTCTGCTATATCAAACATTATCATTGTCGTCCTCCTCTGTAATAATATTATATCCACTTTGTCCTAAAACCCATCTTAATGCTTTAACTTCACCCTTGACTTCATAGTATTGGTAATCAATATAGGAATCATCACTTGGTAAATTTGGGTCTATACCTGATACTATAGATTCAAGTTTTAACAACCTTTCATATGCATCTACAAGACCTTGTATTATTTCATCAACTGTTAGTTTTCTCATTATTCTTCTCCATTATATTGTTTCATCCAATCAGCTAAGTATTCTCTTGCTTTTCCTTTTGGTAATTTAAAATGTTTCTCAAGATATACTCCTGCTCCAAACATATTAGTTTCACCAGTTTCTCTTAATTGTTCAAGATATAGATATACTTCATCTCTCCAAAATTTTTCATTATCGACTTTCTTTCTTTTCCTTTCTTCATTCTTTTTGAAGTCAAATTCAAAATCGTCTAATTCTTGTTGTGATAAACAACATTCACACATTCTTTCATCACTATCATATTGATGGTCTTCTACCTGTTGCTCACATACACAGCAAGTCCAATATATACCCATTAGTTGCTCCTATATTGCGAGATTAACGGGGGTGTTGGTATATCTACCTTAGCCAACCATTGGAAAATTTCACCCATCTTCCTTTAGTTAATATTTTCACACCCCCATAATCATTGTTAACTTGATATTTTCTTTACATACTTGTCAGCATCTTCTTTGTCTCTTGCCCAAAATGTTACACCATTATGAATAAACTTCTCATAATTATGTGCTATGTGGAAGGGGACAGCTTTCTTCTTAACCATGTTTCTTGCCTCCATTATGTTTACGACCACCATTTCTTAAAGAATAACCTACTTTAGGTTTCCTATCCTTTGGCATTATCTTCAGCCTACCGGATGGGAAAGTAATTACTGTTACTTCACCTTCAGTATGGACATCAAGAATGCGGTCAGGAATGCTTGATTTTAGCTCATTGATTGTTATCATTATTTTTCTCCTATAACAAATCTAACTTTGGTTCTTGAATTATAATTATAAACATACGATAGAACTTCTAAGAAAGACTCTCTATCTGCACATTTCTTTACTTGTGTTGACATGTATTCCATCTTAGCCATCATCTTAGAATGTTTATACTTCTTATGCTTAAACATTGTCCAAAATGCCTCAATAAATCTTGCATTACGAGCAAACTTTACATGATGTGACATCTCATCAATAGCTTCTGCAAAATCATTTGCAACTTTCCATGATGTAGTGCATTGTAATTCACCACTCTTTAAGCTTGATGAAATAAATGTACCACGACTTCCACATAATATCATCATTGTTGCTGAAGGTGGAAACTGGTTCCTTGTCATGTAACCATTAAATGCTCTATACTCATCAAACCCTCTTTCAGCATAATGATGTAAATAATCAGTTACTTTCCAAGAGTTCTGAAGAGAAGCAGCCTTAGGTATATCATCAAGAGTTAAGTCATCATTAACTAAGTAATATATCTTCTTATTTTCCAGTTTACATGATATAAACCTATGCTGGCCATCAACAACTGCAAACTTTGTACCATCCATTCCATATCTAGTGGCACTTGCCTCTTTGCTATTGACATTTATAATATAAGATGAGGTTAAATTCTTCTTTGCTATTTGTTTCCGCATCCTCTCTACTTTGCGATAATCCACAGGCCTATTCTCTGTTATAAGCTCAAATGAATTATAGTTCTTTGTTTCATATACTCTCATTCGTATTGCCTCCGTTTACTTGTTTTTGTGTAATGTTGTACCAATATTTATAGCCACAATCATCATCATAAATCATTATCTCTTCTAAATGTAAATTACTATGAATATGGATTTGCGCCAAATCTTCTTTAGATATAGGCTTCCAGTATGCTATCCTTATGTACCTATGTTTTTTGTCAATGCTATTCTTAAACACAACACTTTCATATCCATATACTTTTAATAAAAGTCTGACTTTATCTTCATCTTCATTGACATTCTTCACTAATGTGTATTTACCATACTTTGTACCATATTTATTCTTAATCAGCTGTGTTTTAATATCCATCCCATAATCATTCTTTAAAGTATGAATTATAGCAGCTAACCTAAAGCATCCATATCTTTCTAATGCATCAATAGGAGTTAAAGACTGACCCGACTGAAGATGTGACATAATTTTGCTCTTTTGTGTAACTCTTTTCATTATACTTCTCCTTTATTGTTAGAATGTTAGTATTATAATTATTATTGCACATCCCATGACAAGGGCTGTGGTTGTTACTGCCATGATACTTATGATAAGAATCTTTTCAAATAAATCTTGTTTCATCGTTATTGCTCCCTATTGATTATTTATTATTAAACTAAAAGAGATATGTCTATAGGCTCTTTGTGACCGGGATTAACCCTGCGAAAGAATTTATCACCTATAATAAAGATGTGTACTTTATCACCATACCTCTTTTATACTGCTTTTGGGGTTACGTCAGGAACGCAGTGGTACCTCGCTTTGCAAAATTGTGTGGGGACTTCAGTTACATACTTATTGTATGAGACCAGACAAATTGAGCCCAGCCAATACAAGTACAACCTGTCCCCACAAGATAAAGGGCACTGCAACAGACATGCGGAGTCCGATATATCTTACATTGTAGTTGTGGATATATAACAGCGCCCTATGAATTGTTATCTGTCAGATATTTGAATCAAGTATCTTTTTGTACTAAGAGGGATGTCTCCACTGCCATATTCAGGCTTGTACAGATTACGTTCATTGTCTTTATCATAATTAGTATAATCATAGCAATTTAAAGCTTTAGCATATCTACCATCTAATTGCACCGCTGCACATTGGAACTTATGTAAAATCTTACCATCGTTATCTGTTAATAGAACTTCCATGAAGATTATTACCTCTTATAGTTAGTATTATTAGTTATTGCCCAAGTTAATATGAATTGTATTGTATTATTAGAAAATAAAGTTACTGCTAATTAAAATATAAATCATACCGATAGTAAAATATATTGCTACATTATCTAAGTATTCTTTGAATAGTTTCATTATGCTGCCTTATAATAAGTGAAAGGAAAAAAGAATAAGAGAGGGGCCAATGAAGGCCCCTACTCTTTGAGATGTCCTACGATTAGAACCCTTCTTCAGCTGCTAAGTCATCCATAGATTGGTCAAGCTCAGAGTTCTCGAGGTTTCCTACGGTCTTTGGGTCGGCTAAATATCTAAAGCCTGAACCAGAATGCTGAACTAGGTGGAACTCTGAACCTTCATGCGTAATGGTTGAGTCAGAGACCTTGGCCTCGATAGGTACTATTTTCTTACCTTCATCGGTACTTACTGGTACTACTACTTGTATCGTTCTCATGATTGATACTCTCCTTTGTGGTTAACTAAAAAACGGATTTTCATAATCCGCCAGAAAGGTTTACGAGCTAAGTATATGTCTATTTCAAAATCCTACAATTTTTTCTTAAAAGAACTTGGTCAAATAAACCTTTTGCATAACTTGACATATAGTTTAAATTCAAGGGTGGTAGGGTTAGGGATTATTAAATAATAATGTGTAAAATTTATGGCGAAAGAATTAAAAGAGCTGTCTAAGCTCCCGGTTGAGCATCAAAGTCAGATACTTCAGGCTCTTTGTAAGAATTACCAAGCTATAGAAATAGATGAAAAAGTGTTCTTAATCCCAGAAGAAGTGAACGAGTTAATAGATAACTTAGTAATGCAGTTAAGTGATTTATATGCATTGAGAGAAAGAGATAGAGTTGGAAAAGAGGAAAATTAAAAATATAACTCACTATGTGTATGATGACATAGATGAGTTCAGAGAGCATCATCCTAATACAGTAGTCCATCCAGACTGGAAAATTGCTGATGAAGGTGATTGGGTATATAGTGATGACGATAGGATTATTCAGCTATTGAAAGTAGCGAAGCAGGTAAACCATCCTAATGACAGGAAAAATTACAAGTTTGCTAAAGGTTGGGTAAGGACTGTAGTGGGTAGTTTCATTAATAGACCTAATACTAAAATGGATACTGACTTCAGTGCTCATAGTAATAGGTACACTTTTAGCAAAACTATAAAAAACGCAAGTCAGAGAGTGACTGAAAGAACTAAAATAACTAACAAAGAAAAGCATTTTGCTACTAATGTTGTAGTTGGGATGGGTGCAGTAGAAGCTTACAAAAATGCATATAAAGAAATGTCAGACCAAAAAGCAAGTAAAAAAGCAACAATACTATTAAAACAGGAGAGAGTAATGAAAGAGATAGAAAAGTCTGTATTAGACGTAGCTAAAGAAATGGGGGTTGACCATAAGTACGTCTTAAACAAATTGAAGAATCTTGCTGATTACAGCGAAGATGACAATATCATTTTACAATCTACAAAAGAGCTAGGTAAGATTGTAGGTACATCTGGTAATGTAATCAAGCAGAGAGAGACAGGCCTTCTTGGGGTATTTCAGGGATTTTCACAAGAAGAGCTGGAAGGGGCCTCAAGAGAACAAAAAAAATTAAATGGAGATACCACTAATGAGATGCCCTAAATGTAATTCATTAAATACGAAAAAAAACGGAATCAGAGTTTTACGAAGTGGAAATAGGTCACAAGAATTCAAATGCTCTAATTGTGAAAGGTATTTTACTATACAAATAAATGTTTCAGATTCGCAAGAATTAAAACATGTTGAGCCGGGTGATATATTAGAAGTAGATGGAGGAAAAGAGATAAGAATACATGGTCTTACTGATGTGCATGTTGGGGCAGTGGAACATGACTTTAAAAAGTTTGAAGAAGCCGTTAAAGTTATAGAGAAAGATGATGATGCTAAATGGTTTGGTAATGGTGATTTATTAGAGCTAATCCCACCTCATTATAAAATAAATCAAAGAGGTCAGGATATTTCTCCTGAAGACCAATACTTAGAGTTTATAAGATTAGTGGATACCATTAAAGATAAGTGTTTATTTATTAGAGGTGGTAACCATGATTATATACGTTCTTTTAATATATTAGATTTCGATGTATGTAAAGTATTAGCAAAAGAATTAGGAGTCCCATATTATAGAATGCCCGGTTATACAAAAATAACAGTAAGTGGAAAAAATTATAATCTTGTTTCAGGTCATGGGAAATCAGGTGGTAAGAATGGGGATTTAGAATTAGATAGAATGGCAGCTGTATATAGTGAAGGAGATGTATTCTTCTTAGGTCATAATCATCAACTATATGTAAAACCTATGGATAGTCTAGTGATAGGCGATGACAATACAGAGGAGTTAAGACGTAGATGGTATATAAGAGGAGGTTCGTTTCTTAGATATGCAGATTATGCTAGATATTCTTTTTATCCTATTGTAAGAACTGGTTGGACTACTATAGAATTTAAACAGGAGGGTATTCACTGTTGGGAAAATTAGATAAATTCATATATAATGCTAAGCTAGATAGAGTCGTAGATGGAGACACCTGCGATGCTTTGATAGATTTAGGATTCAATACTTTTGTAAAGAAGCGCATAAGGTTTGTAGGTGTTGATACTTGGGAATCAAGAACAAGGAATAAAGAAGAGAAAGTGAAGGGGCTAGAGGCTAAAGCATATACTAAAGACAAACTTATGAATTCAGATGATGGGAAATTCACTTTAAAGTCTTATGGAACTGGTAAGTATGGAAGAGTTCTTGGTGAGATATTCATCAAAGGAGAAGAAAGCAGCCTGAATGATTTATTAAAAATCAATGGGCATGCTTATGAGTATCATGGAGAGAAGAAGAAGGAATTTAAAAAATGAAGAAAAAAAAGACATATAGTAAGCATGACTTAAGAAGAAGTATAGAAGATATAGAAAAAGCTGTGTATTTTATGTCCGAAAGAATGAGAAGATTTGAAGTTGTATTCAATGATTATGTTGAAATGCAAAAAAATGAAGATAAATTTAAAGAGTTTTTAGATGGCAAATATAAACAGCCAGAACATAACGAAAGCTGAAGAAGCTCTCCAACTAGCTCACAAAGACCTTATATCATTTGGGAAGTTATTCCTACCAGATGACTTCATGCGCAGTGAAACTCCTTTTTTCCACTATGAAATGTCTGACGCAATAGACGACAGAAATGTAAAACAACTTGCAATTATTATACCTCGTGGTCATGGAAAGACTGTCCTAACAAAAGCATCAATTATAAAGGATTTTGTCTTCTGTCAAGATAAAAGTAATTTTTTATTTTATGCTTGGGTTTCTGCTACACAAAAGCTTAGTGTTGGCAACATGGATTATATCAAACATCATTTAGAAAACAATGATAGGATAAAATATTATTTTGGCAATCTAAAAGGCAAAAAATGGACAGAAGAAGATATTGAGTTATCAAACGGGTGCAAACTCATTTCCAAGAGTAATGTCGCTGGGATACGGGGAGGAGCAAAGCTCCACAAAAGATATGACCTCATCGTACTTGATGATTTTGAACATGAAGCAAATACCATCACACCAGAGGCAAGAGATAAGAACGCAAATCTGGTTACCGCTGTGGTATATCCTGCTCTTGAGCCCCACACTGGTAGGCTACGTGTTAATGGTACTCCTGTACATTATGATTCTTTTATTAATAATCTTCTTACAAATCATGCAAAAGCTAAAGAAGATAAAAAGAAATTTGCTTGGAGAGTGATTACATATAAAGCTATCACAGATGATGGGGCCCCTCTTTGGGAATCATTTTTCAATAGAAAAAAATTAGAGGAAAAAAAGAAGTTTTATTCTGATTCAGGGCAACCACAGAAATTCTTTCAAGAATATATGATGGAAGTAATGAGTGAAGAAGATGCGGTGTGGACAAGAAAGCATATTAAATACTGGGATGGATACTTTAAAAATGAAAATGATATGAATTATTTAATAATTAATGGTGACGAAATGCCGGTTAATGTATTTATAGGATGTGACCCAGCTACAGATATTGATACTAAACATTCTGACTTTAGTGTAATAATGGTAGTCGCTGTTGATATAAATAATAATGCATATGTTTTAGAATATGAAAGACACAGAAGCATACCTACTATTGGAAGTAAAGACCCGTCCACCGGAGATATAGTTGGGAAGAAAGGAGTAGTGGATTATATAATAGAACTCCATGAAAAATATAACTGCACTTCATCAACTGTAGAAGATGTAGCTATGAATAGAAGTATATTCCAAGCATTAAATGAAGAAAGAAGACTTAAAAACAAATACCATATTTCAGTCATTCCAGAAAAACCGGGAGGTCAACAGAAGAGAAATCGAATATATAGTGGACTTTCAGCCCGATTTAGCATGGGAACGGTACATATTCGGAAAAATATGTTTGATTTAATCAACGAAATTGTTACTTTCGGCCCCAAAATGAGCCACGATGACACAATAGAGAGCCTTTATTACGCATTAATTCACGCTTTTCCGCCAAATTTTAGTAAAAATAAAGAGAAAAAGTGGTTTAAGACTATAAAAAAAGCAAAAAATTGGGTAGTAGCATAAATGGCAAGTAAAAGTACACACAAAATTCAGAATCCCAAAAGTATGGGCAAGTCATCACTTCAAACAAGAGCTAAAATTGGTTCTAGTCAGGTAGATGTTGGAGGCCCAAAACATTCATACTGGCAATCATTTATGCCTAAAGTCAAACCGTTTGTTCCAAGAAAACTAAATGTACTTTATTCTCAAAGGAAAAAGTAATGCCTAGATTCGGTAGACGCTCTAAAAAAAGATTGAAAGGAGTTAATGTTAAGTTGGTAAATGTCCTTAATGAGCTTATTAAGATTATGGATGTTACCATTATTGAAGGACTTCGGAGTAAGGAGCGGCAGGAGCAATTGTTAGCAGAAGGGAAAACTAAAACTAGATATTCCAAGCACATAGAAGGAAAAGCTGTTGACCTCGCTCCTTACCCGATTGACTGGAATGATAGAGAAAGATTTCATTATATGGGTGGTATGATTCGTGGTATAGGAAAACAAATGAATGTTAATATCCGCTGGGGTGGCGACTGGGACTCTGATGGAGAGATAGCAGATAATAACTTTGATGACTTAGTTCATGTAGAGATTAGAGATTAATGGCAAGGCAGTCAAAAAAATTAGTAGATAATATTGTCGACCTTTTCAGGAAGTCAAATTCAACAGAAAGACAAAAATGGCAAACTGATTCTCAAAAGAGTTATGAGTTCTTTTTAGGTGAGCAGTTAACTGCTAGCGAAAAAGAAGACTTACAATCTGGTGGTATGCCCGATTTTGTTATTAATAGAATAACTCCCGTTATTGAAATGATGAAGTTCTTTGCCACAGCTAACAATCCAAGATGGCAGGCAGTCGGAGCTGAAGGAAGTGATTCAGATGTGGCCGCTCTTCATTCTGATATTGCTGATTATTGCTGGTATAATTCAAATGGGAATAGCATCTATTCAAGCGTAATACAGGATGCTCTTGTAAAAGGGATAGGGTATATGCAAGTAGATGTTGACCCTGACCAAGACAGGGGTATGGGAGAAGTTGTATTTAATTCAGTAAACCCATTCGATGTTTATGTTGACCCAACGTCAAGGGACTTTTTATTTAGGGATGCTAGTTATATAATTGTTAAAAAAGACATGCCTAAAGAACAATTAATGAGATTGTTTCCAGATGATAAAAGAAAAATTAAAAAAGCAAATCCCAGCAATCTTTCAAATAATGATTATAGTCAGAGGGATGTGATTGATAGTGAAATAATATTTAATGCAGATGTCAGAAGTTCAGCTTATACTAAAGATGGTGATGATGATGAAATTATAGATTACTACGAATCATATTTTAAAGAAAAAATTGCTTATATGAATCTATTTGTAAATATGCCTCCTTCCCCACAAGAGATGCAAGAAATACAAAAACAAGTAGAAGAAACTTTATCAAGTCTTAAAAAAGAGATGGCAGTTCAGTTAGAAGAACAAAGACTTCAGTTATCTGAAGCTGTGCAGAAAGGTGAAATGATAGAAGAAAGAGCTCTTCTTGAAATAGAAAAAGCTCAAAAATCTATGAATGATGAAATAGAGCAAAGAAAGATTGTTTTATTAAGTCAGATGGAAGAATCAAGGACAAGAGTTGAGAATAGAGTTGTAACAGAATTTGAATACAACTTAATGAAAGAAGATGAAAACTTAATAGTTAATATTGTTGATGCAGTAAAATTTTATGAAAATAGAATTAAGCTTTGTATAGTTGTTGGTGATAAGCTTTTATACGAAAGTATTCTACAAGTTAAAGAGTACCCAATAGTTCCATTTGTTTATCAGCATACAGGAACCCCATATGCATTAGGGGCTGTATCTCCATTAGTGGGTAAGCAAAGAGAATTAAATAAAGCTCACCAGATTATGATTCATAATGCAAACTTAGCATCTAATTTAAGATGGATGTATGAAGAAGGTTCTGTTCCTGAAGAAGAATGGGAGAAATACTCATCATCGCCCGGTGCTTTATTAAAGTACAGACAAGGCTTTGCACCACCACAACCTGTCCAACCATTACCATTAAATTCAGCTTTTTATGGCATTACTGAGAATGCTAAAAGAGATATGGAATATACTTCAGGTATATATTCTTCTATGCAGGGAGATACTGGCTCTTCACCTGAAACATATCGTGGATTACTAGCTATGGATGAATACGGGACAAGAAGAATTAAAGCTTGGATGCAGAATATTATAGAACCTTCACTTGAACATTTAGGAAAGATTTTTAAAGATTTTGCGCAAGATACATATCAAGCTCATAAAGTATTTAGAATTGTACAACCAAACAATATAAATGAAGAAAAATCAGTGGAAATTAATGTACCTATATTTAATGATTTTGGAGAATCTATAGAGAAGTGGAATGATTATTCAACATCAAATTTTGATATAAGAATTGTTGGTGGCTCTACTTTACCATTAAATAGGTGGGCATTATTAGAAGAATATTTTAAGTGGTTCCAATCTGGATTAATTGATGATATAGCTATGATAGCTGAAACAGATATTAGAAATAAAGAATCAATTATTAAAAGAAAGAGTGTATATATGCAACTCAGAAATCAAATCGAAGAACTTGGTGGTATAGTTACTGATAGAGAAGGTACTATTGAAACTCTCGAAAGACAACTTGTACAGTCTGGAATAAAAGGTAAAGTACAAGATGCTGATATGAAGATACAAAAAGATTTACTTGAAACCGAAGCTGCACAAAGTATGCTGAGGAATAAACTAAAAAGTGATACAACTACAAAAATAAAAGAACTAGGTTTAGCAGTTGCTGACGCTAAGAAAAAGCAAGCAATAAAATAGTTTACTTATTTATAGTTTGTATCATAAATTAAGGAGTAATTATGACTGAAACTACAACAGACAACCTTGATACAGATATATTTGTAGAGAGCCCTGAAGAGAGTGCAAGTCCTAGTGCTGACGATTTTTTTGAAGCTCTTGACCGAAAGGTGAATGAAGGGATACTGGAGCCAGAAGAGACCACAGCTGGAAATGTTCAACAATCAGAATCTCAGGCAACCTCAGAAATGAGCCCTGTAGAAGGTTCCGATGGAGAGCATAATTGGGAGAAAAGGTATGCTGATTCAAGCAACGAAGCCAGAAAATTAAATACAGAGCTAAAAGAACTTGAACCTTATGTGCCTATTCTCAACGCAATGAAACAAGACCCTAATTTAATTTCTCATGTGAGAGATTATTTTGAGGGTGGTGGAAAACCCCCGAAAAGTGTCAAGGAACAACTTGGACTTGAAGAGGATTTTATTTTCGACCCAGACGAAGCTGTCAGTGATGGCGACTCTAGTTCAGCTAAAGTGCTTCAATCGGTAATTGATGGTGCAGTTCAGAGAAAATTATCTGGATTTGCCCAAAATCAGCAGAGGGTTGCTGAGACTCAAAGCGCAGAGCGTTCATTCAGAGAACGACATGATATGTCGGATGAAGAATGGAGTGATTTTACTGATTATAGTAAATCAAGAAAATTAACTCTTGATGATATTTACTTTTTAAAGAATAGAGATGGCCGTGACAAGCAAGTTGCGAATTCAACTCGTCAAGAGATGAAAGACCAAATGCAAAGGGTAAGAAATAAACCTCAATCAGCCGCTAAGGCTGGTAGTTCAGGTACTGCTTCAGTAACTGAAGAAGACCAAGTTTTTGATGCTATTTTAGGGATTGACTCCGAACTCGAATCGGCATTTGGCTAAATAATAGCTAAGTGCCTTAACTTAAAATAAGGAGGAAGCTAAAATGGCTGACTTATTTTCACTCGAGTCAACTGCTGATGTATCGCCTAGTTCTACTTCGGGTAGTCCTAGAACTGGTACTGACCTAAGCACTGGTGTTCTTAGACGAAAGTATAACTTCGGAGATAGAGTTTCTGAGCTAAGTATAGCTTCAGACCCTTTCTTCCGATTGATGTCAAAGTTGTCCAAGAAACCAACAGATGACCCCGAGTTTAAATTCACAGAACGCAGACCCTCTTTTCATAAGAGATATGCTTATGTGGTAAATCATGGTACATCCGCACCAGTTTCATCAGCTGGTGGCGATGCTACTGTAACGCATACTAATGTAGATGCTGGAGATGTCTACTATTTTACTATGGCTACTGACTATAAAAGCACTGGAAACATTCAGAATGTTTATGGTCAATCTTCTGGCGAAATATCCGTAGCTGATGCAAATACTCAGCCGGGATTTTTTCTAGAAGACCAGATGGTGAAAATTCCATACATGACTGGTGTAGCAGCTGGTTCATGGGATGATTCATCCGCTAGTGCAGCATCATCAGCTGATGATTACTTAGTTGTAAAAGTAATGGATGTTGATGCCGCTGCTGTATCAAACTGTATAAATCTAAAGTGCAAAGTAGTTAGCAAAGGAAGCGCATCAGCTAATTTTGAGCTAGCTTCATATTCTGCTTACAATAATGCAATTGATGCTCTTGACATATCTGGTAAATCAATCTCTGCTTACTTAGAACCTAAAAGGTGCTATGTAATAGGTAGTGCCCACGCTCAAGGAACTGGTTATCCAGAGACTTGGAAAGACCAACCTTTCTCGACAGGTTACGGACGTACTCAAATTTGGAAAACAGCTATGGCAATGGATAACACTACTCGTGCTACCGTGCTGAAGTATGAATCAAATGAGTGGTCTCGTGTTTGGCGCGAAAAGTTGATTGAGCATAAGTGGGACATTGAACAAAGTTGTTTGTTTGGTTCTCAGTATGATTCTGGAGATGAATGGTACACACAAGGTGCGGTTGATTTCATTTCAAGTTATGGTAATGTGTTCAGCTTGACACACGCAAGCAAAACACAAGACGATTTCTTGGATGATTTAAGTAATTTCTTAGACCCACGTTATAATAATGCAAATGCATCGTTGTTTTTCTGCGATACTGCTACTTATAACTGGTTGCATAAACTAAGTGGTTACTTCAGCAATAACCTTGAACTTTCACCAAACTTCAGAGCTGATATGTCGTTATCAGCTAAAAAGAAGGTATTTGGAGTTGATATTAGTGTTATTTCTACACCTTATGGTGATATGAATGTAGCTCGGAATATTCACCTCGATGGCCATGCTATTAAGATGCTTGCCGTAAACATGAGACACTGTGCATACAGACCTCTTGTTGGTAATGGATTGAATCGTGATACGGCTATCTATGTAGGTGTTCAAACCTTAGAGAACAGTGGTGTTGACCGCAGGGTTGACTTAATCCAAACAGAAGCTGGGATGGAATGGCAAATGCCTGAATCTCACGCTTACTGGTCATAAGGAGGTATGAATAATGAGTATCCCTTTATATGGACAAAATAAAGCCGGTGAAGCATTAGGTAGTGTATCTCAAAGCCGAGGTTATCTTTCAATCTCTGCTGATATAACTTTAGACGGGACAGAAGGTGGTGTTATTCATATCGCTGATTCTGATGCTTGTGCTATCGTTCTTCCTGAGATTACAGCCTCCTTGCATGGACTTGAATACAAGTTCATTATGGCTAATGATGCTGGTGGAAGTATAACCATCACATCAACAGACCAAGCTGGCGACTACTATCAAGGAACTCTTGCAGTTCATCAAGTGGACGCAGATGATGGTTTTGCAGCTAATGGTAGCTCAAATAACATTATAACTATGAACGCCACTACAACTGGTGGATTATTAGGTTCTGAAGTAAATGTCAGAGCTCACTATAAAGTTGGTTGGATAGTGTGGGGTAATGTATTTGGCACCAATGGAACTGCCGCAACTCCGTTTAGCGGTTAAGGAGGTAATTAATGGCAAAGCTTGAAAAATATCAATCATATAAGTCTAGTTGGCATCCCAATGCGATTGAGATGGTAATGTCTTTTAATGACGATAATGGAGGAGCTGCAGGTGTTTATACAGTTAGTTGTGTAATACCGGCTGGTTCTTACCTTCAGGATGTTCAGGTTCACGCAGGTACTTTGTGGGACTCTGGGACAAGTGCTACATTAATTGTAGGTGACGCTGATGATGATAATGGATTTTACGCAGGTGTTAATGCGAAAGCAACTGACCTTGTAGCAAATGAAGTTCTCAGTTTCGACCATGGTGGTGGTAAGAGAGGCGCATACATTACTGATGATAATGGAGTTATGACTCAATATTCATCAAGTGCTCGCACTATTACTGCTAAAATGACTACCGTTGGAGCTACTACTGCTGGCAAAACCCGTTTTATTATAATTTGGGCAAAGCCGACTGATAGTGTTAGTAGTTCATTTGTAGCTAGTTAATCTAAATAGATTAAAATATGTGGGGGGCTTCGGCCCCCCTACATAAACTAAAAAATTTTATAGGATAAATTATGGGTGATGTAGCTGATTGTACAGCAATAGAACTTGACATAGAGAACATAACTGGAGTATCAGATGCTAATGATGATTTCATAAGGTCTGCTCAAAAGTTTGTAGTATCCTCTATACCAAAGAATCTGATGTTGTGGGCAATGACAGAAACAGTCCCAGCAACTCATGGAGGGAATAATAGTAATCAACAAATTACTTTACCTGTTAAAACAGACTCACTGCTTTTTGTTAGAAGAGACCAGTTTGAGGCACTAAAAGTTGATGGAAGTATGAGAGGATTTATAGGCAATTCTAGTAGTCTTCATAATGCCACAAATACTTTTCCAAAATACTATATAGCTGATAACAATAGAGTAATAGTAAAGCCAGACCCAGATAATACATATACAGCTCATGCTCAGTATGTTGATTATTCTAAAATAAATGATGATTCTGATTTAAGAAATGCAGTCGTATATCATGCTGTATCTAGTGAATTTACTAAATTGGCATCTAGTAAGATTTCAGATTGGTCTTCTAAAGTAAATTCTGTACCACCAGAGTCTCCAAATTTATCGACTCCAACTATATCAGCAATTACAGTTGCTTCTACGACTTTATCTAATATTGGAGTTCCTCCAGTATATACATCCCCTAATGTGACAGGAGATGGGAGTGAACTGACTGACGTAGATGATTTAGACACAGATAATACTATTGATGTTCACGCAGACCAAATTGAATTTGACCAATGGTGGTCTACTGTTACCCATCTTATAGAAGGTGAAGAAGACGTAGAATTAGCTAGTGCAACTTTACAAAAAATATCTACTTATATAAATGCATATAGTCAATCTATGCAGAATAAATTAAATGAATTCAATGATGCAAATGTAGAATATCAAGCAAAATTACAAGAAGCTATACAGCAAGCTCAAATCAATGCTCAGAAAGCACAACAACAAGCTCAGATAGACGCTACTGATGCTCAACAAGAAGCTAGTTTGCTTTTACAAAAAGAAAATCAAGAATATGCATCTAAACTACAAAAATTTAGCGCTGAAGTAGCTGCGTATCAAGCAGATGTTAATGAAGAAGCTCAAAAAGTTGGCTCATCGACTGCAAATGCATCTTTTTATTCTGCGGAAGGCAAAAAGTATTATGATTGGGCTCAGCTAGAAGTAAGTTCTTATATAAAAAATAATTCTAAAATGATTAGTATGGCTATGGCTAGTCAATCAACTGCACAACAAGGGAGATAAAATATGGCAGATAATGCAAATGGTGGCTTGTCAGCATCAATATTTTTAGATGAAATAAAAACAAATATAGCTGGAAAAAGTGAATATACACCAGCTGATTCCGCTGAAAAGTGGGTATTTGCAGAGGTCTCTGTTAGTAATGGAGCTAGCAATAATTTATTAGGAACTGGTAATGATTATCTTGGCTCCGGTACTGCAGTTGCTCTTACTGATACATTTCAATGGGTGGTTATAAAGAATCTTTCAACAACATCCACTGAGGGTATTGGTATAGACTTTAACGCTGGAACAGCTGCTTATAATTTAAAAACAACGATGTTTATAGGAGCTGGTGAGTCTATAATTGTTAAAGTTCCCAATGCCACTGTCGAGGATTGTCATGCTCGTTCTTGCACTATGGATAGCACGGGTAGTTACCCAACTGCTCAAGGAAGTGCTACAGTTAAGGTTCATATTGCTTGTATTTTAAACGATAGATAAATAATATGACAGTTTTAGAAATAATGGAAAGAGCTGATATGAAAGAGACTACTCTTGCTATTGCTTACATAAAAGATGCTATTCATCTTATACAATCAAATTCTAAAGAAAAAGTTAAAGTCAGTAAACAAGACATTATTAAGTCTGTAGATGGTGATGATAATGTATATAAACTTCCAGCTGATATGATTGCTTTAGAGCATGTTAGTATTAAAGATACTAGTGATAGTAAATATAAAAGAATTAAACGATTAGTTGCTCCTCCTCATTACTTACTTGAAGATACTTCTCCATGAGTAGTTATGTAGATAGAGAGTGGTTCTATTATTTAAGAGGTAGAGAGCTTCTTTTATATAAATTATTAGGTGGTTCTTCTAGTGAAAGAATAACACAATCAGGTGTATTCAAAACTCAACAAAATGAGTTAATGTACCCAGATGAGAATATTGCAGATGGGCTAAGAGTTGAATACACTGCTCTTAATGAACCATTTGTATCCGAAGCGTTAGAAACTACAACTGCTGTTTTGTCAGGAACAACAATATCTTTTGACAATCCCGACATAAACGATTCTGGGAATGCTTGGATAACCTCTGGTTTTGCAAATAGCGACAGAATAAGAGTGCAAGGCTCAGCTAGCAATGATGGCGATTATACAATTAGTTCAGTTGGGGCTAATAGCACTACAATTACAGACCCAAGTCCTTCTGGTAATTTGGTTGATGAATCCGCTGGGGAAAGAGTTACAATTACTCAGATACCAGTAGAAGACTCTTCTCCTAGTGAAACATCTCATCCAAATCTTAATAGAATGTTAAGTTTAGCATTAGTAGATTATTTAAAAGCTATGGAAGCTGACAAAAGAGGAGATATTGAGAGAAAAGAATATTACATGAAAGAATTTTATGGTAAGTTAAGTGACAACGAAAGTAACAAAAGGAAGATTTCAATGTCGTTTCCTATTGGCCCTTTCGCAGTAAGATAAATATAAAACATATGCCCATGAGAGTTGCCAAGCTCGGTAAGGCATAGAAGGAGAACAAGATGGCAAAAGGTCTACAAAGCTGGAGTGTAAAAGAATCGGGCGCCCCGGTTACTTCAGCAGAAATCAAAACTGCAACAAGTGGTACATCAGTATCATTTTCTTCAACAACTAGAGGTATGATGGGAGTTGTTATTCCCGATGGTACGCAAGATTTAACACTTACATTAGCTGGTGGTGGAACATTAGTAATCCCCGGTGCAGCGGTCGCTGCAGTATTTGCCCCCGGTGGTATAGTCCCATTTGCCTGTGATTCATTTGTTTTTGCTGGTTCAGAGACTGCTTTCAAAGTTGTTGGTTTATTCTAAAGGGGGTAACTAAATGAGAAATTTAAGTAGAAGTGCCCCACTAACTGGTGGCGGTACAATATCTGGCGATGTTACCATTTCAGGTGATTTAACTGTAAGTGGTGGTGGAACCACATTCGATTATTCAGAAGTATTAACTGGTGATATGAAAATCACTCATACTGCGGCAAGTACTGCTTTTGAAGTACAACAAGATACAGGGGCTGGCATTGCTCTTTTAATTGACCAGAATACTAATCAAAATTCTCTTCAAATAGATACAGCGTCTACAGCTTATTCGGCTATTCAAATCGCATCCCCCGCAACGATGAATGGAAATATAGTTGGTATATATGGTGTTGATAGCATAACAACTGGGAGACTTATGTACCTTGAGTCTGATTCACCAGATGCATCTTCTCGGAAACTTATAGACCTTGTTAATAATAATACTGCCGCTACAGGAGCAACGTGTTTACACATCCAGCAAGACAGCACAGGCAGTGCATTAACAGCTATTGGTGCGGCTGGTAGTGGCTCAGCGTCTGGGGCTGTAATTAAACTGCAAACTTCTGAAACTACTGTTGTAGATGGTGATTATTTAGGTAGAATAGAGTTTTCAGCACCAGCCGAAGCAAGTGGAACTGATGCAATATTAGCTGGTGCGGCTATATGGGCAGAAGCAGACGATACCTTTGCGGCTGATAATAACAGTACAGAACTTGTCTTTGGTACGAATACTTCAGCGGCTTATACAGAACGTATGAGAATTAACTCTTCAGGCAACGTCGGGATTGGAGAGTCGGCTCCCGGGGCAAAATTACAAGTAAAAGTAACTGCATCCGCATCTGGACACTCATCTAATTGTTTAAGAGTTACAAGCGAAGCCGCTTCTTCTGGAAATTCATTACTAATGGGAGTAAATGAATCTTCTGCTGTATATACTTGGATTGATGGAAAAGACCTCGGAGTTGGAGCATTACCAATAGTAATTAATGAAGGAGGTGGTGATGTTTATTTGGGAGGTTCCTATAGTGCTAATACTGGGATGAAAATCGATGCCAACTCCCGAATCTCACTATCGAATAATGATGGTGGTAGTGGCAATACAGTTTTTGGCAAATCGGCTGGTAATGCACTTGCGAGTGGAGGTACTAATAATGTATTTATTGGGGAAGCGGCTGGATTGGTTAATACAGTTGGTGACTATAATGTAGCAATAGGTCATTATGCTTATTCAGACACTAATGCTGGCAATAATGCATTGGCATCTGTTGGGAATGTAGCTATCGGCAGAAATGCAATGGGTGGTACTTGGGCTGATGCACAGACAGATAATTGTGTAGCGATAGGCGACTCTGTTATGACGGGTGTTTTGAATGATGTTGACGGTACAGTAGCAATCGGAACATCTGCCTTAGCCTCCCTCACATCTGGAGGTAATAATACTGCTATTGGGTATAATGCTGGAGCAACACTCACAACGGGTGAAAAGAATATATTAATAGGTAATAATGCAGGAGATGGTTTTGATGCGGAAAATGCAAATATAGCTATTGGCTATGGAGCATTTGGTGGAGCTGTTAATGGAGCCGATAAATGTATTGCGATTGGTGCTGATACAATGACAGCGGCGGCTACTCAAGATGGCACTATTGCCATTGGTCATGATTCTATGACTGGACTTACGACTGGCGAAGCAAATACTGCTCTTGGCTACCAAGCACTTAAAGCACAAACTACGGGTGGTAATAATGTTGCTCTTGGTTATCAGGCGTTAGAAACTTTAAATCATGCTAATGCTGATGGTAATACTGCTGTTGGTTATAATTCTTTACAGGCTTTAGCAACAGGAGTTTCAAACACGGCTGTAGGTGTTGGTGCGGCAGATTCTTTTGAAGCTGGTGAAACAGATAATACAGTTATTGGTGCTAATGCAATGGGTAGTATGATGGAGGGTAATGGTCAGGTTGACCAGAATGTTGCTCTTGGTGTAAATGCTCTACTTGGTAAAGATATAGCCAGTTCTGGCATTGCAATCGTTGACAATATCGCAATAGGAACACAGGCAATGGATTCTGGTTCTATTGGTGCTCAAACTGGTACTATTGCAATCGGAGCACAGGCTCTCGGAGCCCTCACATCTGGTTCTGGAAACACGGCTGTGGGGTATCAAGCTGGATTAACATATACGGATGCAAGTAACAATACAGCAGTTGGTTATAACGCAGGTTATCGAACAGTAAATGGAGCTTCTGGGAATACTATACTTGGAGCATCGGCTTTTAGTGGGGCTCAAACAGGTAGTGATACAGGTGACTGTGTAGCTATTGGTTATTTAGCACTCTCTGGAGCATTAAGTAATGCTGATGGAAGCGTAGCAGTGGGAAAATCGGCTCTTGCCGCACTCACATCTGGAGCTGGGAACGTGGCAATTGGGTATCAGGCATTGCAAGAGCATACAGAAGGTTCAAGGAATTTAGCTATTGGCTACCAAGCTATGTACAATACTTGGGATGGAAGTGCAGATGATACAAGAGAATCAATAGATAATATAGGAATAGGTTATCAAGCATTAGGAGGAGCATGGACAGATAGTGATAGTGATGATGCTGATTATAATAATTATAATGTAGGTATCGGAAATTATGTAATGGATGCCGCTATGGCTGGGGCATCAAATAATACTGCTGTTGGTAATTCTGCCGCAACTTCCGTCACAACTGGTGATGATAATGTCTGTATCGGTTCGGGTAGCGGAGGTTCCATTACAACTGGTAATCAGAACACAATTATTGGTTCTGAAGCCAATACAGGAGCTGGTAATAATAATAATCTGACTGCTATTGGATATGATTGCGAAGCACCAGATGTGAGTAATGCAGTAGTTCTCGGAAATGCTGATGTAACTGCTGTGTATATGGGGTCAGATAGTGGGGCAAGAGTCTATTGTGAAACTTTAAATGCAAGCAAAGCTGGTCTGTGTAATATGAATTTGACTTCGTATTCTACAAGTGCTGGTGAAGGTGCAACTATATATTTGAATAGAAGTAATCATGGAACTTTAGGAACTAAAGCCGCAGTAGATGCAAATGACGTTATAGGTCAAATAATTTTTCAAGGCTCTGATGCAAATACTCTTGAAGCTGGTGCATATATACACGTTCAAGCCGCTGAAACTTGGGATGAAGATTCCAGAGGCACACAGATGACTTTTCAATGTGTACCGAGTGGAGCAAATTCAACAACAATAACAAATAGGCTACACATAGCTGGGGATGGCACATTAACAGCATCAAGTAGTAATGATATATCTGACGAAGAGTTAAAAGAAAATATCAAGGATGTTGAAAATGGTCTTGATATTATCAAAAAACTACAAGGTCGCACTTTCACATGGAAAGAATCTGCGTATATGCCATCTGGTACGAAATATGGTTTAATTGCTCAGGAATTGGAAAAAATATTACCAGACCTTGTACATGATAAAAGTGGTATACGAGAAAAAGAAGATGGTTCGTATTATAAATCAATACAGATGAGTGGCGTTATACCAGTTTTAATTGAAGCTGTAAAAGAATTAAGTGCAAAAGTGGAAGCATTGGAAGCAAAATAATTAACTAAACAAGGAGTCAATAATGGCTAAAGACAAAAAAGAAAAGCCAGTCTTGAATCTTGATGATAAAGAGTATGTAATCGAAGATATGACTGATGAACAGAAGATGATGGTAAATCACATTAACGATTTGCAAAACAAGCAGAATACGAATCAGTTCATGGCTGACCAGCTTTCTGTTGGTAAAGAAGCGTTTATCAATATGCTTCGTGCATCATTAGCTGCTGAACCTGAAGAGGCTGAAGCAGAAGCATGAAAATAAGCAAGTATTTCTCATGGGTTAATTCTAAGTTAAATGTCTGGAGTTTCTGGCATCTACTTGGTGGACTATTCTTAACAAAGGTATTCTACTGGTTTGGATTTGCTGGACTTCAGAATATTGGATTAGTGTTTGCTATGGCAATCCTATGGGAAATCATTGAATATTATGTGGAAAATTGGAAGCCTTATGGCTCTGTGAGAGCATGGGCTGAAGATTCATTCCTTGATATATTCATCGCTACTGCTTGTGCATGGTGGGTGATGTTATGATAGTAAGAAGGTGTAGTCAGGGTCATCGAGTTAGGATTCATAGAAATACAACTCCCGGTGCTACTCGTACTAAAACTTATGCAGATGGGTCTACTGAGACTCTGACTTATCCTTCATCTTATGCATACTTTGTTGATGTAGATGGTACAATAGCTAAAAGAAGTAATAGCTTTAAAGTAATTGAAGAGTTTTATGTTGATGAATGTGCTAAGAAGCATGGTGATGGACATGGAAGATTATTAGTAGGAGGACATCATATAATTAATGGTGTTGCTACTACACAAGCAGATTATCCTACAGATGCAAATACTAAAACAGAAATAAAAGATTTCTATGATAAACGTGGAGTTGTTTATGGTGGAAGTGAAACTAAAGCAGAACTTCTTTCAAGAATTACTTTTACATCTGGCCCTTTTCAAGCAAAACATTTAAAGGTATAATATGAATAATATTTCAACATCTTATAATATTAAAATAAAATATGTTTGGAAAAAACATAGAAACTAAAATGATTGTAGGATATATTCTGTTCTTGTTAATAATTTTCTTATTAGTTAGTTGTGATAGTGGATGGAGTATAGCAGGTTGGGAGATTAAGTGAGTGAAAAAGTACAGACTGCTAGGAGTTATAAGGGTACTGTCATTGATGATAATGCTGTCGTTAGTATTAACCTCAAATGGCTGGGCCAGTTACTTGTTTTGGTCGGCATGCTTGTTTA
>VTLG01002637.1_pt1 | contig 22607 bp, 10 predicted proteins | sample 4694571 | NCBI WGS metagenome assembly VTLG01 (sample SAMN12604809, study PRJNA352737) | marine metagenome | biome: ENVO:00000447; feature: ENVO:00000209|ENVO:00000569|ENVO:01000036; material: ENVO:00002151; isolation source: viral sequences binned using virsorter ...
TAATCCATCTGCAATTTACACTACTTGGGCTGGAAATGCTAGTGGAACTCCTAATGCATGGGAAGCAATTGTAAGAGGTGGAATATTAAGGCATGACTTAACAAATTATTCTACAGGATATATGCCATCAGGTGGCCCAAATCTTTCTGGTAGAACTTCTAGTAATGCACAATATTTCCAAGTTCAATTAATTGAAAGTGCTGTATCTACATTTAATATTTCTTATACTGGATCTCTAGCAGGATGTTGGGTATGTATGCCTGATAACTCAACTTGGGATACATCATTGTCTAATACAAATGGTTGGGCAGATATGTTTAATGAGTATGCTGGTTCTGGTGTTCCAAGAAATGCTGATCCAGGATGTGCTTATGGTGGTGTGATGGATAATAATGGAGGAACATTTACTTGTACATTTGGTACTGAATCATCTTCTAATGATAGTAATAATCGAATTTTGATTAGATTTAAATTGACTTCTGGACAGTCAATTTCTGCATTATCATTTACATCTACATAAGAAAGGAGAGGCAATTTAAGTGGGATATCCAACTCAACAACAAAAGGTAGATTATCTATTCAAGAAGATAGGATTCAGTGCATCTAAGACAGGTGTTGCTGAAGATCAAACTTCTGGGTTTAGTGGTGATACTAAAAAGGCTCCACCAAATGAAGCAATACCTTCTCCGTTAGTTGTTCCTGCTAGTAGTCTTTGGGCAGATAGTTCATATATACCAGCAACTCCACCTACTTCTAGTAATGGATATGTAGGAGTATACTCTACAGCAACTGCTTATCGCATGACTGTAGATACTAGTGTTTCAAATAATAGAGCATTTGTAGCAAGATCTACTTGGAGCAATCACTCATCAGCAATTAATGGAGATTGGATAGATACTCAATTTGGTGCAGATTATCTTATTAAGGTTTATAAAGGTAATCCAGCAAGTGGAACTCCTGGTGTAGCATATACTAATATAACTGCTGCAGGTACTGGTGGTGGCCCAGATGATACTTGGTTCTTTGATTATTCTTCAGGTGTTTTAAACTTTAATGGTGCAGATTTAGACGGACAGTTAGTAGGAATACATACGGATAATGTTTATATTGTAGGATATCGCTATCTTGGTACTAAGGGTGTACAACCTGCTGCTGGTATTGGTACATTCCACAATCTTTATGTTTCTGGTATATCAACATTTGCAGGTAATGCATATGCCAATAGTGATTTATTAATAGCGGAGAATATAGTTCATACGGGAGATACAAATACAAAGATAACATTCCCTTCTGCTGGTGATCAAATTGCATTTGAAACTGCAGGAGCAGAAAGACTTAGTATCGACTCTAATGGTAAATCAACTTTTACTGGAACACAAGAGCTTACTTTACCAAGTGGTTCTAATAAAGGTATTACGCTTAATCAGGCAAATAATTCTGGTACACATTTTATAGCTGACGCAGCTAGAACTTCTGGTGGAACAGTTATTTTAGCAATTAGATCTAAGTGGAGTAGTGCAGAAGTTGGAAAAATATTATTATCTACATCTGGTAGTACTAGCTCTAAAGGTGGGTCTATTACTTTCCACACTGCAGATGCTGGTGGGTCTGTTGCTGAAAGACTTCGCATCGCATCAGATGGTAAAGTTGGTATTGCCCAAGCATCACCAGATTATGCATTAGATGTAACAGGTGATATAGGATTTACATCTCAGATGAGAGGAGCAAGTGGATCAGCGTCAGCTCCTGCATACAGCTTTGATGGAGATTCCGATAGTGGAATGTGGAGGGGTGGTGTTAATATTCTCTCTTTTGCAACTGCAGGAACAGAAAGACTTAACATCACAGCTGCAGGTAAAGTTGGTATAGGAACTATTTCCTCTAGTAATGTTACAGCACAATTACATATAGTTGAACCAACTGAAGGTAATAGTGTTATACAACTTAACTCTGGAGATGGTTATCCAGGTGTTAATAGAAATCTGACTATCAAATCTGGAACTGGTGGATGGGCAGGTGCTAAATGGATATTTGATGCTGTTAGTTCTGGAGGTCAGTTAGAATTCCAGACAACTAGTATAAAAAGATTACATATTCTCCAGAGTGGCTATGTTGGTATTGGAAGTGGAACACCTAGTGCTTGGCTTGATGTAAATGCTAATTCTGCTGCTACTATTCAGTTAAAGAATACTGGTACTGTCAACTCTATGTTGATGTATATTGGTTCTAGCACCAACTCAATATACTCAAGAGGTGTAAACTCATCAACTGCCAGAGACTTTACATTTTTGCAAGGTAATACAGAGAAACTTCGCATTAGAGCATCTGGTGATATTCATATTGTTAATAATGTAAATGTTGTAGGTGTATCTACATTTAATGCTAATGTTCATTTGTTGGATGATGATAGATTAAGAATTGGTGGTTCTGCTGGAACTTTTGATGGATTAGAATTGTATCATGACGGTAGCCACAGTTACATTAATGATTCGGGAACTGGAGATCTTAAGATAAATGGTTCAGGAATAGAAATTCTATCTGCTGCTGATAGTGTAAGAATTGGTTCTGTACTTGCATATGAAACTCAAATATTTCATTCAAATAGTTTAAAACTTGCTTCAAAAGTTTGGGGTATTAATGTTACAGGAACACTTGATACTGATCAATTAGTTGTTTCTGGTATTTCTACATTCACTGGTAATATTGATGCTAATGGTGACTTAGATGTATCTGGGACATTAAATGTCGTTGGTTTAACTACATTTAATGAGGATGTAAAGTTTATTGGTGCTACATCAGGTAGAGATCTAACTTGGGATCATTCTATTAATAGATTACATATTGCAGATAATGCTTCGTTAGCTTTTGGTGATGGAAATGATTTAATAATTAATCATACTGGTAGCCACTCCTTTATACAAGATGCTGGATCAGGTAATTTAAATATTTTATCTGATTCTCTGTATTTACAAAATACTTCAGGTACTGAAAAATATATTGTTGCTCTTAATAATGCCCAAGTTGATTTATACCATAATAATGTAATTAGATTAACTACTACTGGAACTGGTGTTGAGATAAGTGATGATCTTAATGTTGCTGGTGTATCAACATTCGTTGGTGAAACAAACATTGGTACTGGTGGAACAGTCTTTACTGCATTAGTTGGTGCAACTCCAGCAGTTGGTATTGGATCGGCAACTCCCGACTATATGTTGGATGTTGCTGGTGCAATAAATAGTGAAACAGACATTAAAGTGCAGGGTGTAAGTGTTTCAGAAACAGCTCTCAATGATGCAGTCGCAATGGCAATCGCTCTAGGTTAATCACAAATGGCAAATACCTTTAAATTAAAAACAAAAAATAATGTGGGAACAGCCACATCTGATGTATATGTTGTCCCTTCATCAACAACTTGTGTTGTAATTGGTGTCACTCTTGCTAATACCTCTGGTAGTGGTATTAATGTTGGAATAGGAATAACTAGATCATCTACAGACGATGTAAATTTGATGAAAAATGTTCCAATACCTCAAGGATCTTCTTTTGAATTTATGGGAGGAAATAAAGTAGTACTAGAAGCAACAGATACATTTACAGCAGAAAGTGATGTTAATAGTAGTCTTGATGTTGCGTTAACTATTATGGAAATTACTTAATATGGCATTAACACAGTTAACTCAAATTACAACTCAAGCTGGTATTAGTACTACTATTGATTATACAATGTCTGACTTGGTAGTAGATACTATCAGTGTTGGGGGTACAATAACGTATAATGATGTAACTAGTGTTGATTCTATTGGTATAATAACAGCAAGAAAGGGTATACAAGTACTTGCTGATGGTCTTAATGTAACTGGTGTATCAACATTAACAGGTAATACAAGTATTACTGGAATTGTAACAGCAACAGAAGGTGTAAAGATACCAGATGGTAAAAATCTAACTCTTGGTACTGATGGTGATGTAGGAATAAAACACCAATCAGGTCATTTTGAAATTAATAATACTACAGGCAATACTTATTTTCAAACTAACGGACAGATTCGTTTAAGAGCTAAGCATAGCGGATCAACTGAAGAAATGATTATCGCTACTGCTGGTGGCTCAGTAGATTTGTACCATGATAATTCAAAGAGGCTAGAAACCACTAGTTCGGGAGCAACGGTAACTGGTGCTTTAACTGCAACATCATTTGTTGGTAATGTAACTGGAACTTCTGATGTTGCAACTAACATAACTGTTACAGACGAATCTTCAGATACTTTAACCTTTCCTTTGTTCGTCACAGCATCGGTATCAGGTGGACTTGTACAAACAGCAAATTTAGCACCTCAAGCTGGGTCAAATTTTTATTTTAATTCATCAACAGGTGCTTTAAATGCTACTAGTATTAATGGTAATATAGTTGGTGGAACTGTATCAGGAACAACAGGAACATTCACAGGTGATGTAGATATTGCGGATAAGATAATTCATACTGGAGATACAGATACTGCAATAAGATTCCCTTCTGCTGATGCATTCACAGTAGAAACAGGTGGTTCAGAATTAGTTCGTGTTAATACAACGAATGTTACTATAAAAAATACTGCTTCTGCTTGGAATAAAATACAAAGAGCAAATGCAGCTCATTATGCAGGAATAGCAATACAAGAAAGTGATGCTACACAGAGGATGCAATTTGGTGTTTCTGGTGGTGCTAATCAAATTGTAAGTGGTTCTGCACAATATGATGTTTGTTTAAAGGCTTATGATGCGAATTTAATTTTAGCTACAAATTCAACTGAAAAACTTCGCATCACATCTGGTGGTTTTGTAGGAATAAATGAGACAAGTCCTGATATGGCACTACATGTGAAATCAACTACTGATGTTGAACAAATAAAAGTAGAAAATACTGCTTCATCTGGTAGAGCACAAGTAAGATATGTAAATCCTCATGGAGATTGGGTAACAGGAATAATTGGTGGTACTACAGAAGGTGATTTTATTACTTATACGGCAGCAGCAAAAAATTTCAGAGTTTATACAAATAATTCAGAAAAATTCCGCATCGACTCAAGTGGTAATGTTCTTGTAGGGACTACTGATGCAACTGTTTATAGTAACAGTGGTAATGGTAATGATGGTATAGTACTTCGTGGTGGAAATGTTATTGATATTGCAAGATCTGGTGATTTACAATTAACTTTGAACCGTCTTGTTAGTGATGGTGCAATGATGGCTTTCTATCGTGATGGAGGTCATAAAGCAACAATTAATATCATTAATAGTGCTCTTACATTTGGAACTAATGGTAATACTGAAGCACTTCGCATCACATCAGCAGGTTTGGTTGGAATAAATGAAAGTAATCCTCAAAGAGCTTTACATATTGGATCAGGAGGTATATTTAGATTTGAGCGTGGTGATGGTACTAGATATGGAGAACTTTGGAATGATAATAGTTTTGTTGAGTTAAAAGCAAGTACGGATCCAATTCGTCTTAATGCTCAAAGTTATATAAGATTTGATATTGCTGATGGTGAAAAACTTCGTATTACATCAGGTGGAGTTCTTTGTGTTGGTGCTACTGCTGCTGATGGTGATGAGTTCTTGCGAGTTAAAAATAAACTCCTTGTTATGAACACTGCTAATACTGGTGATGCTTTTGTAAAAATAAAAGCAGGAGAATCAGGTGGATCTGTATTAGAATTTGAAGCAGATGAAGGTGATGATTATGCAGATCTTTGGCGTATCCAAAATGCAGGTGATGGACTACTTGGATTTAGAACTAAAGCTAGTGGAAGTTGGGTAGAAAAATTACAAATTAATAATAGTGGAGCAACGGTAACAGGAACCTTAACTGCTACTGGTGATATAACAGCTAGCGGTGGTGCTGGTGCAATTACTGTTTCTGCAAATTCAGATATTAGAATGCCAACTGGAAGTTGGACTGGAGACTATGGAGCAAAAATTCAATCCCATGATAATTATTTGTTTTTACAGGGTGGTTCTAATGGAGTAAATCTTAGAAACGCTGGTGGAACAAGGCAACTTAACATGAGTAATGATGGTCATTTTGGCCCTGCTAATGGTCAAGCTTATAATTTAGGTTCTTCTAGTCTCCCGTGGGCTCAAGGACATTTTGCTGATCACATATACATTGCCGATACGATATGCCATACAGGAGATACAAATACAAAGATAAGATTCCCTGCAAATGATACAATTCAATTAGAAACAGGTGGTGCTAGTCATATAAAGTTGGATGCTAATGGATTACTACAAGTGGGAGTTGGTGGTGGTACTGTATGGAAACAGACTGATAGTGGAACTAGATTCCATACTCATTTGTGTACTGGTAGTTTTTATAGTGGAAGTGGTGCCATTGTTATAAGAACAATGATACCATCTCATGATGTAAGTGGACATACTATGTTCAGTTTTCGTATAACTGGATATTGGTACAATAATACCGTAGGTGGTGTTATTGACTGTGTTGTTGGATGTTATTCTGGAGAAAATAATTATTATAACCCTTCCATAACTGGAACATATCCAAATAATTGGCAAGATAATGTAAAATTTGCAAAATGTACCAGTGGTACATATAACAATAAATTGGTTTGTGTACTAGGAACAACTAGTGGAGCAAATGATTGTGAGATTGCTTGTACTGATTTTGTACAAGGATTTAGTGGAACCAATATTGATTATGCAAGAAATTGGACTATGATTAAAACAAGCAGTATTACTGATTATAATGGCAATCCAAATAGAGCAATACATAGAGCAAATGAACATTTTAATGAAGAATTTAGATCAGTAGGTGATGGTTATGGTGAGTTAATGCTTGCAAGAAAAGGTAAGCGTAGTACTATACAAGGTGAATATCAATATACTCAATATAATCAAGGAAATCAGTATAAACATTATATAAAATCTCCTAATGGTGATAATGATATAACAGATGATTTTGCTGGTCAGAACTGGTCAGCATTAATATCAGTTGGTGTAGTAGGTACAAGTACAGTTAATACTGCTTGTCATTATTATTTCTATGATAATAGTGATAATAATAATAGTATTGTAATGCAGCATAGATTTGGACATGGTGGAAGTGGTGGAAGTGGTTCTAATGAATGTTATATGCAACTATATAACAGTAGGCCTGCTTGGTTGATGGATCATTCTAGTAGTTATCGTGTGACTGTTAGAGTCAAGTTCTTGACTGGAGGAGAGGATGGTGTTACATATACTACAGCAGAAGGAGATTATGGATCAAACTAAAGGAGATTATCATGGCACTTAACTACAATATAATAAATTGGCGTTGGCAACAAGGTGGACAAGGATGGGCTTTTGATCCTCGTATCACAAATCCAAAGCATCCTGATGAAAAGACTGCTCGTGATTCCTTGACTGATGATGAAATTGCTGCTATTGTAACAGCACAAGCATGGAGATGTGTGAGAAATGAAAGAGATACTTTAATTGCTGAGACTGATTGGGTTGGTGGGACTGATGTTCCTGATGCAATTAAAGCAAAATGGAACAGTTATCGTCAAGCATTGAGAGATGTTACCTCACAATCTGACCCCGAAAATATAACTTGGCCAACTAAACCTTCTTAATTCATGAAAAAACTTGATTTATTTTCTTGCCCTATATGGGTAGGAGAATGTGAATTGGATAGACCTAAATTGGGTGCTGCTATTATGCAGTTTAGGAATCAACAAATGAACAATTTGAGTTCAAATGTTGGTGGGTATCAGGGAATAGATTTTGATCAATTTTATCCACAATTTTCAAAGGATGTTATTAAAACATTGCCTAGAAAAATGATGGATAATATGATGGTTAAATCTTGGGTTAACATGAATATGAATGGTGATTATAATATCAAACATCAACATTTTAATCATAGTATAATTTTATCTGGTGTCTATTACTTTAGAGTTCCCAAAAAATCTGGTAATATTACATTTCATGATCCTCGTTCACCGTTAATTAGAGGTGCAAAAGACTTTGAACTATTTGGTGATCCTGATGATTATAATGGTAATTATCATATTGAACCAAAAGATAATATGATTATATTTTTTCCTTCATGGTTTGAACATAGTGTTAAACCTAACCTAAGTGAATCACAAAGAATATCAATAGCATTTAATGTTATGGCAACATAAATAACTAAAAAGTAATATCGAATGGCATTAACCAAGGTTACAGGTCATGTTGTCAAGACTGACACAAATGTACATACACATAATATAAATTCTAGTGGTATCGTAACTTCCATAGGTTTAGATATTAATGGAAATGCAGATATTAGCGGTAATCTTGGAGTTGGGGGAACATTAACTTATCAGGATGTCACAAATGTAGATGCGGTTGGTGTAATAACAGCAAGAAGTGGTGTAACTTTAACTGGTGGAGTTATAAAACATACAGGACAACTTAAATTAATTGCACCAGCTGGTAATTCTGTTCGTATTAGAAATCATGATGATAGTGATAATGTAGCTGTGTTTAATATAGATGGTAACACTCATCTATACTATGATTCGTCTCATAAATTCTCTACGGTTAGTGATGGTATTGATGTTGTTGGAAATATATTAATGATGGATAGTCTCACTCATAGAGGTGATACTAATACAAAGATAAGATTCCCTGCTGATGATACAGTTACAGTAGAAACTGGTGGTACAGAAAGACTTCGTATCAATCCAACTGGAATAACAACAATTGCTGGTCAAACAACGATTGCACATACAGGTTATCCACAGTTAATTCTAAAAGATTCTGACTCAAATAGTCCTAATGATACAAATGGTATTTCTCTAAGATCAGCAAATAATACAGAATATGGATTTATTGGAAATGAATCAAATGGTGGGCATTCACTTCACATAAAGACTGTAAATACAGTCAATCCAATAAGGTTAAAGGTTAATAATACAACACGACTTGAAGTTGGAAATAGTGGTTGTTATGTAACAGGGGTTTTAGATGTTGCATCAGGAGGAACCACTAATTTACGTGGAGATACTTATCTTCATGCAGATGTTTATATTCCAGATAAAATAATTCATACAGGAGATACAAATACTGCAATAAGATTTCCTGCAAATGATACAGTTACAGTAGAAACTGGTGGTACAGAAAGACTTCGCATCCATGCAACTGGTGAATTACAAATAGGAGATTCAACTAAAAGTTCTCTTACTGATAGACTTTTACAGATAGGAAAAACAGATAGAAGTGCTACGTACTTAGAATTAAGAACATCAACTTCTGGAACAGGTGGTATTGTTTGGAGTGATAATACATCAGGGGATGCAGGATATAGAGGAACAATTGAATATAATCAGAATGATGATAATATGTTTTTCAAAACGGCTGCAACTGAAAGACTTCGCATCTCACATGAAGGTAAAGTTGGTATTGGAAATAACGCTCCCAGCTGGCTTCTCCATCTCCAGCAGTCTAGTGGAACTACGACTTTAGGAGTAAAAAATACTGGTGGAAATTCAACTGTTTATGTAGAAGCTTCAAGTGGCAATACTGCAAAGTTAAACCTATTCCAAGCAGGTACATCAGGATATTCTTTACAAACTGGTAGTACTGATGCGTTGCAAATCTTTAGGGATTCAACTTACCTTGCACAGTTTGATAATAGTGGTCGTTTTATGATCGGAACCACTACTGAAGGTGCTGGTACATATGCCGAGACACTTACACTTGCAGGGTCTACACATTGTGGAATGACTCTTCGTTCTGCCACTAATGGTGTTGGAAGTATATATTTCTCTGATGGTACAAGTGGTAATAGTGAATATAGAGGTTATTTTGAATATCACCATACTAGTGATTTTCTCACATTTGCTACAGCATCAACAGAAAGACTTCGCATCACAAGTGCTGGAGACGTTGGTATTTCAACTGCGGCTCCTGCAAGTAAACTTCATTTATATGATTCTTCATCTGACGGTTTAATAGTTCAATCACCATCAGGTCTTCATTATGTTTGGGCAATTCAAGCTAATGGTAACCTTAATAATGGTTCATTAGCGGGTGAGTTAGGTATAAGAGGGCAAAGTGGTGTCTCTATTTCTGCTAATAATGGAACTGCAACTCAACTTCGCATCACATCAGCTGGTGTCGTTGAAACAGGAACTGCTGTTGGTGGTTCGGGGTATGATAGTAATATGGTATTCCGTATTGGAAGAGCAGGAGATTGTAATTTAGCAATAAGAAATACAGCAAATACCACATCACACACTGGAGTTGATTTTGGTGATAGTGGTGATGATAGATCAGGAAGAATTCAATATATGCACAATGGGGATTATATGTCCTTCCATACTAATGGAGCAGGAAGTGGAGCAGATAATGAAAGACTTCGCATCCATTCAGATGGAAAAATTTCTACAGGGGGGATTACAAACCCACAGGGTGCTTTTTGCTTAGATACTGGTACAGGAGGTACTCAGGCAAATACTTTAGAACTCAGAAGAGACAGCACTAGTGATTATCATGCTGTATCATTTTTTACTGGAGGAACATGTGACTGGAGTATAGGACAAAATAATGCTGGTTCTTTTGATGTATATGAAAATGGGGGTGATTCTAGTACTCGTTTTACTATATTACAGGGTGGTAATACTGGGGTAGGAATTGATGTTCCAGCTTATACAAATGCTCTTTTCGGTGGATCTCAAAGAACTTTACATGTTAGTGGTTCTGCTGCACCAATGATTAGAATACAATCAAGCACATCTGGTCAAGCTGATTTATTATTACAAGCTGGTAATAGTGGTGCTGATGCTTACATTGCAAACGCAGCAAGTAATGGTGATATAGCATTCAGTACTAATAATGGAGGTACACAAGGAACTAGACTTCGTATCGATTCAACTGGTAGAATTGATATTAAGGGTGATAGTGGAAATGATGGATTCACTCTCAGTAATGCATATGGCCAGGCAGGATTCTTCGGTGGAATGTATTATAATGGTAGTTCTTGGGTTCGTAATGCTCATGGTGCTAGACATGGAGCAGGTGTTGTAGTTTATACAGGTGGTCATGTTGCATTTCTAACTTCTCCAGAAAATAGTGGTACAACTGCTACTATGAGTGAAAGAATGCGACTCTCAAATAGTGGAACGCTTTCTATCGGTGGTCTTGCTCCTGCTATTTCAGCAGTTCATGGATTAGAGATTTCTAACGCTGCAACAACTGAAATTCGATTAAAAAATACTTCTGGTGGTACTGGTAGTGGAGATGGATTTGCTATTCAGAAATGGAGTAATGGTAATACTTATCTATGGGAATATGACGCACAAGATATTTTAATTGGAACAAGTAATGGTGAGAGGATAAGAGTAGACTCTGGTGGTAATGTAGGTGTTGGTAATTGGGGAGCAACCAATATACCTCAACCATTATCAGTGTTGGGTAATATTTATCAGCGTCAAGGAGATGTTATTACTTGGAATAACGGTGATTGTCAGATTGGAGGTGTAAGTGGGTATCACTTTGTAATTAGTACATACACTGGGTCTGCAATGACTGAGAAGATGCGTGTTACATCAGGTGGAACAGTTCAAGTAAAAAACCATTTAACATCACAAAATGGTATTGTTCAAATTAATCAAGTAACAACTACTACTCGTTGGGCTGGAAATCTTACAGCGAATGTAATAACAGGAGGTTCTTTCACTCCAAGAACAAGTGCTCCAAGATTTTTAATTATGATTTTCTGTCCTGTAAACACTTCTGATGATAGTGATGCTGCCAATGGTAACACTAACCCATATTATTATGGTAGAATTGAATATCAAAAAAATGGTGGTAGCTGGTTAGAATGTGATAATCAAGGTAGCACTTCAGATCAAGGTGGATCAGCAGCACACATAGAACTATCACCCAACCGAACTGGTGATAATACTACTGATCATTGGGCTGGTAATAGATATAGATGTGAGCATAAACAAGCAACCATACTAGTTACCAATGTTGGTGATGTTGGAGCAGGTGGTTGGGTTAAGTTTAAACTTCGTGCTTACACTCAACACGGTAATTTCCTCCAAATAGGTCAACCACATGGAAATAGTAGTGATGATAATTATCCAGTTCAACCTTGGGGATTCACAGTTTTTGAATTAGCTCCAGACTCTAACACTTATACGGCATATTAACTATGGCATTTAAATTCGACACAGGTTATCTTTACGCAAAAGCACTTATTGGAATGGGTTACACTGAGGTAGGTGTGACTGGTATAACATCAATGTTTTCTCAAGAAGAGTTTGAGGCAGGTGTATCAATAGGTAGTACAACTGTTTATCCAGATGTTGCAACAGTTAGACTCAAAGCAAAGGAATACGCAACTCAACAGTGTTGGTATGATGTTAGAAAATTAAGAAATATTGAATTACAAGAAAGTGATTATGTTACAAGTATTGCATCAGAAACTGGAGTTGGTATATCAGATGCATGGAAAAATTATAGACAAGGGTTGAGAGACATTACCAAACAATCAGATGTAAATAATATTGTATGGCCTACTCATCCAGAAGGAGTGCGAGTTGGATTCCACACTGGATGTGAACCATCTAATGAAGTTTAATTTATTCGGTTATCATAAATAACTAAAAAGTAATTATAAATGGCATTCACAAGAGTTCGTGGTTCTGGAATTACTACAACAGACAATTATATAGTTGGAGTTATAACTGCGACTAAATTTGTTGGTGAAAGTGGTGGTTCGGCAACTTTTGATAATGTTTCGATTGGTGGTAGTTTAACAGTTAATGGTGATTTTACAACTTTAAATACAACTCTTCGTGAGGTAGAACTTTTACAGGTAGATGCAAATAGTAGTACAACAGCAGGTATAATAACACAAAGAGGATCAGGAGATATATTAAATTTATTTGATAATGATACAGAAGTTTTTTCGGTCACAGATGGTGGTAATGTATCTTTAGGTACTGGAACTCCAAGACAAAAATTACATATTCATACAAGTGATTCAGGTGCTTCTAATATAGCATTTACTAATACGACCACTGGAACTAATTCATCTGATGGATTTATTGTAGGTCTTAATGGAAGTGAAGAAGGACAAATTTGGAATCAAGAAAGTACAAATATAAAGTTTGGTACTGGTGATCAAGAAAGACTTCGCATCGACTCGAATGGACATGTAACAATTGGAATTGCTGCTAACACTGTTACTGCTGGTTATTTACAGATACCAAGATATAGTGGTGATGGTAATGCTATTGAATTGCATTCTCTAAGAAATGATACTGCACCTGCTGATCTTGCTTTTTATAAAAATAGATCTACATCATATGGTAGTTATACTGCTACCCAGAGTGGCGATACAATAATGAGTATCGCATCTTATGTTTCTACTGGATCTGCATATGCATTAAAAGGACTGCAGCAATCTTATTTGTCAGGTAGTGGTATTGATTATGCATGGAAGACAACTGCAAGTGGTAGTGGTCAAGAGAAGATGCGTCTCACAGTTGGTGGTGGATTGCTTTTAGGAACAACTACTGCTTATGCTGCGACTGGTACTGGGAATATGATGTTCTCCGTAAAGAAAGATGCAACAAATCGAAGTGATATTTCAATTAGTAATCAGAGTAGTGGGGATAATGCTAGTTCTGCTGTAGTTTTAGCAACTCATGGACAAGATTATATTTTAGAGGCAACAGGAAGTGGTAATACTACTGATGGTATAAGGGCATTTAGAATTTTAAAGGGAACAAGTGAAAGACTTCGCATCACATCAGATGGTAGAGTTGGTATTAATCAAGCGGATCCTGACGCAATGCTTCAAATTGATTATGATTATGCTAACAGTGAAGTTGGATTAAGATTAAGAGCTGCTTCTGGTTCTGGTACTAAAACATGGCAGTTATCTGAGATAAACGGAAATGCTGGAGTATTCACTATTAGAAATGCAACGAATGGTTATAATATATTAAACATTGATGGTGCAAATCAGAGAGTTGGTATTGGAAGTGCAATACCAGCAAAAACATTAGATATTGTAAATACAAGTGCTAATGCTGATTTAAGATTAAAAACTACTGCTAATTCCTTTAACTCGTTTATATTTGACTCAAATAGGGCTGCTGATACTCAGTTTGCAATTATAGATGGACAATGGAATGGAAATGTTGTTAATAGAATCCAATTTGTAACTGGTAGTGATGGAACGAATAAAGATGATGGTTATATGGCATTTCACACTAGGTATAGTGGAAATAATTTACAACAGAGAGTTAAAATTACTACAGATGGAAAACTTGGTATAAATGGGAATTTTACTCCTTCTGCAAGAGTAGAGATAAGAGATACTATTGGTGGTGGTGGAGGAACAGGTGTAATCCTTAATGATATTGGGTCTTCTGGTGCTCTTGAAGGATTACATATTGAATGGAGATCAGGTTCAGATAAACAAGCAGATCAATGTCGTATAGGACAGAAGGCAAAAGCAACTGGATCGGGATCTGACTTTTTTATTGCTACTAATCATCAAGATACTGGAAGTTCTACTGAAAGACTTACCATCACATCAAATGGTAATGTATTAATTGCAGGAACTGATGCAAATGCAAATGTTGGAGCTGATGATTTAATTGTTGGAACAACTTCTGGTACTGATAATCATGGAATAACTATTAAATCTCCTACTAATAGGTATGGAAGATTATATTTTGCAGATGGTAATTCTACTCCTTCATGGCAGGTAGGACAGATTGAATATAACCATGCTAATAATGAACTTAGCGTTTATACTGATGGCAACTACCGAGCTCGCATAGACGGTAATGGTAAATTACTTCTTGCTGGTGCATCAGATGATAGTATGGCTTTCTCTGGTGGTGATGATTTAATCATCGGTACTAATACAACAAATAAGAGAAGTGGAATGACTATTGTTAGTCATAGTGCTCAAGACGGTGGTGTATATTTCTCTCGTGGAGGTTCTTCAAATAGTGAGTATGTAAAAGGTCAACTTGTTTATAATCATACTAATGATTATTTTGCAATCTATACAGGTGGTACTGGCATTAGATTAAAAATTAGTGAATTAGGTGGACATAATATTTACAATGATAGCAGTTATGCAGCTGCAAATCTTACTGAATGTAATAATGATGCAGTTGCACTTAATATTAGAAAAACTAGAAATGGACAAACAAAAGCAATTGCTATAGGTGCTATTGGTACTAATACTCAGACGGGTCTTCAAGCATATGATTCATCAAATAATAGTGCAAATAATTTCAACATCAATCCATTTGGTGGATATCTTGGAATTGGTCTAGGAGCAGGAAATGACCCTAATGAACTATTACATATTAGATCATCAACTAGTACTGCTCCATTAATCGAGATTGAACATAATCAAGGAACTGGATTTAAAGCTCAGATTGGTCTGCGTGGTAATGACCTTGAGATAAGAGGTTCTTCTGGACAGATGGAGTTCTATAATGGAACTATTGATGGTGCATCTTCAGTTGAAAGAATGAGAATTAAAGATGATGGAAAAATAGGTATGTCTCAAGGTGCTAATGTTCCTAATACGGCATTACATATTTTAGATAATCATACTAGTTCTTGGGATGCTGCGTTAAACAGTAGTAGGGCAGTTTTAAGACTTGAAACTCACTGGAATGCACAAGGTGCAAGAGCAGTTGGTGATTATGGTAGTGGTATTGTTTTCAACCATTTAGGTGGTCATAGCGGAGCTCATAATAATAATATACATGCATTTATAGGATTAAGAATTCATGGTACTCCAGGTCATGAATATTCAAAACTTGCTTTTGCAACAAATAGTATAACCAGTCCTGAATCTGGTCATGATGCAGGTGCAAAAGAAGCGATGCACATCAAACCTGATGGTGCTATCCATATGGCTTATGGCACAAATGATGTAGGTAGTACATCAAATATAGAATATCAGAAGTTCACAGTAATGCCTTCCAGCTGGAATGGGAACGCTTATGCTAACCGTCATGTTGTACATATTAGTCAGTATAATGGAAACTGGGAGGAAGACGGCCAGACGGGTTCAACTCCAAATGGTTATGATAGTTGTTGGGGATTAGGTTGGTCTTACCAAGCAAATAGTGGAGGACAACAAAATCAACGTGCTGGTATTGCATACGACCATAAAGGTACTGAAGAGTTTAAATATTGGAGTTCTTATGGTGCTCATACTTGGTATGTAGATGGTGCTAAGTCTGGAAATGAAACGGCTGAGACTTGCAGCACAAAAGCAATGCAAGTAAATCATAATGGAAGCATTATTAATACTGCACGACCTACCTATGGAATCTATACAGATGCTAGTGTTCAAACTTCTAATGGTGGACAGAAAGCGGTTCAGTATTTAGAAGATTGTTATGGTCAATGGATAGTCGTTGCAAAGATTCAGCAATCATCTCACTTACAAGGTGCAATGGCTAGTGTTGCTCAAATTGATACATCATTAGGACAAGCAACTGGAACAGAATGGTCTGCTAGTTTCGGTGATGTTTATCCTGTTGCTGTTAGATATGTTTCTTCTAGTAATTGGAAAAACTGGAGAGATAATAGAGGAGTTGATTTCATACATGGTGTTCCTCATGGCCGTAAATGGAAAAACTTTTTCAGTGACGGTAGAACATCAGGGATGAATGATACTACAGGTGGAGTGGGTTCAACTAAATATGGATGGACTTGTGATGGATGTTGGGATGGCAAAGGTAGATGGCACAATCCAACTTTTACATGGTGGAGAATGTCTGATATAGGAAGTACACCTTGTGTTGTCGATCAAACTTTCTTTACTACACCTACTGCTTCAAATGCAGCAACTGCTTTAGATTTAGATAATGCAAATGACGCTAAATTTGGTGTTCATGCAACTGGAGCAACAGGTGGACAAGATACTGAAGTAACAAGTGTTTATGGATATGATGATAATGTTTATGGGCATGAGGATAATTATCCAAATGTTGCTGCTAATCACAGTGGATCTGACATAACAGCAATGCCTTTATGGATATGTCTTAATGTAACTTCTGTAGGACAATTCCATTAATAAACTATATACTATAACTATTAGGTAAGTAAGACATGACAGCAGGAGAAACAACCTCATTAGATGCCATTGCTCATATTCCTGGAAGAGTAGGAATGTATCCTAAAATGAGTGAACAGTTGGATGCCCTTTGGCATGATATAGATAATGGAACATTAAATATACATGGAGAGTTTTATAATAAAATAAAGGCTGTTAAAGATTCTCACCCAAAGGCATCATAAATAACTAAAAAGCATAATGGCATATCTCGGTAATAGACCAGCAACTGGAGAAAATAATGCATTCAGGATACTAGATGATATTTCATCTCATGTCGTAACTTTTAATGCATCTTCTTCTAGTGTTGTATCATTAGCGAATGATACTATTACTATTCCAGCAAATGAGCATAGGTTTATTACTGGACAGAGGGTAACATATGCTAAGGGATCTGGTGGAACTATAATTACTGGACTAGCAGAAGGAGTATATTATATTATTGATGATGGCCCAACAACATTTAAACTTGCTACTACATTATCAAATGCAAATAATAGTGTAGCAGTCAATTTCACAGGTCTTGGAGCAGGAACAGCACATACAATAACTCTTGCTTTTGATGATGTTAATACAAAATTCAAACCAACATATCTTGATGGTACTCAAAATCCATTAATAACAAGAGCAGCACAACTTGTTATATCAATCGATGGTGTTATTCAACAACCACATGATAGTACATCACCTACTAGTGGATTTGGTATAGACACATCTACTGGTGATCTTATATTTTCTGAGGCTCCTAATGTAAATGATGATTTTTGGGGTCATGTACATGCAAGTAATACAGTAACATTTGATATATCGGATAATAAAGTAGATAATTTTACTGGTGATGCATCAACTACTGAGTTTACCTTATCTAAAACTCCACCAAATAATGAAAATATATTAGTTACAATAGATGGTGTTGTACAGTATCCATCAGATGCAAATACTACAAGAGCATATACACTTTCAGAAAACCTTATACAGTTTTCAAGTGCTCCTGGACTTAATACTGTTATTCAAGTAAGACATATTGGTTTTGCTGGTAATTCTTCTGGTTCTGGTGGAGTTACAGGATTTTATGGTAGAACAGGTAATGTAGTATTAAAGAATACAGATAATCCAGTTATTGGTAATTTAACAGCAGTAGATGGAACGTTTAGTGGTAATGTCTCCATTGCACAGACATTAACATACATGGATGTCTCATATATTGATGCTGTTGGTATTATTACGGCACAGAGTGATGTTAATTTTAATGGTAGTGGTGTTGGTATATCTTCTGCTTATTGGGATTCTTCAGCAAATGAGTTTAAGTTTAAAGATAATGTTAAATTAAGTTTTGGTGATAGTCAAGATTTAAGTGTATATCATACTGGAAGTGCTGGATACATTAGTAATACAAGTTCTGCTTTATACCTTCGAGCAAAGACCAATCAAAATGGTGTTAATATTTGGCCTGATGGAGTAGTACAGTTACATCATAGTGGAACCGAAGTTTTAGAAACTCAATCTTGGGGATTCTGGTCACATGGTACAATTAAACCTAGTGCAGATACCTATGATTTGGGTGGAAATCATGTTAGTAACCGTTGGAATGATGTTTATATTGCTGATACTGGAGAATTAAGACTCGGAGATAGTAATGATTTAGTTATAGTACATAGCGGTACAAATGCAACTATTTTGAATACAACAGGAGAATTAATTATTCGTGATGATTCTAGAGTAAGAATAAGAACGGATCAATTAGTTATTAATTCTGGAGATAATACTGAAAGTATTATATATGCTGCAAAGGATGGGGCCGTTGAGCTTTACCATAATAATGTAAAAACTTTTGAAACTACTGGATTGGGTATTAAAGTATCAGGGCCCGAAGGTGGTAATTCAGAAATAGAATTATTTGCAGATGAAGGTGATGATAATAATGATAAGTGGAAGATATTAACTAATAGTAATGGTAATTTTTATGTACAAAATTATGGTGCTGGTTCATACCAGAATGTAATACTAGGTAGACCACAAGGGACAATAGAATTGTATCATGGGGGAAATAAAAAATTAGAAACCACTAGTACGGGGGTTCAATTACAATCTGGTTTGGCATCAGGTGGTGGTATGTCAAATATGCTGCAACTTGAGAATACAGGAAATAGTAATGGTGATGGAAGTTATATTACTTTCTCAAGAGCAGGGTATCTAAGATCGAAAATAGGAGCAGTAAAAAATGAGACTGCTAATAATGAAACTGATATAGTATTTGAAACAACTCTTGCTGGAAGTATTGCAGAAAAAGTTCGCATCGACTCTTCAGGTAGATTATTAGTAGGATCAAGTAGTGTTCGTATTGCTGGAGATGTTAATGCTCAATTACAATTAGAAGGAACATCTTATCATACTTCATCATTAGCTCTTATTGCTAATTCAGGTGCATCTGCTGGAAATAATTCTCATATTACTTTAGCAAAATCAAGAGGAAGTACTGATGGTTCAAATACAATACTTGTTGATGACGATAGCATAGGAATCATTCAATGGGCTGCTTCTGATGGTACAGATTTAAATTGCATTGCTGCAAATATTAGAGCAAGAGTAGATGGAACTCCAGGAAGTAATGATATGCCTGGTTCATTGGAATTTGGTACAACTGCTGATGGTGCTGCTGCTCCAACAGAAAGACTTCGCATCACATCAGCTGGTAATGTTGGTATCGGAATTATTAATCCAACAAATAAGTTAGAAATTTCTGGTGGATTAGTTAGATGTTTAGGTACAGCATCTGCAAGATTTACTGCTAATAATGGTTCTGCAGAGGGATTTATTGGATGGAATAGTGGTACTTTCCATATTGGAGAAGCTGCTGCAACAACACAAATAGCTGCTGCAGGTGCTAATATTATTAGTATGGTTACTAATAGTAATGAAAGACTTCACATCGCATCTGATGGTAATGTTACAATTGCAAAAGAATTACAAGCTGGCAGTAAAATTATTGCGTATGATGCTTCATCAACATCAAATCAAGTAAGAGCAAGAATTAAAGCAACTGCATCTAATGATGACGGAAGAGTAGGTGTTTATTATGGTAACACTGAAATTGCTGCACTGTTTGGAAAGTGGACTGGTTCACAATTTAATACAGGATTAAACATACCTTATGAACCGTTTGTTATAACTGGTGCTAGTGGTGCTGAAAGATTAAAAATAGAAGCAGATGGTGGAATTATAATTTCTAATGCTGGAACTTTCCCTACTTCCACTAATGAAACTGTGTTCATACAGGGTGAAGGTCATAATGGTCATGGAACAACTAATACTCGTTCAGTATTTAATATTATTGGTGCTATGACCAGTAATAATAATTCTATGGGTTTGTGGATTGGTGCAAGAACAAATGAAAATACAGCAGTTATTGGAACTAGAACTTCTAGTGGTAATTTAGCAATTGAAACTTATAATAGTGGTTGGGGAGAAAGACTTCGCATCACATCAACAGGTTCTGTAAACATAGGTGGTAATTTCGCACAAACAACATACAAAACACAGATTCAAACAGGAACAAATAAATTTATATCATTTGGAAATGCAGCACACGACGATTTAAGTAATGAAGGATCTGGAATATTCTTCTCAAGACAGAGTGATGGTTCTAAAGAATTATGTGGTATATTCAATCATTCAAATACTGGATTGAGTGTTTCAGCAAGAGATCATATAATTCTTCATGCTGGTGGTGCAAGTACTTATGGTGCTGCTCCAGAAAGGATGCGTATCACATCAGATGGTAAAGTTGGTATTAATGATGCAAGTCCATCATGGGATTTAAATGTAAAGGGTGGTAATACAACTATTGGTATAGAGGGTTCAGGATGGACACAACTAAGATTAACTGGTGGTGGATCTCAGAACTACATTACAAGTGACGATGAATTATCCTTTTATATTGGCGGTAATGAAAAGGTAATATTTAAAACTAATGGTGATCTTCTACTACAAGGTGGAAAAATATATGGAGATAATGCTGCAACAAATACATTCACACTTCAAAGTACAAGTGGTAATAGTAATCATGCAAGAGTTGAAATAGGTGCTATTCATAATAGTGATAATGGAGGTATTCATTTCTATACTGCTGGATCATCCACAGCAACACAGAGGATGGTTATTAAGGGTACAAGTGGTAGAGTTGGTATTGGCCAAGCAGATCCACAAGCAAAACTTGATGTTAGTGGTGCATATAATGAAATTGGACTAAGATGTTCTGGTGGTGCAAGTGGTTATAGTTCTGCTTTTGTATTCCAACATGCAAATGGTGATACTGTATTAGAAGGTAATAATGCAAGACATGTGATACCAGGTGCTGATGCAGTACAAGATTTAGGAATATCAACTAAGCGTTGGAGAAATGTCTACACTACTGACTTACAACTTTCTAATGTAGGTGGAGGTGGTAATGAAGTTGATGGAACCGAAGGTACATGGACACTTCAGGAGGGTGAGGATGACATTTATATGATAAATAGAAAGACAGGTAAGAAGTATAAAATGATGTTGCAGGAGGTTTCTTAATGGCACTTAAAGGTAGCATATATGGATCACAAGGTTCAACAAGGACTTTAATTTGGTCAATGGAGGCTTCTGGCAGTAATTATACCAATAACCCTACTACTAAAGGTTGGGGTGAAATGACTCAAGGACTTACGGGAGTTAATTTTGTTCCAAAAGCAAATTGGCCTCATAATGGTAAGGGATGGGCAAGATTGATATTCACAAGTAAGAATAGACCTTCGGTTCAATGGGCAATTGCAAATCATACAATGAACAACTATGGTAACTGGCCAAATGTTGAAAGAATAATAGATACTCTTTGTTCAGACTCTAATGTCTGGGGTTCTGGTAATACTATGACTAACTCTACCAAGTATAATATAAGATTATGTTGTGGATCATCAGGTAGAATATGTACAGATAATGCTATTATAGAACATAATAATGCTGGTAATGAAAACTGGGATGTACCAACAATAGGTGAAGATAATGGTGTTCATGTGTGGAGTGATGGAATGATTTGGGGTAATATTGATGAGCATACTCATTATGGTGGATTTTTAAATCAAGTAGATCCTCATGCTGGATCAAGTGGTAGTGCCAGTGGTGATACATTAGAGGTCTGGGTGGATACTTATTATCCAAAAGCAAATGATTATATAGATATTTTAGGTTCTTCTGAGACTAATGGTAGACCAGATACTTATACTTGGAGTGAAAGTACGACTGGTGGATCTGGTGGTTCTTTATCATACATAGCTAGACAGACAGATAGATTCACTACTTCTAACTGGCATTATCATGGAAGACAACATGGAGGAATGGGAAATGGTGATTCTTGGATGCAGGTAGATTTAGGTGCAGAAAATGCACAGGTAGCTGATTTTGCATTTTTTATTGGTTATGCAGGTAG
>VTLG01007111.1_pt1 | contig 22601 bp, 20 predicted proteins | sample 4694571 | NCBI WGS metagenome assembly VTLG01 (sample SAMN12604809, study PRJNA352737) | marine metagenome | biome: ENVO:00000447; feature: ENVO:00000209|ENVO:00000569|ENVO:01000036; material: ENVO:00002151; isolation source: viral sequences binned using virsorter ...
GCAGCACCGGCTCCACCGCCGCCGCCACCATGGTTATCGTAGTCAGATCCGCTATGATCTCCAGCTCCACCAGCATTTCCTTGTCCAGCGGTAGCTGTACCTGCAGCTGAGCTATTCCCGCCTCCACCGCCACCAGATCCACCAGCATTTCCAGCATCAGCAGCGCCGCCGCCTCCGCCACCAGTAGCGGTAAGTGTTGAGAAACCTGATCCAGTTACAGTAGAATCACCTCCATTAGTATCCTTAGGACCTCCGCCTCCAACAGTAGCAGTATAAGTAGTGCCAGTAGAGAGAGCTTGTCCTGTACGCCAAAGAACGCCGCCACCGCCGCCTCCTCCACCATAATTAGAAGAACCACCGCCGCCTCCTCCAGCAACTAACAACATATCTACTGAGCCATCAGCTTGTGTAGTAAATGTTGCAGTGCTAGTGAATTTTCTTAAGTTGTAAGTAGTACCGCCGTGTGAATAAGTAAGAGCGTCACCACCATCAACAGTAAAGATATTTACATTACCTTCTCCACTTGCAATATTATACCATTCATTATTATTAGTTGTTGCATCGATACATACATAAGCTTCACCTGAAGTTCTATTAACCCAAATATGTCCAGCTGCTTTATTGCTCGTTTTAACTGGGTCACTAGTTGAGTTAGTTATAACACCTGGCACACCAGTAACTGTTAATCCATCGATGCTATTGCATCCAGATATTGTAGTTGCTCCAGAAAGAGTACCATCACCATTAATTGTAATTGCCATAGTTTAAACCACCGTCCAATATTCTCCGGCACCTACAGTGACGGTTTTACCTGATTGTACCGTTATAGGTCCAAAACTTCCTGCATTTTGATTATTTGGAATAGTATAATCATGATCTACAGTTTGTTCATTGACCCAAAATACTATGTCGTCACCACCACCAGTGGCTCCAACTCCAGCTTCTCCCCATTCAAGAGTAGTTGCTGTACTATCATTAGTTTTTAAATATTTACCTGTGCCAGGGGCGGCGGCTGGTAATGTTAAAGTTATATCTGAACCTTGAGCCTGAGCTTTAAAGGCAGTATAATTTGCTCCTGAAGCATCAGGTTCACTAAATCTAATTTCTTTAGCATTATCTATTATTAAATTACCAGTCATAGTATCACCAGTCTTAGCTACTCTACTGGTATCAGTAAGAGCTGGTGAAGTTGCATCTATTCGATCTTGAATAGCTGCTGCTGTCATTATATAACTATCACTATCTACAAATGTTTCAGAACTAGCTAATGTTTCTGTAGTGACATTCCAATGATCTCCTGCAATATCACTAAGTTCAGAGTCTACTTCCATTACTTTCCGTAGAACTTGAGTTTGGTTTGCGTTTAGATCGCTTGCAGTTACACTAGATCCTGCACTAAAAGTAGCTCGTGCTGTTGGTGATCCTAAATCTGTTTTAGGATATATTTTGATTGTACCACTAGCTAAATCAGCACCACCGATATGGATGGTTTTACCAGATAAATTTACTGAGTATTGTCTGGGTGATGCGGATTCATTTATAGTAGTGGCTGTATAGGTTAATGCAGTACCGTCTAATTCAACTATAACCTCAGTTTCCTTGAAAACATCAAAGCTTCCTGACCAGCTATAAGTATTAACAGCACCTGTATTTGCGCTATATGCTTTTGAAAGTGTTATTACGTGTGCCATTTATTTATTCATAGGAGTTGGGTTTGTTAAATCTAATACTTTATTTACTGTATTACTATCACCTGTTTTTGCAGCCTGTTTTTTCTTATAAATTTCTAATTCTTTTGCTCTTATTTCTTGTGCATCCTCTAATTTAAGTTGAACTCTACGTACAGCTTTCCCTAATGCACTCTTAATAAATCCTTTTATATTACCATAATCATTAAATTCTTCACCTGTTATACCTGCTTGACGGAAATACCTCATTATATTTACATAACCTGTATACGTTTTCTTAGTATTTGGATCTGTATAAGTTAACTTATCAGCTTTTTTCATAGCTATGTTTAACTGATAGGCAAAAGTTTTATCTTGACCAATAAGATTTCCTAGTTCTTCTCTTTGTTGTGTAGTATATTCTACCCCACGAGCAGATACACTAAAATATGGTCTAGCATCAAATTCAATATCTATAAGAAATTTACCTTGAGGTGTTTGATCAGGATATGTTTTAAATCCAGTAGTATTGTTTTGTACTCTACTGAACCAACTACCCATTCCTTGTGGAATAGGTCTACCAGTTACCCAATCTGTAACAGTAGGTAAAGCACCATCTGGGTCTACAGCATCCATCCAATTATTTCTATTACGCATTAATTGGCCAATGTCATTAGTCTCAACTTCACGTAACATACCATACATGTTTTTACCTAATTCATTCCTGAAGCCAGCTCCAGGGAATGCGGCATTAATCATTGTTGTAGCCCACCTAGCTCTTGCACTAGGGTTACCAGAAAGTATGCTGAATACAGGTTCTAGATTACTTAAGAATGAATCATCAGTAATAGCAGCACCTAATATAAAGCCCATTTTCTTTTCAAACTTTTCTAAAGCTGTAGTACTAATACCATCAAAATTATCAAAGCCGTCAACTACTAAACCCATCCATTTAGCTAATGGACCTAACCATTCATAACTATGCCAATTACCATCTAATCCTTTATATGTTAAAGGTTTCCAACCTTGAGATAATCTAGTCTTTTGTATTTGTCTATCCCAATGTCCATTACCTCTAATACGATCTTGAGATACCATTAGACCAGCACCTATAATAGCTGTATTGCCTATAGCAACTCTACCACGTATTTTATATCTAAGATTATTTAATTTATTTACTACATCACCTGTCATATCCATACCACGTTTAGTAAGTATGGTTCGAATCTCATCTGAACTGAAATCAGTTATCTTTTTTAAACCATATGGACCCCATAATTCTGCATATTCACCAGTAAAATCAGTACCTATTTTAACTCTACTAAAATTACCATATTTCCCAAACATATCAAGTGCATTCATTTGAGTTGTAGGGAACCAAAATATACTTCTTAAAACTGGGAAACGTTTTAGTATAGGATTTAAATTTCTAACTAATGGTGTGTCTAAGTTAAGAGCTATCTCACGTTTTGCATACTCTACTGATTTCTGATTTATAAGACCGTCTTCTGTCCAATTCTTATCCCATATTTTTTTGAAAGTTTTTCTGAAGTCTTCTTTAGTCCAGTTTCCATCAGGGAATCGTTTTAATAACTCATCAAAAGCTTGACCTTTATCTTGAGCTATTTTTTGTGTAGCTTCTGTTAAACCATCTAAACCTGTCATAGCATTTGGACCAAACCTTAATACAGGGTTTCTACCTAATGCTTCTAATTCTTCTACTAGATTTAATATTGTTTGAGCACCGTACTCACCTTTTTCTGATGCAGCTCTAGCAAACTCCTGAGCAAATTCCATATTCCTTGCTTTTTGTATAGCCAAATCACTACGGAATAAGTGTTGAACTTCATCAGGATTCGTTGCAGCTTTTCTAAATATACGACCTGCATAAGGTAGTGCTAATTGAAATGTATCAGCAATCCCAAAATACATATGAGATGCTCTACGCATTGCAATTGTATCACCCTCTCTTAGGGCTCCATACAGCACACTAACTGGTTCTGATATAAACCCACCGAAGTTACCTTGTAAAGCCCTTATAGGAGTTCCTATAGCTGATAGCATAGAGTTGAAGATATTAGTCATCACTGCTCTATTAAATATAGAAGGTATTTCTGGAGCACCATCTACTACAGCCTTGGAATATGTACCAAGCATATTTTCAATTGTTCTATTAATGCCTTTAATAGTTTGTACATTTCCATCAGATAACTCATAAGCAAGTCTTAAAGACTTAGCAAATTCAGGGTTATTTACTTGTATATCAGCTAAGGTTGCTCTGAATTCTTTAGATTTACTTATTATATCAGTAAGCTTTGCATTATAATTCTCATTTAATAAATCAAGTTTTCTAAGTAAAGATTTTTGATCCCCACTTTCTATAGCTTGTTTAAATGATTCAAAGGCTTTATTTCTACTTTTCCATTCAAAATCTGATATAGAAGTTTCAAGTTCAAATAATTCTAAACGATCTAATAACTGTTCATTTGCTCTATTTATACCTTTAGTACCATCAATATATCTCATACCTTCTGATAAATCTGATATTTGACCAGCTTCTGATGTAAGTAAATATGCTCTAGCTTTATGCATATTGATATCAGCCCAATCATCTAAATACCTTATCATAGCTTTAGAGACAGCTTTATATCCTACTGGGTTTAATTTCTTTACACCGTTAACAGTTTCTTTAAAACTATCTAGTATTCTAACTAAATCATTTTTAGGTAGAGTTGGATCTGCAATAACTTCAGCTAATATTTTACCTTCACGATCAATTTCTTTCCAACTTAATCTTTTACCATTTGGTAAGTTAACATCATATTCACCGATGTCTAGTAAGTTCTTTCTTAAGTTTTTTAAAATAGCACGTTCAGTAACAGCGTCTGCATTTAAACCAAACTTTCTAGCAGCGTCACTTAATAAATTACTTAATCTACCATTAACCGTACCTAGATTTTGTGCTATTAAAGTTTGATCTTTAGCTGCTCCTATGATACCGTCACTACTACGTGTGATAATACCTGCCTCAGATGAATCTGATATTTTATGTATACCTACTGTTGGTCCAGAAGGGTTTTCTGTAAGAACATTATGATAAGCAGTTAGTTTTTTTACTTCTCTATCATATTTAGCTTCTTGCCTAAGTAAATTATCAGTTACTGGATCATCATCAAAGATTTGTGCATCAAGTGGATCATCAACATATTTATTTAATTTTCCTTGATTTTGAGAATTTGCAGCTAAATATTTAGTAGTTTTTTTAATACTTGTACCAGCTCGTGCTAATTTAAATGCACCTTCGGCTACACTTGTATAAAAACCAAGTCTTATACCTTCTAGTACATTAGCTCTTCGTTTACCATCTGGAGCTAAATTATCTGATGTCCATGATTCTGGTATAAAGCTATGACCCCACCATTTACCTCGTTTCCAACTAGTGGCCAAAGTATCATCGTCTTGGCTAGTTTGAGCTGTATAATCAACAGCTCCTCCTACGCCTAAATCTAGACCAATTTTAGAAAATCTTGCAAATGCTGGATTGTTACCTAATCTTTGTAACCAAATTGGAGCTACTTTAGCACTATGTACTTTAGTAGCAGCTTGCATTCCTTTTCCTTTGAATATGAAAAAAGGTACAATAAGTGATGATACATTTCTTAAAGACTGAGCACCTTCAGATTCAAATTTAGGTATAATAGAAGGTATTTTATGTTTACCTTGAAGGAATAAATTTGGTATATCACGTTGAAAGAAATCTACAGTACCAGCTGCTATAGCTGACATTTGTTCAGGACGGTATATTACACTTTTATTTGTTAAGTAACCTCCTATACCATTATTTTGGTGTTCTTGTTGCTTCCATGTTTGCCAATCTACACCGTGGTGTTTCATTGACCATGCGTTAATTGCAGCCTCTTTCTCTTCTCTGCTGAGAGTATTATCACGTTTAATAGATCTTAACTCAGCAAATTTATTTGAATCATCAGATTCTTTTTGTGTTATAGGTGGGGATTCAGGTATGTTTCCTGCTTCCTCCACTTCTACTTCAGGTTCTTCTACCGTAGTAGGTTCGACTGTAGTAGGTTCTACTTCATTAGTATTGTTTTGATTTCCTCCAACCCAGTTTTCAACTGGAGGATTGAAAGCAATTGAAGTAGTATTATCATCAGGGTTATCATTATCTTTAGATGTTATATTTAAAGACAGCGATTTATCCTCGTAAGGATTAGCCATAATTATTCAGTTAAATTAGTTTCCAATGTACCAAGAATTCTGTAAATTAGTTTCAGTAGGTTTAGAATCTAAACCCCACTGTTTCCATAAATCTTTATCTTTCATTGAGTCATATCCGTACCAATCTTCCTCTGTTTCTAGCCATCTATAGTCTTGTTTACCCATTATTCCACGTAGAATTGGATTACTTAGTAAAACTCCTGCATCTGTATTTTTTAATGCTTGAGCAAGCTCATCAAAACTACCAGGATTTACATCACCAAAAATATCAGTACCACCATTATTAGGATCTAATTCCACTGCTACTGCTTCCAGCCAAGATAACAATAAGTTTGGTTTTATATCATTAAAAAGAGCAGCTTCAAGAGCTTCTCCATTAAGTGGTGTGTTGTTTAAAAAATAATTCTTCTCTCCGGCTTTTTCTACCATTTTCTTTTGTAGTTTTGATAGTTCAAAAGAAGTTGCACTCGAATCATTTGCTGTCTTTATATCCTTTTGAGATAATTGATATTCAATACTATTCTTATCTTTTAAATCTAATTTTTTAAATTTTTCTTCATTATGGAATATTGCTGCTAATTCGTGGTTTGGTATACCAGTAGCGTTACTTATATGTTTGACAAACAATGGATAGTTAGTACCTTTTTCATTAATCTGATTATAATCAAATGTTTTAGGTCCTACCATTTTATTTAATAGACCAGATTCTTTGATTTGTGTAGGCGACATCCCATAAAATCTACTTCTAAATTCTTCTTCTATAATCTCACCTCTTCTTACTAATGCTTGGGGATTATCTCCCGTAATGCCTAAATTATTAATAAAATTAGGATTATTAACAAAACTAATTTTTGATAAATTTTGATACCCTATTGGAGTCGTTGTACCTTGAATTGTATCATCATTATAGAAATATTTTGCACCTGGCACATCTTTTTGTAATTCATATTCTTCAGTAACTTTTTGAACGAAACTGCCAAAATCTCTAGGTAAAGTATTCCTATTATTGATATAATAGTCTGTAAGAGCTGCTCTTAAATCTTTTTGCATAGCGTCGAAACCTTCCTGATGCCAAGAAGTTAATACTCCTTTTGTAACATCAAAATCAGTTAAACCTGCTTTCTGTACATAGTTTGATTTAAGAGTTGCAATAGCACCCGTCCATTTCCCGGAGCTCTTTATAGCTTTTTGTGCTGCAATTAACTGAGCTACCCTTGGATCCATTGCTGCACCAGTACTAATCCCTCCCAGATTAAGTTCACTGCCAGGCTTCTCTTGCATGTCTTTTAGTATTGTAGCTACTTCAATTTTAGTTTCAACAGGAGTTCTTAAATTCTCGTATATTTTTGTTAATCTTTCACCAGTATTCTCAAGATCACTGTAGTTTGCATTCAGAGATGCCATAGATTGATTATATATTTCTTGTAATTCGTCTCCACTTTTACCTTCATTAAATGCTGCTTCTAGATTAAGTATAGCTTCAGATTCGTCGGCATAATGATTTGCCTTTTCCATATCTTTGGATTTCTTATAATTTTCTAGAGTTGCCTCATTCATATCTCGATCAAGAGTATTGTTGTCACCAAATCTCCTAGGCCAGATCTCAGCTAATGATTTACCTCTATAATTTGGGTTAATATGATCATTACTAATTTTTTTAGTCCTTAAATCATCCCATTCTTGTTGTGTTATATCTCCAGATCTAAAAGCATTTCCTAATATTTTTTCTATGTAATCTGGACCCCAAGCTTTTGCCCAACCAATATGCTTACCTTTAAGATCAACAGTACCTGATATAGTACTTGCTAATTCTATTAGACCTTCAGGAGTATGTGTCTCACCTTTAATATAAGAAGCTACTGAATTATCTCTCTCACGTGCTCCTTGTTCTATGTCTTGTGCTTTAGCCCATTGTTTAGATAGTTTAGCATCGGTTTTTCTCATTAAATCACCAAAACCACCTAACTCCAAATATCCTGCTCCTAAATCACTAAGACCTTGTTTAGTAATAAAGTCGTTTTTTATTTTACTTAATGCAATTCTTTTATAATAAGCTTTAGTACCACCAGGTAATGTATCAATATCTTTTATTGCTACTTCACCAAATTCTTCAGTAGAAATAGTATCTGTACTAGTTCTTAAAGCATTTTCTATAAATGGTTCATACTTTTCATTAGCTGAATTAATTATTAAATTACTAACTTTAACAGCTGCTAATGGGTTAGCATTAGATAATCTATTCAGTAATTCTGTGTCAGCATTATTCCTTCTTGCTTTTTCTGACGCTTCGTTTATACTGTAACTTGTATTAGTAGCTGAATCTAATACACTTTTGACACCAGGTACATCAGCTTTAGCACTTTCACTTTCAAGATATGCTTGTAATAAACCAGCTTCTTGTCTTTTTATATTTAATTTATTTACACTCTGTACAAGTTTTTGAAGTGTTGGAGAAAGGTCTGCTAGAAATTTTACATTCGCTTTGCTTTGATTAATTTCTAGGTTTGCTAAGTCAATGTTGTTTTGATTTAACGCATTGACATAATTTCTTTCATCCCCTTTTAATCCAGATATTGCGCTTTGATATGATGTCATACTGTTTCTCCCATGTTGCTAAAGGTATTCTGTGGGTTCACTAGCCGTAGTAACCAAGGATCAGCAGCTCCAATCCCAAGATCACCAGGTCCAATTCCTATTCGTTGACCTAGTGTTATGTCTGTAATAGTAGAAGCTGAACCAAGCTGCTTGAGATTAGAACTTGTATTTACTATGTTTTCTGTTTGCCGCGTCAATATACTGGCCTCTTTAAGAGCTTTAGCAGTCTCTTGAGCAGCCTTAGCTGAATCTTTCAACGCTTTTGTTTGTAACCCTCCTACTGTAGCAGTAGCTGCAGACATAGCTATTTGTAACGCTAACCCTTGTTTACCAGGTAAATTTTGCAATACTGGTGGAGGCGGTGCTGCTCCTGGTACAGGCGGTTGTCTTGTCTGCATCCATTGAGCACGACGTTTAGCTTCTGTATTCATCGCCCCAGTTTCTTTACTTAGGTCGATTTTTTTCTCAGCTAAAACTACTTTCCTTACGGATTCAGTTAATGCATAACCAGCATCTCGAATAGAACTTCTAGCTTTACGTTGAGCTGTTACACCAGTTTGTTCACCAGCGTATTCAGCCTCATACATCTTTTTAATTATATTTATTTTATTAGCTGAATGAGTATTTACAATTTCTTCTAATTGTAAATCTTGAGATTCCCATTCCTTAGCTTGAGCATCAAATAAATTATCTATAGCTATATTGCTATTTTGTACACTATCTTTCCATGCAGCATTATCTAATGTTATTTGATTGTAATACTCACGCTTAGTGTTTTCCCAATTAGCTAATTTAGCTTTATTAGCTGCTCTAATTCGCTTTTTTTGTTGGCTATGAGCATAAATTGAACTTGCGCTTGATATCGCGAATGTTCCTATTGTTACTGGATCGCACACGGCAAAATTCTATAAAGGTTAATTTGTTGGGACCATGTTCAAGTTCACGTAAGAACTTAAATCCCAGGAACTTTAGAAGTTTTAGATGAACAGTATTCCGTTTATCTACAATATTCCAAAGAAGTTTTTCTTCTCTGCTTTCTATGAATCGTTTGGCTTCACGTGCAAAGGTTAATGGGTAGTCATATATTGCGGGTGTACATAACATCCATACTTGACCATTATCATGCACTCCAGCTAATCCGGCAGTCTTGCCGTTAGGTACTTCAAACCAAACTGCATCACCGTTGAAAGCTGTCATGGGGATTAAGAAAAGTGGGAAATGGCCATGGCCTTCAAACACTTCTCTATAATCATCAGGAAGAAGATTAGAGGCCACTTCAACAGCAGCCTCCATTGTCATTGGGTGAATGTATTTAGACACGTTTATAATATTTAGAATTATAATCCCCTTCCCATGTCATTGAATGGAGTGTCGCTGGGGCAGGGTGGGAAGATTTTAAATGAACACTTAAATTAGTATTCTTATCATAAGCTGGTATAGTATGTATATAATCTTCTGCTATACCTAAAGAACTAGCACTATAACTATCCCATTCTATAGACTCATAAGTCTTAGTATAATCAGATCTACCTTTTCTTTTTAAAGTAACATCTATTAGACCAACAGTTCCAAAGGTAAAGTTTAATCTATGTACTATTAGAGACCCACGAGTCTCAGAACGTACACTAGAACCTTCCTTTTGTTGTACATATACTGTAGGTAGTTCGACTTCCATTTCATATAAATATCCTAGAACAATATCTTGTCCAGTCCAATCACCTTCAAATGTTATGTCGCTACCATCTATAGTACCTTCAGCATATCTACCTTTATTTGAACCAGTTTTATGGCAATAGACTGCTAATTGAGATGAACTGTTATATCCAGTAGGTTTAGTAAATTTAGTTTTATTTGTACTAGTAGCGTAACTTAAAGAACCGGAAGCTATAACTGATTTTGTATCTAAATGTATTTTATATGCTTCTGTATCTACTAATGTTGTATCATCTTCTTTCTTAAGATCAATAGATTCTAATGTATAATTGCTACTATTTTTAATAATTGCATAATATACATCATCCATTATTGTATGGAAAGTTACCGTACCTGGGAGAATCCATTTAAACCAAGCTGATTGTACTCTTTTTTGAGCTTGGTTAAAGTATCTATAACCCCATACTTCATTATTATCTTGAGTACCAAATAACACCACGTTATTTTCAGTAGAAGCTGCAGGTAAATCGATGTCATCAGGAAATAATTTAGATATAACTTTACTTTGTTCAGCAACATCAGGTTCAGAATTTCTTTGTATATTAATCATTTCATAAAATCTGCTGTTTTTAGCAGTACTATTTATGAAACCTACAGTAACACCTAAAGAAAATGGATGAGTTTTTTCATTAAATGCATAAGAAGATAAGTAAGATATCCTTGCTGTTTCTGGAGTCATTAAAGACTCATCTGTTGACAACAAGAACTGCTCATTAGCACTGAACATTAATAAACCATTATTAACTTCTACAGCATCGTATAATGATGCAGGATGAGTAGAACTAGATTGTAAATCTATTGGATCAGCATTAGATATAGCGAAAGCTGTCTTAGCCCAGAAGTTAAAATAGTCATTAGTTCTAGATAATATAGCATTTTCAGCACTTAAAAATCCTAATCTGTTTCTATAGTAAAATACTTTATTAATAGTATTACCAACGAAAGATGGTTTAGGGTTAGTGATATCATCACCTACATCTCTATCATCCCATGCTGGATATTCAAATCTAAATATACCATTAACATAATGAGCTGCTGCTGCGCCATTGATTGAATAAGATCCGTAAATTAAAGTCTGAGCATTATTACCTGTACCTGTTAAATTAATAGCAGTACCCGCTGTTGCGTTAGCTGAGCTAGTTGCTAATTTAATTGTATTAGCATCTACTTTAATAACATAATAATTAGTAGCATCTGTAAGCCCGGCTAAAGTTGTACCTCCACCGTTCTTATATAAGACGACATCGCCTGTAGAACGCCCATGACTAGTAGCAGTAATCTGTTCATTACTAGTATTTACAGCAGACGTAGCTATAGTATATTGAGTACTAGGTAAACCTCTATTTAATCTAAGAGGCATAGTATCTTGATCAAACTTAATATCTAAATCAGGAGCTGCACATTCTTCCCAAGTACCAGTACCGAATCTACTATAAGGTGTAAATGTTACTGTTTCACCTGAGCTTATAGATCCAGGTAAAAGGTCACCAACTGTAAACGTAGTACTACCTGTTACAATTATTTCTCTTTGTCCATCAGTGGCTGCTCCGCTAGTATAATCTAAGCTAACAATATCACCTGTTGACAAACCGTGGTTAGCTGTAGTGGTGATCGTACATATACCATGAGTATACGTCATCGAAGTGGCTCCAATAGTACCTGAAGCAGAATCCGTAACAGTAAATGTATCAGCAGTTATATTCGCTATTGTATATGTACCGTCTGTAGCAGCTCCTGAGAACGCACAAACAACTTGATCTCCTACTATTAATCCGTGGTCAGCATCTGTAATAGTTATCGTTGTACCAGACCTAGTATAAGATCCTGAAAGAGATCCACTAGCAGCTCTTGCATAAGTACCACTTTGATCTATATCTTCTTCAGTACCTTCTGCTTTAAATTTTAGATAGTAATCGTCTTCTTCTTCACCACTATTAACAACTCTTACTACATATCCATGTCTACATGCTTTTGGTAATTCGGTTATATCATTAGCTGATGTAGTAATGATATCCATTAATTGACCTTCTGCTGTGGTTAATTGGAATGGAGTTGCTCTATATAAATGTAGCCCATTACCACATATTGTAGTTGTAATACCTGTACCTGGAATAGCGTCTAATGCATTCTTGATACCACTTATAATAGTTTCTGAAGCTACTATTTCATTACCATCAGCAGAAGTAGATGGTGGTCTTACTAAAGCAACATTAGCACGAGCAGTAATAGCTGCATGAGATAGAACTTTTACTGTAGTAGAAGAACCTTTTGAATTAGTATGAGCATGTTCATCACCAGTTGTCCAACCTTCTCCACCACATTGTAATTTAGCATAGCCTTGATATGAATCATCATAATCAGAACCATTACTTACAGGTACACAACGTATATCAATTTCATATCTTAAATTACTTTTACCACCTGAACTTGCGTTTGGTGGTGATGTATCTCCTATAGCTGTACCTGAACTTGTATTATTTGGAGGTACTGACATTCTATGTTGTCCAGCACACTTACCATCATTTGCATATCCAGGTATACTACCTGTACCTACAGGGTTTTTACATTCAACTGATGTAGCTGTATTATATGTAATAGTACTATTATCATCTGGATCAAATATATCTAATGAATATTGTTTTCCATAAGCTACAGAACGTATTGAAATAAACGCTTCATTAATCGAAACATTTGTTTTATCAGTGGATGTACTTTTCATTGCCACTGTTGTCTTTCTATTTGTAAATAGAACTGTTTCGTTTAAATTTAACGATTGTATCTCATCAGAATTTGTATGAATTAAATAGGTAGCTAAATTTGAACCTGCTACATTAGCATAATCTACAGGTATTTCTACTCCATCACTACATCTCCATACTTTTATAGCACCTGTAGTAGCTACTTGTCCTATAAATCTTTGTCCTTCTTCGTCAGCTCTATAAATATAAAACCATTTACCTGAAGCAGCTGGTGTAACAGCCGATATTAAATCACTACCAGGTCTTTTCATTAGACCACGTGTTATATCAGGTAATCCGTTTTTTAAATTTACAACTTGTCCAGGTGATTTCAATTCATCTGGTTGTTCTGACATACCTAAGACATAATTAGGAACTTGTTGCGTAACGCTTGTCATTATCTTCTTAATGAATTATAAGGTTGATAGGATTGATATGCTGAATCATCTGGCCAACCAAAGAATGAATGATCTCCTTGATTACATTCATATTCCATACAGGCAGCTCTTGCTTGCCCTTCGAATGTAGACATCATTTGTTGTAATTGAGGGTTAGCTACAAGTTGTACTGCAGCTCTACCAGCAGCTTTATATATTATATAACGTTGGAATACTGTAGGGATATCTTCAAATTCTAATAACCGTACAACATTAACATGGAAATAATCATCATCTGGGTATTCAAACGTATGATTTACTTTGTCATATAATTTCCAAACTCCATCAGTATCTTTTCTTCTTACGAAATCACGGGTTTTATCCCATGAATCTTCCATATCAATTCTAACATAAGTAGAATCAATTATAATTTTATTATCTGAACCTGTATATTGTTTGATATGATTCTCTCGATTAAAGACCCATCCTTCAGTTTGCACATCTTGATTGCTTTCTTTCAAAAGATTATAGATGAATGCAATTTCAGGGTTATCAAAATCTAATGTAGAGATAGGTGATTGACCAATACTACCCAAGATTGTATTAACTGCGGATAGTTCTGTATCGATATCAATAGTCGTGGGAGTAGAAGTCATAGGTATAAATATTTATGAATAAAAAAAAGGGAGGTCCGAAAACCTCCCGTATGTATGGTTACTCTAATTGAGCTGTAACCACGGCGCATGTATCAAGAGTGCCGGATCCACCGACGGTGTGATATGCTAACCGTAAATTTTTTGTAGTAGATGCTACTGCCGAAGGAGTTGCACCACCACTAGTTTTAGAAGGAGATATACGTGTCTCTGTACCTTGACATGAACCGTATTCTCCAACTGCTGTTGGGACTGCCATAATATTATATTGTTATGAAACGGTACCTATATTACCAGGGCTAAGATGTTGCCTACCGTACTCCAATGGAGTTGGAGGATCTTTCGTAACGGTTTGCTTAACCTTGCCTATGCCTGCATAATCAGTTGTGTTTGCGGTATCATAAGCACCTTTAGATCTGGTTATAGTAGTAGCGGTACCTGGACGAAGTGACATAATTAGCTACGTGCGGAAGTTAATTCAATCGCAGCTGCAGGGTTCAAATCAGCACAACCCATTGCCAAACGACCAACCATTACATCACCTTGATACAGTACGGAAACGTCACCGCCCGTTACTTGTACTTGTGGGCCAATGGCTTCTACAATTCCAGCTGCATCTTTCTGATAGATAAGACCGCAGTGTGTAGAGAAGTCACCGTTGTAATCATTGTTCTCACCAGAAACAGGGTTAACTGTACCAGCAAGGAAAGGTAGGTTGTTAGAACGCTTGATTTGAATACCAGCAATTTCAACTAGACCTTCACCAGAGTTTAGGTTACCTTGTGAGTTACCATAGTCTCTGTTAAGAATGTTAGAAGATACCTGAGATACAAGGGCATAGTACTGACGTGGGTTTAGTACGGCTGTACGTCCTGTCTTAGGTAGGTTCTTTTCATCTAGAACAGCTGCTGCTTCAAAGAAGGCATCTACTAATGCTTGAGCTTCATACTCCTTAGTTACTCCTAATTCAATCTGAGTACCACCTGGTTCTGGACCTGGAGATGCTGAGATAGGATGAGCCTTTCTTGCAGCTAGTGCAATTGTACGGAAGACTTTCTTATCATAAGCTTCTGCAAGAGCGTGACCGATCTTAGAAGAAATCTCTGATCTTAGAGAGTAGTGTGCAAGTGTCTCATCGAGATCATATACGAATGCACTAGAGATGAGTAGATCATCACAATTGATGGTCTTCTCAGCTACTGGTGGATCGCCTGATCCAAGGATTGGTTCACCAGGAGTATGGTAAGCCGCTTGCATGCGTCCCGTGAAGATGAACTGTAATGAGCGTCCATTCTTTAGGGTACGTCTTTGTACTGTATCACGTGCAATCGTAGCACTTTCGTAAGCTTTGAATAGCTCACCTGAGAACAGCTTTAAATAGGTTGCGTACTTGGTGTTATATACCTGAGATCCAGCGGTATTAGAGACCGCCTTATTCAGCGCACCGAGTACTGATTGTGTGGCGTTAGCCATTATATTAAAGAGTTTGTATAAGTTTACAGACTCTCAACGTTGAGAAAATTTTTTGAATTATTTTTGTGGTCTATCCCACCGTCTAGACAGCTTAAGGGTATCCACCGTGGTGGGCCAAAAGCCAAAGCGAGCTATCGGAATCGAACCGATGAACCTAGCTTGGAAGGCTAGAGTTTTACCGCTAAACTAAGCTCGCGAAAGGAGGGGTGAATCCTCCAATCCAAAGTTATTTAGAAACGTAATACTTCTAGGTATGAACCTTCGTTAAGCTTAGTATCATTTCCATGGTTTGCTCTCTGTCCAATTTGGATAGCGAGTGTACCAGCATTAGCACCAGCTTCTACGAAACCGTCTACATAAGCATAGTAATCACCATCAGCTGCAGTAATTGCAACTTCTGCTGTACCAGTTCCAGCTACATCAAGGTAACCTGTTTCTGATACTTCACCAGAAATAGTATCTTCACTAACTCTGCGAATAGCTCTGTAAGCAGTGCTAGAAGTAGGAGTTGTGATCTTGTACTTCATGTCACCATCAAGGTAAGAGAAGTCAAGCTTTGCTCTAAATAATACACGCTCATATTTACCAAGCTGGAAGCTTAGAGGTGTGCGATAAGTCGTACCATCTTCACCACCACCATGAGCAACACCACCATAAGTAGCATTGTCAATGATGTAAGCATCAGTTATAATACCAGCAGTTTGCCAATCAGCATTACTATAATGTACAGTTCCTGCAGATTCGTTAGCATAAAAAGCCATGATTAAAAATTGTATAGGTTAATTGACCTCACGTAGTTCCGCTACGTAAGACGTTAATAGTTTTCCGTGGTTTCGCACGGTGGGCAAGATCTACAATGCTGATGTTCTGTCATATGTAGACCTTCTACAAAAATGAAAAACACCAGGAGCATCGTTAAGACGCTCCAAGGTGCTTGTAAACATTTATGCATTAGAAGCTATACTTAGCCCCGAGCTTGGTACCCCATGTGTTATCAGTATCTTCATCAAATACATTTGAGAAAGCTACTTCACCATAGATACCTAGCTTTTCAGTAGCTGCTACAGAGCCACCTACTTTACCAGACCAATTAGAATCAGAATCAACACCGTCTGCAGCGTTGATTGTCTTACCGCCTTGTGCATACCAGTCAAAAGAACCAAGTGTGTTCTCAAAACCTAGATGTAGATCAGTAGCTCTGGAAGTGTAATCAGATCCAGTATAGTTACCATTAGTTTCTACATTTACATAAGGTCCAGCAATTGCAGGAGCTGAAGCGATAGATGCCGCTAGGGCTAGAGCAAGTTTTTTCATTAAGTTATTTAGAATTTGTGTGAGTAGTTTTTACATACTTCACGCCACGATAGGTTAAAGTCATAGTAATACCTTAAGCTACCAAAGCCCCGTTCCATGCCTTGGTTTTCATGCGTCCATAAAAATGGATGAACGGACGTGGCGTTTGTATTATTTTTTAGGGGGTCTCCCTTTCTTTGTACCGTAAGTACCTTTGCCTTTAGGCATATTGTTTCTCTGTTGTTGCCGCTAAGTCAAGCGGGAAATTGTGAGCGTTTCTTTCATGCATTACTTCCATACCTAAGTTCGCTCTGTTTAAGACGTCAGCCCAGGTAGGAACGACTTGGCCATTTGCATCAACCACGGATTGGTTGAAATTAAATCCGTTAAGATTGAACGCCATGGTTGAAACTCCCATAGCGGTAATCCATATGCAAACGACGGGCCAAGTAGCCAGGAAAAAATGAAGAGAACGGCTATTATTAAAAGAAGCATACTGGAATATAAGTCTCCCAAAGTAGCCATGAGCCGCAACGATATTATACGTCTCTTCCTCTTGACCGAACTTATATCCATAATTTTGTGATACTTCTTCAGTCGTTTCTGCAATAAGCGAGGAAGTAACAAGACTTCCGTGCATAGCAGCGAATAGAGCTCCGCCGAATACCCCTGCAACACCGAGCATGTGGAAAGGATGCATAAGAATATTATGTTCTGCCTGAAACACAAACATAAAATTAAAAGTGCCTGAAATACCAAGAGGCATACCATCACTGAAACTCCCCTGTCCAAAAGGATATATGAGGAATACTGCGAAAGCTGCAGACACTGGTGCTGAATAAGCTACGCATATCCACGGGCGCATGCCTAATCTATAACTAAGTTCCCATTGGCGTCCCATGTAAGCGCAGATGCCAATGAGGAAGTGGAAGATGACGAGTTGATATGTCCCTCCATTGTAGAGCCATTCGTCAATTGTAGCAGCTTCCCAAATTGGGTAGAAATGCATACCGATGGCGTTGCTTGACGGGACGATTGCCCCTGAGATGATGTTGTTTCCATATAGAAGAGAACCAGCTACGGGTTCGCGAATACCATCTATATCAACTGGAGGAGCTGCAACAAAAGCTATAAGAAAAGCAGTTGCTGCTGTTAGTAGTGCAGGGATCATTAGAACACCGAACCAACCAACGTAAAGTCGGTTGTCGGTACTAGTAACCCAGTCACAAAAACTCTGCCAGTTGTTAGTTGGTTTTGTTAATGTTACTGTAGTTGCCATTTAGAAAATGCCAGGTAAAATTTGTCCTGTTGTTATGTAAGCTCCGAGAGCAGCAGCTATACCGATCATGGCTAAACGGCCATTCAGTTCTTCAGCATCGTGCATGTTGTCGTTGTTGTTCATAACTATAGGTTGAGGTTCATGGGGGAAAATGTTTTGTTTACCGTATTCAGTTATAACGGTCATATTAAAAAATAAAATAACAATCAGTGGCGGTGACGATGAACTGTTCGGGCCGCCAATGATTCTACTTTACATCTCTACGCCAGCGTCACTATTATCGACGGTCCGGCCTACAACTTTTTTATTATGGGCTAATTGATCAGCCATTGATTGGGCAGGGTTGTAAGGAATAAACCAACGGTCACCAGCTGTATTAACCTTATACTTAGTTTGCATAGCATCAGGTCTTTGTTCTGGATCATAACCAGTTGTATCTACTCCATCATTTCTTACTCTATCAGCCATGGTTTTTTATGATTAGTATTTTAAGTTGGATCTTTCTAGTTTATCGTATATATCCTGACGATAAGCAGGGTCACTATCATAGCGAGGATCACTCATAGCTTTGACTACTTCAGCTTGACTACGGAAAGCATCGTTTGATGTTTGGGCAGGTTTACCTTGTAACATACGACCTTCGTAACCATTAGCTTCGTCATATTTAGATTTCATTCCAGAGATTGCTATTTTAATAGCTTCTGGATTACCTAATTCTACAACGGAATCAAAACCTTTTATTTCAGATTGATCTAAATTATCTACAGCCCATTGTAATATATCATTATATTTTTGTTGGCCACCTACTGAATCTTGTACATTTTTAACTTGTTCATCAGACATATCTGTTGCTATGTCGTCTTGTTTAGCAGGTGATGATTTTGAAGCTTCCATATAAGCTTCTACTAATTCTTTGCTACTCATGTCAGAGAACTTAGCCATGGTTTCGTCTGACAACTTACCATCGTTTTCGTTCCATTCTTTTGTAGCATCATTAATTAATGATACGCCTGGACTGTCTTCTATTTCTTCTTCTTTCTCTTCTTTCTCAGATTCAGGTTCAGCTTTCTCAGCTTTATCATCATCTTTGTCAGAACCAAACTTCTTTTGTAATTCTATGTAGGCTTTCTCGAGCTCTTCAGCATTCTCGAATTTACCGGCATACTGTTTAGCTTCTTCGTCACCTAATTTCTCCGCTACCTCTAAAGAGTTCTGCTCATCTTCAGTTAATTCAGGAGCATCAGTAGGGGCGGGGTTATACGTCAGTGTTTCCGTCATCTTTAAATCCGTTAGCAGTTGTTACTTGTAATTGACCAAGACCAACTGTAGTTACGAACTCTTGTTCTACACCTACAGTAGGTTCTCCGATCAATGGTTGTGGAGCATATTTATTAGTATCAAAAGAGGTAGGTTTAGCAATCTCTTTTTCATCTAAAGGTTCTGGTTTACTCACCTTCGGTAGGGGCTTCGCCTTCGATACCCTCTTCGGGCGGGATGGTTTGGTTTTGTCCATTAATTATATTCTGAAATGCTTCTCCTGCAGCAGGGTTCTTAGTTGGATCAGCCAATGGAGAATTAGCCATTTGACCTGTCTGTTCTAATAGCGCTTGCTGTTGAGCGGCTTGTTGTTGTGCTTGTAATTCTTGTTGTAACTCTTCTTCAGTCTTAACAAGATTCAATGTATCAATACCTTGTGATGCAGCAAGACGTTTAATATATTCATCAGGTTTTAGGAATTGTCCTATAACTTCTGGACCCATTGTTTGTGCAAGGGTTTGAATAAATTGTATTAGACTTTGCTGATCTTGTCCTCTACCTAATGCGTTAACACCAGCAACTATCTGTGGTCTAACTAAATCTTTAGGTAACTTAGGTATTTGATTACTACGTTGTAGTATATGTAACGTTCTATTTAAGTATGGTACTAAGAACTCAACAGTTAACAGTGAGAATAACCCACCTAATTGTTGTTCTAGTTCCATCTGAGTAAGGCGTACCTCCTCAGCAGTTGTGCGTTCACTTTGTCTAATTTGTAAGACAAGGAAAGCATCATTTATTCTACGCTCTAAAGTACCGGATTGTTCAGCAGCTGTTCTGAAATCAGCAGTTTTACCTACTTGAATCACAGCAACATCGTCAGGTCTACCCTGTACGATTGCACCATTACCAGCTTGAGCTATAGTTTGTGGCTTAGTAGTTGATGAAGGTGATACTAAGAATACTACTTTAGCAGCTGCAGCGCTGCCTTCGACTAAGGCTTGTGACAGTCCTTCAAGTGATCTTAAATCACCTAAGAACTCTTCAACTCTACCTCTTCCGTAATCTTCACCATCTACTGTATTGAATCTGAGTACTAACCATGGATTAGCTTTCTTTGGAGCTGTGCTGCGGCTTCCAGGTAAGATCTTATCGAATGCTTCCTGGTGCCAGACCCATCTCCCACTGCTTTCATCCACTCGGATGTAGGTGTATACCTCAACATCATTATCATCGGATCCTGTCTTATGACCATCATCCCCAGGGGCATTAGGTTTCGATACTGGCAGATCCATACCAAGCATCCTTCGACTTATAAGTTCCTTTGTTACTACTTCACAAACGTTACCATTACCATCTCTACTGACAACGAAACGGTTTAAGGGATAGTTTTTTAAACCATCTTTACCCATAAATATTAATGCGTTACCAGATACTATTAAATGTTTTAGTGCCTGATGAACTACAACTCTATCACTAGAGGCATTAATATAATCCATTATCATTCTCTCCATCTTGGAGAAAGATAGATCTAGTTCACTTCTAACTTGTCTTGGTATCTCTTCACCTAACTTATCATCTCTAATTTGTAACTTAAAGAAACTAGTTTGTGGTGGCAATAAAGCAAGCATTAATTTTGCTGCTAAATTGACAACAGCCTTAGAGCCTACTGACTGCCAAGGCTGTATTAACTTTTGCCAAGTTGGTCGTGTACTTAAATCTTCTTGTACTAAATAAGGTAACGTTAATCTGGAACATTCAACCGCAGTATCAAGGAACTGATTTCTACCTGTTGTTAGTTGATTGTACCTTTCACGTGCATTCATAATTTATTCCGCTGGCGGAGTAATACCTTGAGTAGGTGTATCAGGTACATCACCTGAAATTGCTGAGAATTCTTTAACTCCTGCTTTTAATTGTTCAATTTTTTTAGCTTTCTTTTTCTTACTCCTTACTAAATCCTCTTCTTTATCAACCTTTTCTACCTTCTCAGGAGCAGGTGTAGCTTTTGGAGGAGGAGGAGTAGCTAACATTGGGGGCGGTTTAATTGGATCAGGTTGTTCAACCTTGATTTCACGTGGTCCTAGACACATTAGTTTTCTTCCTGTAGTGATTTAATATAGTCTACAACACTGGCTTGACCAGCTCTGTACATGATTGATTCTATCTGTTCTTTAGGGTGGACAGGTCTCCATTTAAAATGGTCTTCTACTTGTTGTAGTAAGTCTTCCACCCTTTCGTTATGTAGTTTAAGCGTATTTAGGGAGATTGACATTGTTATGTTCAAAGAACGCTGGCATCCTAGCTCGCTGTGTCTCAGAAAATTCTGGGGCTTTGCCTTCATACATTAGGCGATCACTAGCATCCAGCCAAAATTTTTTGTCCAAATATTTATCGGTAGTATTAATACCTAGGGGTTGGAATACCCAGTTAATGGTGGCCTTCCTAAGTTTATCCAAAGATTGACTAGGAGTATAGCCCATATCAGTACATACGAGAGAATTACAGGCAACGTGTATTTGTTCGTCTCTGGAAATATCAGCTGATACCGTTCTGAGACCAGCATCACCACAAAACCTAAAAAAAGGAAGAAGTACAAAGAATATAGCACGTTCAGCTACCAAAGCTTTTAATATAGTGTGATCAGGGTGTTCTTCCCAAGCTGTTCTCAATCGGAGTGCTTCTGCCTCAGCCGTAGGGTCAGTCCCAATTGAATTAGCAATATACCCAAGAGCAAGGTCATGATTTTCCTCATCTTTAACGTTTGATTCTAACAGTACTCTAGCAGATTCGGGAACGCCTTTATCAAGGCTTTCTGTAACCCACTCGCCCACTGGTAACTCCATGTGGCGTATTGCAAGAGCACGGTAGATGGTTTCTTCAGCACCTTCTTTGAGTTTACCAGCTGTGGTTTGAACGGGAGTCCACTTACGCTTTCTCCCAAGTAATTTTTCATAAGGATCTTTCTTCATTATTCTTGACAGTCACAAGTTACGGGCTCGTTTCCGAGTATATCCTGTAAGTAATCTTCAACATCATCTTCACCTAATGCAGCATATGCACTAGTTTTATCTTGTGTATCATTCATCACCTGCAGGGAGTAGTATAAGGAGGTCTGGGGTGATAGCAACCACTCTTCCACGAAGTTCCTGTCGTATGTCACAACATCACTCCAGCTATTAAATGAATAGCCGTGAAGAAGTCCTGTATTTTCTAACATAATCATCAGTTGATCTGCTACTTGTTTGTAAGCATCCCAACCTACTTCACTAGCGATTTCTACATCGCCATAATCATAGTGTTCTACACCAAATGTTCCT
>VTLG01013163.1_pt1 | contig 22597 bp, 41 predicted proteins | sample 4694571 | NCBI WGS metagenome assembly VTLG01 (sample SAMN12604809, study PRJNA352737) | marine metagenome | biome: ENVO:00000447; feature: ENVO:00000209|ENVO:00000569|ENVO:01000036; material: ENVO:00002151; isolation source: viral sequences binned using virsorter ...
ATATAAGTTCCTGTATCACCAAATAATAATTTGTTAGTTGAATTTAAAGTTAATCCTGTACCGTCTGTGTGAGTTAAAGTTGTATCTGAATCTGCACCAAAACTTAATACTGCAGAGTCACTTAATAGTTTAAGATCATCACCAATAACAGCATCTTTTGCTACAGATAAACCACCGTCGGTTTGTAGTGAACCATCCGTTGTAGAAGTTGCTTCAGTTGTGTCATCTGTTTTTACAATACCACTAGCTGTAATTGTTGTAGCTGTTAGTGCTTGCGCAGCAATTGTGCTACCTGATTGCGCTGTAAAAGTATTTGCTGTAAATTGAAAATCATCTGCTCCTGCAATTTTAATATCTATTTGGTCATCAGTATCTGCTGTAATAGTTGTATCACCATCAGCATCTAAAACTAATTCTCTTCCTTCAATGTCAAGTGCTCCACCAAAACCTGCATCAACAAGATTTGTTCCATCTGAATAAACTAATCTTGTAGTTTTTTCTGATACACCAAAAGTAATACCAGTTCCTGACGCTGTTTTAAATTGAACAGTGTAAGCACCTGATGTGCCGTTAGTTACAATGTAAACTTTTTCAATTGAATCTGGAACAGTTACAATAGAGTTACCTGTTATTGTTCCTGTTAATTTTATAACTGCGTGACGAGCAACTGATGTTGATTCTGTTGCGTCTCCATCTGTAATTGATAATGCTGTTGTTCCACCACTAGTTACTGCTTGTTCCACGTAACCAGCAATTGCTTTTTCAACAATTTGTAAATTAGTATTAGTTTTTGTTCCCCATGTACCAGCATTTTCGCCAGTTGCCATTAGTTCTATACCGAGATCTGAATAACTTGATGCCATAATTTAATCCTTAAGGTGTAGGTGTGTTAACTGGTATTCTGACCGTACCATCTGTATAGTCATCTCTTCGTCTTCTACCTATTTGTTCTCCTCCAAATTTTTGTACTTCTTGTTGGTATTTTTGTTCGTATAGTTGTAACATATCTATAGGTCCTTTTAAAAAACCATAGGTTTCTGCTAGACAACAATATAGCAGACCATTTGGAAAATTCATACTAATATAATTAGTGTCATTATTTTCTAATAATGCTGGAGCTGCGTTGTAATGAATTTTATAAGCAAACGTCCCGCTTGGTGTTGGTGATACAATTATAGATCCAGAGTTTGATGAACTCTCTCCAGTTGCTCCTGTATCTAGCATTGCATAATATTTTGGTGTTCCAGTAGATGTAGTTGCTGAAATATATTCTTCTAAAAATGTTAAATCTCTTTTTTCTAAATATGTATTAGCTCCAGTATAAGTAGATCCAGTTGCAGTATAAACTTGCACTGCTCTAACAAATACAGCTCCTGCAGGAACTGTTACAGTGCCTGTTCCAGATGTAAAATTACCTGTGGATGTTTTTCTATCAGCATCAATTGGCACATCTCTAAAAATTCTATATTGTGCGTTTAAAATAATATTTTCTAAAACTGAATCTGACAACACATTAGTATCTACTTCTGTATAACTTCTAATTTGTGTTTTTAATCCTGATGCACTTAATCCTGCCATATTATGCTGTCAATGTTGCTGGACCAGCCGAACAACTATTGCCTCCTCCTGATGTACTACCACTTGTAGCAGTGTTTGTGTCTACAGTAAAGTGATAGAAATCTGTTGTGTTAGTAATGTTTCCGCTTGAATCTCTTTTACCGACTGTGATAGAGTATCCTGCAGATTTTGCTATGTTAGAACCTGTAATTCCATCAAAGTTTGTTGGATTATTAAATGATGCAGAAGTCGAAGGTGCTCCTCTAAATCTTACTGTATCACTTGTAGATCTTCCGTGAGATTTTTCAAATACATTTATAATACCTGATGATGCTGCAATTGTTTCAAAAGGATTAGGTCCTAATATTGCAACAACTTCGTTTTCAGTTCTATCAACTCTAGCATCTAATAATCCTTCTGCATCTGCTCCTCTTGTTCTTAATTCTAATTGAGGATGTTTTTCTTCATATTCTGTTCTATGAACAAAAGAACCATTCCATTCTTTCATCATTTCAGTGTATGGAAATTCCATTCCAGATCTATCTGATATTGCTTTTGAATATTTTCCTCTTGCCATTATGTTCCTGGGTAATAAGTTTTAGGTGTTATGTGAACACTAGTTGAAGAACCATCTTCTGATAAAGCTCTAGCTAATTCATCCTCGTAATACAGTTTCATAGCTTGTATTCTTTCAGGTGCAAATTTTTGAGCTAGATAAAAAGCTAGACCTGAAACCATACAAGGAACAAATCTAAATGGTACATCTGTTGCATCTGTATAAGTTGAATCTGCATCTTGTATTCTTTTAACATAATAAAAATGTAAATCTTTAGAAGCGTTAGATGAATCTGCTGTTGGATAAACTGTTAAAGTAGTTTTATCTATAAATCTTTGCACAAAATATTGTGAGGGTGTTCCTTTAGATAATTTATTAGATAATGCAGAATATGTTGATCTATCTATTTTTGTTAGAGCTTGATCTGCTTGCGATGTAGATGTTCTGCTGGTTCTTAAAGTTGCTTCTAAAATATCTGCTACACCATAGACACTAGATGTTGCATTTGTGCTAGAACTTGTGCCATCTCCAGTTGCTCTATAAAAAGTGTATTCAGCTTGACCTTCAATTAAATCAATATTTGTTTCTGCTACCTCCCAATAGTGCAAACCTCTATTACCCCATTCTTGAAACATTATATTTAAAGAACGTCTTGCAGATCTTAATTGATATCCAGAAGTTACTTGTGAACCTATTCGTTCATATGCTTCTGCTATTAAATCATCTACAGCAAAAGTTTTGTCAAAAGTAACTGTGCCTGAAGTTGTATTGGCCATCAGTTACCTCCTAATATGATTTTCTTAATTCTAATACTATTGTATAATGATCGTGAGCCGTGTGACCATGTGTTGTTAAATCAATATCACCAGTTATACCTGAACCAGCATTATTTTTAATTCCACCAAATGATCTGTAATCCCAGTGTCCTTGAACATTACCTGCTGCTGCACTTCCACCTAAAACTAATCCTACAACGTTAGAAGTAGCATCAAATTCTAATGCTGCTCTTAATCCTCCAACGTCATACCAAACTTGATCTATTGTAACTCTGGTACAAGTTTCACCTTGAGCATTTGTATTTAAAGCTGATACGTCAACTTTTTTTACTGAACTTTCTCCAGTTCCATCTGAAATATTAGTAAGTTTAATTACTGCTCTTTTATCTGTGTCAACTATTGTTTGACTTGTTACTGCGTCTGCCATTTTTTCTCCTGTTAGAGAACGGGGCCAAAGCCCCGCTCTAATTAAAGTTAGTTATTATTGATCTGCAAATGCAGGTACATCTGCACCTTCTGCTTGACCCCAAATATAATAGTTTGTGCTATCTTTAGCCAAAATATTTATCTCAAATAAACCAAAATCTGTAAGAGTTAGTTTTGAGTTAGAGTTTCCATCAGAATAAACAGATACGTTATCTGCATTTGAATCTAAGTGAATAACTCCACCAATAAAAAAATTACTATTTCCTGGTGTTATTATAATTAAATTTTCTGCTTCTTCCGCAGCACCACCATAAATAAATTTAAAGTGAGAGCCAGCAACTGGAGCTGGTAAAGTTATAGTTCTATTACTTCCAAGTGCAGGAACTACAAGAGTTCTTCCACTGTGTGTTGCGTTATCAAGAGTTTTATTCTCATCTCCTAATGCAACGGGTCCATCACCTAAAGTAATAATTTCAGTAATTGCTCCAGTAGTAGAGTTTTTACTAATTGTTTTAAAAGTATCTTCAGATCTTATTGGACCTGAAAAAGTTGTTTTAGCCATAATATTCCTCCTAGAATATTTAAATGTAGTCCCTAGGGGCATGTCGACTATACACGTCTACATTTAATTTATTTTAATTTATATAGTGTGACTTTTATACAACAGTTTTTAATAGAGTGCAAGAGAGCCTGTAATGCGGATTGGATTTTTCCAACGATGTAGCTTTTTATTAAGTAGCTACAGAAACTTGTGGAGCGGCACCTTCAATAGTATTTTGCCTGTGAGCAATTTTAGCTTCTTCAAGCTTAATTTCAGTGATGACTTCCCTGACTTTGTCATCGATCCGAACCATTTCAAGAGTATATCTACCATTAGACAGATGCTCCTGTTCCCACTTCAACTCCAAGGACCTTTTTTGTTTGTATAGGTCTTGTATCATTGATAACCTCCTCATAGGTTATTCTGTTAACCTTGTTATCATAAGATATTCCAAGGTTTTCCCAATTTATACTTTTTTCTCCCAATTTGTCAAGGATTGATTCTTCAAGAGAATTGGCGTTATCTTCAGACAAAACTTCAAATTTTGTATGATGATCGTAAGCCCATATATTTATTAGGAATTTTTTCATAATTTTACTTTCTAATTAGAATGTGGCGGAACTATGTCCCGCCACAAAATTATTACGATTATGCTCCTGGTGATCCAAAGATACCTCTCCAGTCAGAGAACCCAAATGAGTATCTCTCTCTAGCTTTGTATCTAACGTTACCAGTTGTGAAGTCACCTTCCATAGCTGTTTTCATCGGTGCTCTAACAAAGTGTTTTAAACCATTAGGCACGTCTGTTTTAATGAAAAACGCATCTGTATCAGTTAAGTAGTGGTTGACCACATAACCTTGTGGTACCATTCCTTTAGATACAACTGCATTAATATCATTGTCAGCTGTTCCAGTTCTTCCAGCAGATTTCATTAATCTCTCAGCTGTAAATTGTAAAGCTGAAGGTATAATTAATTTAGTACCTTGAGCTGCAATTTTTAAACCTCTTTCGTCAGTCAAAGCAGCAATATCTATTAAAGATTGCTCCAATGATGTTTCGTTAAGGTCAGCTGCAGTTGATAATTCATTTCTGTCTGTTCCTGCAACGATTGGGTGGTCAGTAGCACAAAGCTCTTTACCATCACCGCCTGCAGAAGATGAACTAAACGCATTGTTTAACACATTAGCTGCTTTCACTTGTTTAGTGTTAGCCATTGATCTTGCTAAAGCTTTTGTATATCTAGACGCAAGTCTATCATACAAGTTATCCTCGATTGCTTCTTCAGTAATCGCAAATGCTAACGCAAGTGTTTCATGTGTGTAACGAGCTGTGAAAGTTTCTTGTGCACTGTCAAAAGAAATTGAAGTTCCTTCAGCTTTGATCGGTGCATTTGCAAAACCAGATAACATAACTTCTTCTTCAAAAGCTCTGTCACTGTTTTCTGTGTCAAAAATTTCCGCATGCTCATTAGCATAGTTGTTATATTCCAAGCCGAATAGTGCATTCAAACCTGGCTCTAGTTCTTTAACTAGTTGTCCTCTTGATATAGCCATAATTTAATCTCCTATTCCGCTATTATACGCCAGTTGCGGTCATATAGAAGTGTTCATTGATGATCACTTTAAAATTACAATTAGCAGATGTTAAATCGCTATTGTCTGGATCGTCTGAAACTCCGATGATTCGCAAGTTAGCTGTAGTTGTTGATTGAGTATCCGTAACTTCAGTTTTAGAAACGAAATGCGGTGTTACACCTGCACCAACTGCAACGTCAGCGTTTGTAAAAACATCTAACTGTTGAGTTGCGCCTGATGCATCCGATTGTATTTCATAAACTTGATGTGGATCGTCAGTAATAAACGCTTTGATATCAGTAGCTGCGTTTGAAGCAACTAGGTGATTAGCAAAGGTTGGTTTACTTGTTGTAGCGTCAGTGAAAAACACGCCTTGCATTGAGCCCAAAAGAACTCCGTTATCAGTAGCTGCTGCAATTCCGACCGTACCAGCTGCTAAAGCTAACATAAGATCGTTTTGAGCAAATGCTGAAGCACATGCTGCTACTTCATATTCAGTAGCGGCGTTGTTATCAGGTGACCCTCCAATTTTGCCTAGGGGTTTTAATCCGAAAGCTGCGTCTTGGTTTGCCATATTATCTCCTTTTGTTTACCTAGGTAAACGATTAATTTAATTCGTTGGCAAAAACTGCTAAAAAATTATTAGCTCTTTTTTGTACCACCGAAGGTTACACGAGTCTGTCGATCATAATCGATCGGCATACCTGGGTGCTGTTCCTTCAAAAGATCGTTGTCTATCGCTTCGTCTTTTTGTTTTGTAAGGTTATCAAAATATTCCTTACGCGATTTAACGAGCTCTGTCGATATCCTAGCCAGCAATAGGCCACCAACTCCGATTACGCCCTGATATTTTCCATCGTTAATAGTTGGATAATCCGTTTCTGGATATTCATCAGCTCTTACTAATTCATATCCCGATCTTAGTTTTCCTGCCATGTTTTTTGTATCATCAAAACCCATAGTCTCGGATCTTATCCATCTATGATGGTACCCGTCTGGTGCAGGGGGTGCATCTAAAGATGACGGTGGAGTCCAAACAGTTTTCTTAGTTGTCTTTGCTCTTGTTTGACTCGCACGGGAAGTTTTTATTTTATCTGTATTCATATGCCTATGCCTCCTTCGTGATTTTTAATTGTTTCGCATATTCTTCTAGTGGCACTCCTAATTTTTTAGCAATTGCTACTTGTGATGAAGTGAGTCTCACAGTTTGGCGACCAGGTTTTACACTCCGCGTAGCTGATGCTACAGTTTGAGTAGGTTTAGTCGGTTCCTTTGTTTCAGTATTACCAAATTTATGGGGGAAGTCAAGCCTCATACGCTTATCTACTTCTTTATAATACTCATCAGTATTAGGGTCAAACCCCTCTTCTTCGGTTAATTTTTTATGTAAATCAAATGCAGTGTATGTCATCGCACTATCTTGGCCAAACCAAGGGTTTTTATCAGCCCAATCTTCTGCTTTTGGATCTGGTTTTGATTGTTTAGGTGCTATTGCCTGATCTAAAGTAATTTCTTTTTTTTCTTCAGGTTTAACAGAAGCTTGTTTTTTAAGATTAGCAACTCTTGCTTCTTCTACGCCTAATCTTGCAATCATTTTTTGTGCTTCAACTTCTGCAGGAATATTACCTTCGTCTCTTGCTTTTGTTAATGCAGCTTGAGCAGCTTGTAAACCAGATGTTACTCTACCTTCCATAGCTGTTACATAATTTGGTTCAATAGTTGATAGTTTAGTTTTTAAAGTTTGTTGTTCTTCTTTAACTCCTTTAGCATACTCTAAAGCAGCTTCTTTTTGTCTTTCTGCTTCACGCCATTTTTTAGTTAGTTTAGCAATTCTTTTTTTAACTCCTTCACTATAATCTTCTAACTCTTCTTTTTTTTCTTGTTTCTCGTCGCTCGCTTCTTTTTTTTCTTCTTTAGTTTCTTGCGTGTCTGTTGTTTCAACTGGTTTAATTTCTTCTTCGGTTGTTTCATTTACAACTTCTATTTTTTCTTTTGGTTCTTCTATTTCAATTTCAGCACCGGGACCCGATGTATCAATATCAACTAGATCTTGTTTGTTTTCTTCTACTTCTGGCATAGTTAACTCCTTCTATGTTATATGTTATGCAAGACAGATTCTGGGTCACTTATTGTACCTAAAACCTCGTCATCGTTTAATAGACGGACTTCACCGCCTTCAATTGGTAATCGTGAACCTGCATATCTTGCAAAGATAACCCAATCACCTTTTTTACACCAAGAACCCGTTGGAAATTTTTCTTTATCGTAATACGCTAAAGGTCCAACTTTTAAAACGTAACCACAATTTGTGGCAATACGTAATTTTTCTAAAGACTCTTGTGCAATAATTATACCACCTTTAGTTTTTTCTTTTGGTGTAAAAGGTAAAACTAAAAGTCGCCAGCCACTAGGTTCGGGCAGCTGTTCTTTTTGTTTTTTAATATTTTCAGGGTTTAAAGGTTCTGGTTCAGCCTTTTTTTCTTTTTTATATTTGTCTTGAAGACCAAATTTAATTTTTGGTACTTCCTTTGATGTCGACGACGTTTTCTCGTTCATTTTTTTGCTCCTTTTCTTCTAGCAGGTTAGAGATTTCCTGTAATAGATATTGATATGTTCTTGCCTGTCCTAACATATACTGATATTTTTCCATGTTGTCAACACTACCACTAATCATAGCATCTCCAACTCTTTGTAAATTATCCCGCATCATTTTTTGTATTTTACCTACGATTACTAACGGATCCATCATAACTCTACCCTTTCTGTTTTAAAACTTTCTAACGCTTTTAATTTTTCTTCTGCGTCTGCTATTATTTGTAGTTGTTTATCTATTTCATCAACGTGTTGAGGATGTTCTCCAATACCAACAGGATTTTCTAAATAAATTTTTATTACTGCATGTGCTTCTGCTACTTGTGCTTCGTATCTAGCTTCAAGAGCATCTAATATTGCTGTTCTCATTTAACATTTCCATCTTCTCCGTGCTTGTCTTATTCGTGAGTTAGGATCGTTACGAGTTTTTGCTGATGACCTTTTTAATTGTCCTAGTGATCTAGCGCAGTATGATTTTCTACGATTAGCAGCTTTTGATCCTGGCTTCACTTTTCCAGTCACGGCTGTTTTTAATTTTGAACCGGGATTATCTCTTCTGTATCGGGCAACTCCAGCTCTAGTCATCCCTGCTCCAGACTTTGTAGGTCTAAAATATTTTTTAGTTCTTGGAGGATTAGTTCCTTTTGAATAATAACTTCTCATTATATCATTCCTTTATAATATTTTCTTAAACTTGGATTTGAAACTTTAACTCCACCTAAATCTCCAGAAATATATGAACCTATATATCCACCGCTCATTGCTTTTTTTCTTTTTGCAAATGTTGCAGCTCTTGATGGTGTTGGACCTGTATTAGCTACAGCCTGTTTTCTTTTTACGGCACCCGCACGTTGACCTTTGCTCATCGCTCTTGCTTTCGCAATGGGCACGCATTTTGGATATTTTTTTCTTTTTTCTCCACCACTTCTTCCACACTTCGGGTATGAACCATCTTTTCGCTTGTTCGCAATATCGACCCAGTTTTCCTTCACCCATGCTCTTAATCCTTTTTCAGCCATTATCTTCTCGCTGCACCAAATCCTTTAATTTGGATACGATTAATTATTCCACCACCAGCAGCTTTTTTTCTTCCACCTGGTTTTATTTTTCCAGAACAAACTCCTGATGCATACATGTTTGCATACGCAGAAGGATAAACTTTAAATTTTCTTTTTGCCGCTGCTTTTCCTTTTGGACAAAGTTTTGCCATTACGTTCTCACTGTTTGTTTTGCTCTTTTAAAGTTAGCTGCAGTTGGTGCACCTTTTGCACCTTTTTTTCTCATTTTTTCTCCTGAACCAGCTTTAATTCTAGCTTTTTTAGCAGCAATGTTTGCATATAAACCTGGACGAGCCATTATTTAACCTTGCCACCTTTTTTCATAAAGCCCATTTTGTTTCTAACTTCGGTAGGTAGTTTTGCTAAACCTTTTTGATTTGGTTTAACAGCTTTTAGGCTACCACCACCCATTTTTTTTACTCTACCACCCATTTTATAACCTTTAGGTGATACTTGTTTATTGTATAATTTGTTTGCCATTATTTTTTACCTCCGTTTTTAAATATTTGCGTTCCCTTTATACCATAAATACTCGCGACGACAAGTATCCACAAATTTGTAAACCATGACGGGAGCTGCTGGAACTGTTCAAAGAACTCTTTTATCTTTGCAGCCGCACCCGGATCGTCCGAGAAGACTCCGTAGGCAATCACTAAAATTGGCAGCGTTAGGACGATCAAAACGAACTCGTCTTTCCAGTCCGATTGACGTGCTTCTAGCAATTTTCCTTGATAAGCCTCCTCACCTCTGGCCATACGGTCTGCATGTAAGTGTTGTGCGTCCGCCATTTTCATTTTTGTCTCTTGTTTTTTCTTATAAATGTGCGTTGCCGCATTTAATCCTAATTTAAGTGCACTAAACCACATAATTATTCTCCTTTTCTAACAATTGAAACTTGATTTGGTATTTTATCGCTTGAAGGTATTGTTTTACTTAAAATTGTTTTTTGTATTGACGTGTCTGCACGTAATTTAGCTAACTCTTCGTTCTGTTCTCTCTTTTCATCTTGGTTTTGATCGTTCATCATAGCTCTCATACGCTCTAAGTTTAATCTTTCCTTACCTTCTTCTTCTTTTCGAGCATCATCTTTAGCTTTTAAGTCTAATTCTCTTGCTCTTAAAGCTGCAATAGGGTCATTATCAAATTGTGAAGTTATTCTTTTCTCCTCTTTAGCAAAATCATCCATCATTTCTGATATTAATACAGCTTTTCTAGCTTCTATTTTCTCTTGTAACATTCTTGCTTGCTGTTGAAGCTGTGGATTTTGCGTTGCTAGTTGTTGTAGTTGTATTAATTGTGGTAATTCTTGTCTAAACTCTATTTCAATTTGCTCTTGCGCCATTAAACTTATGTGTTCAAGTATATTTTTTTGTATTGCAGCACTAATTGCAGGTGCATTTTTTACCATATTTGTTTCCATAAAATTTAAATGAGCTGTAATATGTGCTTGATGGTCTTGTCCAGGAAATGCTTGAAAAGGTTTTCCAGCTAAAGCATCGATATGTTCTAATGCTGGATCTTTTGGCATTGGTTGCTCTGGTCTTTTTAAAATTAAATCAATATCTTTTACCCCCAATGCCTCATACATATTTCGATACACTTCGTATTGATTATGTATTTGAGGGTTTGAGGCAGCCAATTGCATTTCCGTCTGAGCTAAAGATATCCGTTGTGTTTGACTGAAGATATTTGGATCAGCAACTGGTAAGATGTCAATACGATCATCAAAATCTAATTGTTTAATTTGATTTTGTCCACCGATGACATCATAGGGGTAAACTGGTGGTAAGTATGTTTTAAATACTCTAGCTAAAATTGTAAATTCTTTTTTCATTGCAGCATACATTCTTTTATGAATCGCAGACATAACTCTCGATCCTCGCTCCAACATAGCTACTGTCGTGCCCACTGCTGCTTGTTGGTTCCCATCTCCTACCTGCAGGTCGGCAATAGATGCAAATCTTTGCCCTGCTTGTACCACGACACCCATAAGTGATAATAAAGTTTGTGATGGTTCTTTAAACGGCAATGTCATAAATGCATCTTTTAAATTTCCTCCAGGTGCATCAACATCTCTAAACTCACCGGGTTGGATTGATTGCGCCTCGTCTCTCATTTTAATACCACGCATTTTAAATCCAGCGGGTAAGTTAGACAAGGTTCCAGCGTCTAGTAGCTGTCTTAATGCAGCTGTTGCTGTTCTTGATAATCCACCAATCATGTGAGTTAAACCAAAGCCGTAAAATCCTAAACCAGGTAAAAATTTAAAATGTACAAAGTAATTAATTTTATTTTTATTAATATCATTTGCTTCGTAATTTCTTCTAATAGATAATACTTTTCTTGTTCCTTCTTCAACAGTTACAATGTATGGAAGTTTAATTCCTGTAGGTTCTCCATTCATTCCAATATCTTCAAAACCTTCAAGATCTAAAGTAACATGGCATTCTAACAGAGTATACATTCTTTGATCTCTTCCTCTTGATGTTCCATCTAATTCTCTTTCAGCTTTTTCAGAAGCAGTTTCATCCATGTATGCAGGATTAATTTCTATGTCTCTATAGAAACCACCAACCTGTTGTTTTCGTAATTCGTTTTCTGTCATACGCACTCTGTGTATTACAGATTCACAATCATCTAATGATGTTGCAGTGTAGGGCACAACAATATCATCCGCTGGAACATATTTTGAAACAGCTCTTTTTATAATTTCATCGTAGTAAACTTTTTTAAATGCAGAACCTGCAAGTGGTAAATAAAATAACATTTGATCAAACTCTGCTTCGTATTCTGACATTTCAGACATAATTTGATAATTCATAAATTCTTTTACTCTTTGTGATTGAGCTTCTTTATCTGATGTAGCAAGTCCAATTATTTGAGTTCTAACAGGACCTTGCGCTGGTAATAATTCTTTGTAAGCTAACGCTTGAAACTGTGTAACAGCTTCTGCTAATACTGGATGCGTTGCACCACTTGCTCCTTTAAATGGTTCTGTTCTATCGTCGTAATTAAAACCTAACAGTTCTAATCCTGATGTATAAGTTTTCTCCCAATCTTTTCTTGATGCTTTATAGTCTGTATAATTTTCATACATCTTACTTCCCAATGGATCTAAAACATCGTCCGGTAGTAATTCTGCTAAATTAGAAAAATGCCCTTGCGTTCCTTCAACATTTACAGAAGATGGATCAAAATTTATATCGACACTTCCGTCTTCGTTTTGTTGAACTTCTACAGGACCTTTTGTTTCTTGTGCTTCTTCTTTTTCTAATTCTACTTGAATTTCTTCTACGCCAGGAATATTAATTTCCTTTCGCACCTCATTAGGTAAAGCTTTATCTATTTCTGCCATTTATTTCTCCAGTTTAACTGTCTTAACAGTATTATTCTTAATATTCAAGCCTTGTGGATTAGGTCCTCGTTTTGGTGGTGGTCCTGATTTTTTGCCACCCGCTCCTAATGGCTTGTCGACGAAACCTCCTTTTTTAAATTTTTCTTTAAATAGTTCTTTTAAAATTAAATCAATTGCAGACTCTTCTGACATAAGACCGTCTAATTCACGAACACGTCTTTCAAACTCTTTCTTTTTTTCAGGGCTAAAATTTTTTGAATATTTATCTGTTAGTTTTGACATTATATATACCTACTTTCTCCTGTAAGAGGTTTATCAATTAAGCCACCCATTGATTTTTTAATTGGTTTTTTAAAAAAATTTTTAAATTCTTTATTTTCTGATAAGTCTATTCCTTTAATTTTACCATCTTCTTTTTTATATTTAAAATCATATAGTTTAAAAAGTTGAGGTGAACTTATAGCTTCCCCCATATTAAGAACTAAATCAGTTTCGCCAGAGTGTCCTCTCATCACAATATCAGATGGACTTGCCTTATATTCAATTAAAACGAAGTCTTCATCTGGTGCTTCAGAGTCAAATATTTCTTTAAACCCAAGTGCAGTTCTAGGATTAAGAGTAAAGCTCATATTTTCTTGTAACATTTCAACATCCTCTCCCATCATATTTATAGTAAAAGGAATCGATTCATCTGTATCTCTATCTAATTTTTTAATTGTTGGCAACTCTTGATCAATTAACATTTTTAATGCATCATCTTTTTTCATTAGTCTAAACATTGGGAATTCATTACCTAATTTTTCTTTAGCAACTTCTGCAAGTTTTTCTTTGTAGTCTTCAAAATATTCTTCATATTGTTGCATCATTGAATTTGTAAAAGCTAGTGGAATAGACGGATCTCCCCTATCTAAAATATCTCCAATATATCTATCTTCTAATTGTCTTATGTTATTTAATTGGCTTTCATCTAATACATCTTTAAGATTATCATCATCAAACAATGCCTCAGCTGCTTTTGTACCTTTGTCTTTACCTACACCCCGTTTAGCTAAATCTTTAAAATCTTTAGGCACGTCTTTGCTATAATTTATTACTACCTTATTTAATTCATCAAATAAATCTGGAAACTGTTCTTTAATAGGTCCTACTTCTTCTGTTGCAGGCAAAGTCTCTGTTGTTTCTATTTTAGGAGGTGTTGTCTCTCCTGTTTTAATAGGACCTTGGTCTATTGGTTTTGTTTCTCCTGGTTTTAAGTTTTTTTCTATGTCTTTTTTTATTTTTTCCATCTCATCTGCATCAGGTCTAAACACTCCAGGTAAATTAGTTTTCATAGCAGATACAATACCTTGAACAGGCATTATTGTTGCTATAAGTTTTTGAGCTTGCTCTGGATTTTCTTGAACATATTTGTTTACTTCGTCAGTAACTTTTGCCATACCTAAAGTAGCAACAGAAAGACCTAAAGCTTCTGCAAGTGGGAGAATAAAAGGTGCTGCTTGAATCATAAGTTTAATAGCTCTACTACTCCTCCATCTGCTTTTTTAGGTCTATCAAAAGGATATCCTTCAGCAAATAACTGTTTTTTATTTCTAACTTCACGGATATCTTTTGGATTAACTATAAATATATCATCTGCTCCTTTAGAATAAATTGTTCTTGGTACAAATCCTATATGTTCTTGTGTCCAAGATTCATTGTATAGGTAACTTCTTGGTGTTGCTGTAAAAACTTTATTTTCCATTCCTGTATCTGCATCTTTACCTACTCCTTGAATAACCACCGGTATTTCTTTGTAGCCCATGTTTTTTAAAGCAATTGCTCTATGTATACCTTCTTGGCCGTCTACAGAATAACCATCTGTTAGTTTTTTAACATATAAATATGGATAATTAGCTAATTCTTTTCCTTCTTTTAATAAATCTGTAAGATAGTCTGAATTTATTTTAGAAAGTTTTGATTGTTTTTCAGGTCTAAATCTTTTAGTCAAATCTAAATATTCCTCTGGAGACATATAAATTAATTGTGAATTTTGAAAACCTTCAAAAGAATTTGCAGCAGCACCAAAATGTTTATCAGCTTCAACAAGCTTTGGTAAATTTTTTAACTTTGGATTTTCTTCATTTCTTTCTTTAATACTTTTTGCATAAAAATCATCTATCTTTATAAGATGTTCTATTGCTCTTTTATCATCTGCGTCAGTTTCCTTTAATAATTTTTTATTAAGATTTTCTTTTGCTAAACTACTTGGAGTGTCGGTATCTTCAATAGGACTGGGTGGGTTATTATCTCCTATACCTCTTGTTTCAAAAATAGTAGGCAATTGTTTTTCATCAATGGGAAAACCTTCTGGGATAGGTAACTTTTCTTCAGGCAAAGGGAATTTTTCTGTCGTGTCTATTTCGGGAGGCGTGGTTTCACCAGTTGTTGATGGCGTGTCTACAGGTTTTGTTTCTCCTGGTTTTAAATTTTTTTCTATATCTTGTCTTACCTTTTCCATCTCATCAGCATCAGGTGCAATGACTCCTGGTGGATTAGTTTTTATAGCAGATGCAATACCTTGAGCAGGCATTATTATTGCCATAAGTTTTTCAGCTTGTTCAGGGTTTTCTTCAATGTATTTATTTACTTCGTCAGTAACTTTCCCCATACCTAAAGTAGCAACAGAAAGACCTAAAGCCTCTGCAATTGGAAGGATAAAAGGTGTTGCTGCTTGAATCATTATATATACCTGCTGTTTCCTGTAAGAGGTTCATCAATCATGCCACCCATGGCATTTTTCTTTCTTTTTAATTGATTAAAAAGACCAAAGCCTACATCTAAATTTTCTTCTAATTTTGTGCCATGACCATAATATCCAGTCTTTTTTATTCTATCTTTTAATTCATTTTGCAAATTTGTAATGTGCTCTATAATTTTAGAATCTGCATTATCTTCTATTAATTTTTGTTTTATTAATCTTAAAGCAATTTCTTGTTGTCCTCTTGGGGGTGTTAATAAAAAATCTGATCTATCAAAAGGTTGAGGATTATCTTCTGGTGCATCACCATGCACATAATCAAAAGTTTCTTTAATTATTTTATTATCTAAAGCTCCACCTTTAAAATCTTTTATTGAAAAAGGAAAAGCATCCTGACGTTCAGTTTCTACTCTTTTAACAAAAGGTGTATCATATTTTTCCATATTAATTAATTTATCAACGTTTACTATTTTTCCATCTTTGTCATAAGCCTCTGGTGTATCTAAATCAGGATTATCATCGTCATCTATTTCTTTTAATTTTAAAATTTCTGGTATAAAATCTGGGTCTTCAGGAGGTTCTTCTTTTTTCTTATCTTCGTCAATTTTTTCTGGTAAATTTTCTTTGTTTTTATCTTTTAAAAAATTAGCTAAAGCTAAACCAATTCCTGCACCAACAGGTGCTTCAATCAAAGGAAGTTTTTCACCCTCTAGATTTCTCTCAGGAAAGTTTGGGTTAAGTGTTAGTATTCCATCAGCCATTAATAATATGTCCTTTTTGTTTTTATAATTTTTTCTTCTTCATAGTCTTCAGGATGTGGTACCAACCCTCCCTGTCTAAATCGCATCACAGCTTGTGTCATACTATCGACCAAGTCATCATGATCCCCGTATGGAAAAGCTGCACACTCTTCAATAACCTCTTCGGCGAACTTTTCATCAGGAGTCCACACCATACCACTTTCAAACAAAGGTGCAACAGCATTTACTCTAGCATGTTTATCGTTTCCTTTTGACGGTGTAAAATTTACAACAGGTATGCCCATATTTCTTAACTCGTACGTTAGTGGCAATCCACTAGCCTTTGCTTCAATCAACACCGTTTCAGGTTTCCAATAATCATATTGTTCTTTAGCAACGCGACGAAGTTCGGGAAACTCGTATCTCCCTTTTAATGCATCGACTAATATCAACTGTTGTGGACTATCTTCGTTTTGACGAAATATACCCCATGTAGTAATCGCACTATAGTCAGCTGTCTCCTTTTTCATAAACGCAGTATCATAAGACTGTATTACATGTTCTAATGGAGGCATGTCGTCCTTTTCCCAAATATTCCACCACTCACGTTTAATAATTGCACCTTCTTCACTAGTTGGATTTTGCATCCATTGTGCATTCCATTTACCAATTGACAGTGATGCTTTAACAGTTTCAAGTTCTTTTAGTTGCCAATACTCAGGCCACACAGGTTTATTAGACGGCATGATTGCAGGAAACTCTACAAGCTCCCACTGATCTGACTTTGCTTCTTTTTGATGTTTTAATAATTGACCTGTTAGATCTTTTGTATTCCATCTCGTCATTACACAAACGATAGCTCCACCTGGCTGAAGCCTTTGACGTGGACCTGATGTATACCAATCGTATGCTCGCTCTAGCGCTGTCATATTCATAGCGTCTTGCTCAGAGTGTGGGTCATCAATAATTAATAAATCTGCACCACGACCCGTGATCGCTCCACCTACACCTGATGCAAAGTATTCACCACCTTGTTCTGTTTCCCAGCGACCCGCTGCTTGACTATCTTCCCTAAGTCTTGTCTCAAAGACTTGTTTGTAATCTTGTGAGTCCATAAGCGTTTTAGCTTTACGCCCGAATCTAATAGCTAGTTCTCCGGTGTGAGTCGTTTGAATTATTTTTAATTTTGGGTTACGCCCGATCATCCAAGCGGGCAGCAAGGAGCTAGCGAACTCGGACTTGGTATGTCTTGGTGGCATATTAACAATTAACCTTTTAATCTTGCCTTGTGCTATCTGGTTAAACTTATCTGCAATAATTTTATGGTGTCTTCCTTCAATAAACTCTGGCCACATATGTTTGGCAAATGACAAAAAGTCATCCTTAACCTGTAGGATTTTTTTCTTTTCGTCAAGCTTTAAGTACATCTTCATGAAGTCTTTCTTCACGTCAGGTGGGAGTTTTTTTATCTTATCTAAATCAATATGCATTTGAAAAAAATTTTTTGTAAAATTTTTTAGTTAATGTTTCCAACGATTATTAATGTATTCGGTATTGTCCTATAAAGCAATAACGATTTTAGGGTGGTAAAGCCTGTAAATCTTTGCATTTGTACTTGTATTAGTTACATCTTTCTCGAAAAAAAGAATTAAGTATAAAAAAATTTAGATATTTTGGAGCTTGTTCTGGTACCTCTATTAAAAAAAAACCTCGCAACTTGTTTCGAGTTGCGAGGGTCAAGGGGTTTTAATTAATTTACATATAAATCACCATCTTCTCTTAATGTAAATTTGCTTTCATCTAAATCTTCAAATCTAGATCTTAAAGCATTTACTAATTTAGCTTTTGAAGTTTCAATATATTCTCCATCTCCATCATAAATATTAACCCATACAAAAACACTTTTAGCTTTTGTTATTCTTTGTTGTATTGTCATTTTATTCTCTTTGTTTATGTTTTTCATGATCCTACATTATCCCTTAATAAATAATAAGTCAAATAAAAAAAACAATTAATTTAATTTTTTTTCAACCTACAGTTGTAGAGCTCGTCTCCAGTTTCTCGTCTCCCGATACTGTTGTATTTATGCAACAGTGTTGCTTTCTAGCAACAAGATGCGAGGAGCTAGAAAGTTTAAGCAAGTATCGAGGGGCTTGAAATTGCAACCAAATAACTTTTAATTACTTTACAAATTAGAACCATTATAAACTAGAATAATGCACGTTTTAATTGAATAAATAGAGCTCTAAAATAAGTCAAAAAAAGTTTATTTTTTAGAGTACATAACGCTTGACATATATAATGGATAATGTAGGATAAATTATTAACGAAAGGATATAAAACAATGACTAAAATATATATGGCGATGAGATACCCAAAAAACTGGACTAAAGAAAAGAGTATAAGAGAAATATCTTTAGAAGAACATTTAAAAAGTTATAATTCAACATGTGATAAAATTGGAGATGGTTTACAACTTTTTTTAAATAAGGATGAAGCAACTAAACACCTTAAAAAAGTAAATCAATAAATATCAAACCCTCTAATGATTAATTTTATTAGAGGGTTTTTTATGCTCTATTTATACAACTACAAGTTGTAAATATTTTCTTCTCTATGCTTGACTTATATTATAAATGTAATAGGATAATCCTATAAACAAATATAATAGAAAGGATAAAATAAAATGAGTACAAGATGCAATATAAAAATAAAAAGCGGTTCAACTAATATTTGGTTGTACCGTCATTGTGATGGTTATTTGTCGGAAACAGGATACAATCTTGCTTCTACACTTACACATTGTAAAGGGTTTAAAAGTTTTTTAGATAATTTATTGAACCAAAAATATGAAGCTACAATGTACAGACCGCAACAACCAATTTATGAATTTACAACAGAAGAGCATGGGGATATTGAATATTTATATTCTTTTGAATTTGATCGTTCAATGCCTAAAAATGTAAAAGTCATTGTTGAAACTTGCGCATCATGGGAAGATAGAAAACAAATTATTAATACAGAGTTTTCCATTACACCTCAAAATGTAGAAAAACACCTACAACCAATAATTAAAGCGCATACAAAAGCATTAAAGCAAAGAATGGTTGCTTAATAATTAAACTTGACAAAGGGCTATCCTATATTATAGGATAGTCCTATAAACAAATAAAAAGAGAGGAATAAATGTATAAAGGAGAATATTTAACAGGAGATTTTCAAACTTTTACTGTTTATGAAAATGGTAAAATAGTAGCAAAAAGAAAGACAAGGAAAAAGGTTAATATAGTCATTAAACTTTGGAAAAGTTATTTGAAAGGTGGCAAAGGTGATTATTCTTATATGTTCACTTTTTCAAGAAACCCTGAAAGAGAAAAAAGAGATCAAGAAAATTCTATATACTCAATCAAGCCTAGATTGTGTGGAATATTTGATGAAAACAATGAAACAACAATAAATTAAACTTGACAGGGCTATTCTATATTATAGGATAGTCCTATAAAACTAAAAAGAAAGGATAAAAAACTATGAAAAAAAAGCTACAAATTACAATATTATTTGGTACTGAAAAAGATGTAAAAAAAACTTACGTTTTTGAAAATGAAACACAAAAAGAATTTTTTATTAAGGGTGTTGATGAAGCAAATGGATATCTTGAATATGAAATAGAAAGCGAGGAATAAAATGTTAAAAGCAATATATTTCGCATTACACTTCATGATGATTTTTTTGGGTGTGGTGTTAGCAGTACACTTTGACTTTTGGATAGGTGTTGCAATAGCAATTACATTTACGGTTAAATGGTTTTTTATGTTTCCGTATCATGAAGGCAGATAAACCATTTATAGATTAGAATGATTATAATTTACAATACAACTTTTAGTTGTATGCAGTTTAAGAATACGACTACAAGTTGCAATTTACTACACAACCATAAGTAGAAAAAAAATGTTTCACGTGAAACTTTTTATTTGACATTACATATAGGATAATGTAGGAATATATTTAATGTTTAATTATAAAAATATAGGAGAAAATAAAATGTCATACGAACAAAAAAAGTTTGAAGGTTACACTGAAGGTCAAATGGCTAGAGAAATTTTAATGAATGCCATTGCAGAAGCGTTAGACACTGAAAACAAACACGTAAGAACAGAGTTAGAGCAAATTGGTGATGAATATACTTTAGGTAAAATGTTAAGAGTTAGAAAACATTTAGCTAAAATGGCTCATAAAATATTTTTCAAATACGGACACAAAGCCGATTTTGATATGAGTGGATCACCATTAGTAGAAATATTTGATGGATATGAGTGGCAAGATCCAAGATAAATTAATTTCTATTGATAAAAGATACAAGCTAACCTCTAAGGACATTGAAAAAATGAATGTTCTTAGAGCTCAAGGCAAGACGTTAGAAGATCTATCAAAGCATTTTAAGGTATCACAAGCAACTGTTTTATATTGGACAGATAAAAAACAGCGAGAAAAACAAAGATTAAAAAATGCTAAACGAAGGAAAAAGGGTCTTGAGCTAAAAAAATCCGTTGAGAAAGACACAGAAAAAAGAAAGTTGAGATGGTCAGTTGTACCACAAAATATGTGGGTTAATAGATACCACTCAGCGAAAGGCGAGAAACGAAGTAAACGACATAAAATAATTGGTGTATCTGTTTCAATAGTTAAGAAACATAAACATAAATTTAATTCGCCAAATTCAAAAATAAAACTTGATTAAATTAGTAATAGGAGTATAAGGGACAATATGAAAGGAAGAAATAATATGCAAAAAGTTAAAACAGAAAAATATGAAGGGTACACAATAGAAGTGTACGAGCAAGAGCCAAATGTAGAATATCCACTTAATGATGATGATTGGGATAATTTAGATCCAGATTGTTTAGGTACACACGCTTATAGAGTTTTTGATAAAGAAAACGAATTGATTTACGAAGATAAAACTCATATGTGGGATATTGGAGCTTGTTTAGAAAATGCAAAACTAGATCTTGATATGGATATTAAACAACAAGCAAGTGAACAGAAAGGATAATATGATAACAAATGATATGATACACGATGAAGACTTTGAAGGTAATTATTTTTCAGATGATGTTGCTGTTAAATATGATTTACAAAATGGTAAAATTAATACCGTAGCTTTTTGTATTTGTCCAAAAACAGCAGAAGATATGGCAAAAAGTTTAAATTTGTTAGACCATTTAGAACAAGACGGAATAGAATTAAAAAAACAAGCGAGAGAGCAGAAAGGATAAGATGGGTACTTTAGAAGATAAGCATTGTCAAATTATACTTAAAAATGAAAATGATGAAGTAAATAATATTCTAATGAATTATGATTTAATTCTTCGAACTAATGACAAAAGAACTAAATATGAATATTTTGATATTTATAATTATAGAGATAGTAAAATGGTAGTTAGTGGAATACCAATTAACCAAAGATTAAAGCAACAAGCGAGCGAGCAGAAAGGATAATATGAATTGGAAAGATAAAGATACTATAAGTTTTGATTGGTGTGTTGAGGACGTAAAGCAACAATTAAAAGATAAAAAAATTAAAATTAAATTTTCAATGGAAGATTGTCGAGAAGTTTTAGACAGATGTTTAAGAAGACACGACGCAACAATTGGTATGTCTTGGGATATTATGGATTGTCATATAAACGATATTATTGAAGAGAAAGGTAAAAAATGACACAACGAGATGAAGGACACGACTATAAAGAACAAAAACAGAAAGCAAACAGAAAGGATAATATGAAAAAAAATAAAGGTGAATATTTTGAAATAGAAGTAGAGCAATCATGTACTTTGTGTGATGGTAGTGGTTTTGATTGTGATGAAAGATGTGATGATTGTGGTGGTAGTGGTGAAACAACATCACTTGCAGATTTTGAGTGGTGTGATGAAACTAATAATTATGTTTGCGATTGGTATGGTGAATATGATTTGGAGGATAAATAATGATTAAATATGTATGTGATGATTGTGAAAAGTATGAGTTTAATTCAGATGAATTAAAATGGTACGAAAAGAATGGTGAAGAACCTATTTTTTGTAAAGAATGTAAAAAAGAAAGAGAGGAAAACAATGAGTAAATGGAACGCAATAACCTTATACGACAATGATGAAAGAACTTATTATAGAGAAACTCTTTCATGGAGAGATGGTATTCAACATTTAATAGAAGTTTTAAGAGGATTTGGTGATGATGAAACTTACAAAGAATCTGAACTATTAGAAAAAGAATATAAAAAAGTTAAAAGATTAACAAAAAAAGAAATGGAAAGACTATTATCATTAACAGATAATTGTTTTCTTGATTATGAATTACATTAAAAAATGAAAGGATAATATGACAAAACTAAATTTTAATGTAAATATTAAAAAACAAACAAACGAGTAGAAAGGAGGAAAACATGAAAGACGAAAATAAAGACGAATATTTTATAATTAAAAAACATAAGTGGTTTGATCATACTTCTTATGAAATTATGAAAGCTAAACCATTTGATCAAACACAAGCAATACGGATATTGTTAGCTTATGAACAATTAAATGACAACAAAGATACAACATATCATTTAAACAAGGTAGAACAATATTTTGAAGAACCAAAAGATACTCTTGTTTTAACAAAAGATATGGAGGTTAATTAAT
>VTLG01014091.1_pt1 | contig 22597 bp, 31 predicted proteins | sample 4694571 | NCBI WGS metagenome assembly VTLG01 (sample SAMN12604809, study PRJNA352737) | marine metagenome | biome: ENVO:00000447; feature: ENVO:00000209|ENVO:00000569|ENVO:01000036; material: ENVO:00002151; isolation source: viral sequences binned using virsorter ...
AGCAGAAGATGCAACGAGACAAGCAGCAGCAGCACAAGGGGTGTTTGGTTTAGGCTCTATTGTTCCAGGTTTTCAACAAGCATTGATGAGTCCTGCACAAAGATTTCAAGACCCTATGCTACAACAGTCTCTACAGGCACAACTTAGACCTATAGAAGAAACAGGAGCAAGATTATTGCAACAAGCAAGAAGGGGTGCTAATGAAGCAGGACAGTTAGGTGGAGATAGACAAGCAATACTAGAAGCAGAAGTTATAAGAGATGTTGCTCAGAAACAAGCCGATGTTGCATCAAGATTGTATGGTGATGTGTATGGAGATGTGTTGAGAACACAAGCTGTAACATTAGGACTTGCACCTAGCATTATGCAAACCTTTACTCAACCTGCACAAACACTCGCAGCAGTTGGTAGAGCAGAAGATATAAGAGCGCAACAACCTATAACAGAAGCTATGCAACGATTTGCATTTGAACAAGCAGCTCCTATTACAAATTTACAACAATACGGAAACATTGTAGCTGGTAACATTTTGCCAGGCACAGCAACTACATCAGGAGCAAGCAACAGGCCTAGCTTTTTACGAGGTGCTTTAGGTGGAGCAGCAACAGGTGCTGCCCTAGGTAGTCAAATAGGAAGCATTGGCGGTCCTATGGGAGCGTTAGGCGGAGCATTAATAGGAGGACTATTTAGATAATGGAAACTTTTTTAGAAAATATCTTTGGTGGATTTTTTAATGCACCTAAACCAATGCAAACAAGACCTGAAGTTATAAGACAGATGGAAAATCAAATGATACAACCTCCTGTGACAGAACCAGGCAAATCATTTTTTAATGTGCCAGGTCTTTTTGGAATAGGCAATGAAGGTTTTATAACTACAAGTAATAACCAGCCTAACACCATGCAAAGAGGGGTATCTTCCGTTTATGATTTAGAAACAGGTCAAATGAGAATACCACAAGGGGTTTTTACAGGAGCAGGACAACCTGAAACATCACCAGGGATATTAGACTCTCTTTCTAACATGACACCCGATGAAACTATGAATTTAATTTCAGGTGTTTCAGGATTATTGAACACAACACAACCACAAACTATGGATTTAAGTCCAGCATCTATGCCATCTGCATCAGCAGGTCTTAGACTGCAGCCAGTTGATTTGAATCAATTTTACAAAGGACTTATTTAGGAGACATAAATGGCTTTAATTTTAGCAGCACCATTAGCAAAAGGTTTACTTGCAACTGCAATAAGGACAGCAGGGAGCAAAGCTGTTCAACCTTATGTTACTGCTCTTGTTAGAGAAGGAGCAGGTAGAAAAGCAGCAACACAAATAGCTAAAGAGTATGTCAAAACTGTTGGTAAAGCTAACAAGACAGGAGCTTTTCCTCTAATAGATAAAGCAGCAACTAAAAATATTACTAAAGTTCTAAGTAATACACAAAGAAGTGAACTACAAAGAAAAGGTTTATTAGCATCAGATGCACCTGCTGCAACTATTTCTAGACAAAGAATGATTGGTGGTGGTGAATCTAGAAGATTATTGCAAGAACAAACTGCAAGGCAAACAGGTCCTACATTTAATTTTCCTCCAACATCTCCAGTAAGCACACCAACTTTTACAGCTCCAATACCGACAGCAGCTCAAAGAGCAGTAAGAGCAAGACAAATACAAGCAGAAAGAAATGCTGCGCAAGCTGCGCTTAATAGAGGAAGAGGAATGAATGTTCCAAGTGTTCCAAGAGGTACTACTATGCCTGGCTCACAAAGCATTCAGAGTCCTCTGCGTGCAATCGCAACTACTGGTGGTTTAGTCGGTACAGCAGCTGCCTTACCAATGATATTTGGTGGGGGAGAAGTTGCACCACAGACAGTTAGTGTTCCTACACAAGCACCAGCAGATACAACCATAAGAGATATCAATCAAGTTATATCTCCAACCGAATCAGCAACAAGCAAACAGATTTTAAATGCCGCTTTACTTAGAGCAGGTTTAAGTATTATGCAAGGAGGAAGTCCTAGAGAGGCTTTAACAGCAGCAGGCACAGTTGCAGACTCTAGAAATAAATTTAGAACTGGGGCAGAAGCACTAGCAGCTGGACAAAGAAACTTAGGTAAAACTGCTACAATATATGTATCACAAAACAAAGACGGAACATACAAATATAGCGGTCAAAGTGATTCAGCAGCAGAAGTTTTAGCTGGATTGTTTGGTAATGAGCAAGTTCAAGCAATTCCTAAAGGCAAAATAACAAAAGAACAAAGAGATGCTTTAGCAGTTATAATTAAACAACAACAACCAAATGCTACAGAACAAGATATTACAGACACTCTAGCAGACAGAGGATACATATATCCATAGGAGAATAAATGGCAGTATTAGATGTTAAACTACCAGGCGAAATAAATTTAGACACAGCTGTAGCTCCCGCAGATTTATTGCAAGAAGAGACTACTGGTCCTACTCCAAGCAACGACCCTAGCTTAGGAAAATATGCACAAGCTTTAGCTACCGAGGTAGCAATAGCTGAAGGTGGTAGACAGGCAGCGGCTTTTACAGGTCCAATAGGTTATATTGTTGGTGCTATGGCTTCGGGTGCAGCAGGTTCGTTCGCAGCACAAAGAATTACAAATCCTGACGATATATCGTTTGGAAGAATAGTAGCAGACTCTTTTATAAACTTAGTGCCTGGTCTAAAAGCTGCAAAAGCAGGCGACACTATGGCAAAAACAGTAGCAAGGCAAGGTGCTTTTGGTGCTGGTATCGGTACAGCTGGTATTACAGGAGAAGTTGTTATAGATGAAGGCAGACTACCTACAATAGAAGAGTTAACAGCAGCAGGTGTTACAGGTGGTGCGTTGGGTGGAGCGTTAGGTTTTACTGGCAAACAAATAAATGATTTATTGTTAAGACATGGCGGAAGCCCAGTAGAACAAATTAATAAAGTCATCAATGAAAACTCAGACCCTGACCTTGGCAAGATGGCTAATAGATTAGTTAATCTTGGAGAAGAACACAGAACAGAGTGGCAAAATGTATTTTCTAATAAACTTACGGACCTAAGAGAAAAATATACAGACGCAAGTATAAGACCAAGAAGATTGCAAGAGTCATCAGCAGACAACCAAATTCAAGAGGGCGGACCACTAAAATTAGAAGAATACACTATAAAAAAACAAACAGGAGAGGGTGAAGAAGTAGTTACTTACACAAAAGACCAACAAGACTATTATGCTAAAAACAAAAACCAAGAGCAAAAAATTAAAAATACTATATCAAGTCTTTCAGAAGAATCTAAACTTATAGACGATGAGTTGATAAGAACATCACAGTTTTTAAAAGACCCAAACACTACTCCACAAAAATTAAGTGAAGATTTAGATAATTATTTACATGCTAAATACGCACTAGATTATAACAAGCTCAAAGGAGAGGGCAAGGCAGGCATGTCTACTGATGCTGCAAACGAATTTATAAGAGAGTTTGAAAGAAGAGATTTGCACACTCTTCTCAAAGGCCCTATTGATTTAATTAGAGACCAAGTAAAAGAAACCAATAGAATAGCCGTAAGAAGTGGATTGCTATCTCAAAAACAACTGGATGATTTTAAAACAGAATACGGAGATAATTATGTTCCGTTAACTAGAGAGATAGACGAAAGCACGCAAGTATTATCAGCTGACCCACTTGATGTAAGAAGCACAGGTATTTATAGAGACAAAGGTAGTGATATAGAAGTTAAATCTATAAGACAAAATGTTATAGAGCAAGCTGCTAATGTAAGAAGGAAAGCTGAAATAAACGAAACAAATCTAGGTTTTGTAAGGCTAGTAGACAGCCCAGTCAATAAGGAGGCCTCAGCAAGCATACTGAAACAGTTTGATGGCAAAAACTATAAAGATGGAGTTGGCGGCTCAGACAATGTTTTGACTTTTTATGAGGATGGAAAGGCCAAGCATATGGAGTTTGCAGACCCACAACTTGCAAGAGCATTCAAGGGAACGCCAGTTGCTGAAATGCCATCTTTAGTAAAAGGAATGTACAACTTTGGATTATCATTAAATAAATATTTAGGTAGTATTTACACTAGATATAATCCCGACTTTGTTATTGCCAACTTGTTTAGAGATAGGTCAGAATCTTTCGTAAACAATTCTGCTAGGCTCGGCTTTCAATCTGCGTTTAGAACAATGAATCCTTATAAAATAATAAATGAGGATATGAATATTATTAGAAAGAAATTAAACAAACAGCCAGCGGCTAACGCAAAAGAAGAAAAGTTGTATGGTTTATATGATGAGTTTGTAGAAGCAGGCGGTAATGTTGGTGGTCTGGGCTTGACTACAAGACAAGAAATTATAGATGAAATAAAAAACTTACCAAAAAACTTAGACCCTCTTACAGGTAAGAAAACAGCAAAAGCTATAGACAATTGGGTAAACAAAGTAAACAGTATGTTTGAGGATGGAACGAGATTTGCAACATACAAGGCTGCAAGAGAAACAGGTATGTCGCCACAATCAGCAGCAGTAGCAGCAAGAGATTCGTCTTTTGACCCAACTAAGGGCGGAACACAAGTAGGAGTTATAAGAGCGCTCTTCTTGTTTGCTAACCCAGCGATACAAGCGTCTAAAACTTTTTTGAGAAACATAAATCCTAAGAGAAACCCAAAGGTCTTTGCAGGTTTTGTTGGTAGTATGTTTGCTCTTAAGACCTTAACTGACAAATGGAATCAAAGTGTTGACCCTGATTGGGAAGAAAAACTAAGAACAACATCAGGAAGTGATTTTATAAAAAACAAAAACCTAGTGTTTTTAACAGGTGTCAAAGATGACGGAACCCCTAGTTATATAGCTATACCTTTAGGTTACTCCATGGTGCCTTTTGCAGTTGCAGCAGATTACGCATCCAAAGCAGCTAGAGGTGACTTAAAAGAAGATGAAGGCATAGAGGGTATATCACAAGTAAAACAACAAATATTTGACAGTTACAATCCAACTGGGGGTAGTTTAGTGCCTACAATGGTTAGGCCGTATACAGAGTTAATGTTTAACAAAGATGGGCTGGGAAGAATTATTAGACCTGAATGGATGGAGACAAGACCTATGTTTGCAAAAGATAGGATGTACCCGCACACTATGAAAACTTATGGTGGAGAGGTTGCATATTCTATGGCAGAAACAGCAGAGGCTCTAGGCATAGGAGTATCTCCTGAAAGCATAAAACATTTGTTTCAAGTATATACTGGCGGTATAGGTGGAACTATGGGTAGACTAGCTAACATAGCTTCTGATGCATATAACAAAGGATGGGAAGGTATTAAGAAAAAAGATATACCTTTAGCTCGTAGATTTTTTGGGGATGGATACAAACAAAAGTTTGAAGATAGAGCAGGATATCAATCTGAAATAGATGAGTTTACAAAAATAGATAACAGCGAAAGAGCAAGAGATGGAAGAATAGCTACTAATATATTCTCAGAAATAAAAAGAGCGAATGAAAAAAACTCCCCTGAAATAGCAAGAGATGTTCTGTTGTCAGCTATAGAATCAGGTGAATTGTCCTCTAGTGTTGTAAAAAGATTAGAAACAAAAATAAAAAATTACCAAAAAGGTTTAACACAGACTGACGCCAGGGTAAAACAATTGTCTGTAAAAGTTAGAGCAAGATATTTGCTAGACCAAATGAAAACAAAACCTTTACCTGAGCTGAAAGAATATATAGCTGACCAAATGAGAAAAGGTATATTAACCAGGAATGTTCTTACTGAACTATCAGGGATAGACGAATTTAAAAACCTAACATTAAGAGGCCAAGAATGATACCTTTCGAAGTAATTACAATGCTCGGTTCTAGTTTATTTACTGGGCTTTTGTCTATATGGTCTCAAAAATCTAAAGATGCAGCAGACCAACAAAAGTATCTTATGCAAAGAGCAGAGATAGAAAAAGAATCTGTTAATGACGCAAGAAAACATGGTGGCCACTTTCAAAGTGTGACCCGTAGATGGATGGCATTGTTATCAGTATTATCTATCATAGTTTTACCAAAAGTTGTACCTTTGATTGACCCAAGCTTACAGGTACATCTCATGTATCTCGAAGAAGTAAAAACTGGTTGGTGGATATTTGGTAGTGCAGAAGAAGTAATAAGATTTCAAGGTGTTAGCGGTTTAGTTATTACCACAGCAGACACGCACTTTCTATCAGCAGTAGCAGGTTTTTATTTTGGTTCTGCTGCGACAAGGAGATAATATGAGACCTGAACTATGCACACTAAACTATGGGATATCAGTTTTTTGTGTCATGTTAATTTTATATATAATTTTTAAGGATGACTAATGGTAGCAAAAAGATATCAAAGCAAAACAGGCGGGCTGAATGAGGCAGGCAGAAAATATTTCAAAAGGACTCAGGGTTCTAATTTAAAACGACCTGTAACAGGCAAAGTCAAGCCAGGCTCAAAAGCAGCCAAAAGAAGAAAGAGTTTTTGTGCAAGAATGTCAGGCGTCAAAGGACCAATGAAAGACAGCAAGGGAAGACCAACTAGAAAAGCGTTGGCCTTGCGTAAATGGAAGTGCTGATGAATAAAATACTTTTAGCAATCGTAATATTTATAGTCATAATACTTGGATATGCAATAGAAGATGCGGTCTCAGATGTCACATCCAGCGGGGCTACAACAAATACACAATCCAATAATGCGGGAAGTAACACAGCTATCACGGGCGGGTACGAATCTAGCACTACATATCAGTCGGGAAGTAGCTCGAACACTACAACCACTAATACGACAAATAATTCAACGAATCAAAAGACTGCTGTAAATACATCATCAGCACCTGCTATGTCAGTTTACGGCCAAGACAGTTGTGTCATCCCCCTCTCTATCGGCATGACTGTTATTGGCTTCAGTACAAGTATGGGTACTTACTACCATGATATGGAGTGCGAAAGAAGAAAGAAGGCAAAACTACTTAATGGTTTAGGTATGAAAGTTGCAGCGATATCATTGATGTGCCAAGACAAAGATGTATGGAAGTCTATGATGGATGCAGGAACACCATGTCCTATAGATGGATTGATTGGTGAACAAGCTAAACAAAGATGGGAAGAACTAGGAAATGAAAAACATTTGGATTCTGCTGCTACCTCTATTAGCAAACGCAGACACTTCACAAAACCTTATCACTAATGGTACATTCGATAATGGCACTACAGGGTGGACATTATCAGGTGATGCACAAAGAATAGGAGATTGTTGTCCAGGAGGACACGACCTAGAGTTTGGAGACTATGGCAGTATTGAGCAGACTTTTCCTCTCGCTTCAGAAGCAATAACTCAACAAATGCTTGATAATGGCATTACTCTGAACTCTAGTGTAGAAGTACAAAATGGTGAAGGAGGTGTTGGTAGTTGGGCGCCAAATCGTGGAGGTGCTGATACATTTACTATTAGATTACAAATACAAGATGAAGACCAAAATGTGTTAGCTACAACAACGCAGGAGAGAACAAATGTTACAGGAATTAATGGGAAAGATTTTAGCGACAGTATTTCGTATACAGGGATGGGTAGTAGCTTTGGAAATATTTTTATTAGTGGCTCTGATGCTAACGCTCCTGCTCGGCTTGGCGGTCCTAATGTAGATAACATATCTGTAACAATGGAGTATGACCCCGTTGTATTGACAGTAGAGCAAACTCAAGAGATACAAGAGATATTTGAGCAAATAGAAGAAGTTTACATAGAAGAAATAGCTATCGAAGAGGTTTTTGTAGAGCCAATAATAGAAGAAGTTTACATTGAACCTATACCCGAAATGGTAGAATTAACTGTAGAAGAAGAATTTATAGAAGAAACTATCGTACTAGCTCCTGAAGTCATAGAAGAAGAAATTATTTCAGTAGAGCCTGAAGTGCAGATAGAAGAAACTGTAGAGGTTATCGAAGAAGTTTTTGAAGAAATAGTCGAAGCACCTGTGGAGGAGACGAATGAAACAGAAGTTGTCGAAGAAACAGAAACAAATACAGAAGTGGATGAAAGCAACGAAACTGCTGTCGCAGAAAGAACAGAAACACCAAACGAGGATAGGGGTGTTGAAACCCAACTAACCATAGAAGAGATATCTATTAAAGTTGCAGACAAAATTAAGACAATAGATGGACAGCTCAAAGCTACACAAATGATAGTAGCTAAAGTTATGGCAAGAGATAATAAGATATCATCTTACTCTCAAGTCAATACAGATATATTTATACAACCCGATTTACAAAGCATTGATATAAGCACATACACCAACAATACTTATGTCGATATCAGAAACATTTATCCAAACCAAACATACGAGGACAGACTATGGACATCAAGACAATAGCAGGAATTATAGGTTTAGTAATTACCCTCGGAAGCATCATGGTGCAAGTGGGTGGTATTTTAAATAGACTAGAGGTGGTAGAAGCAAGGAGCGTACCAAATATTGCCCCACTAGAAAAAGAATTATCTGTACTAAAATCTCAGGTAGAGGAGTTGAAAGCTAAAAGCAGCAATCCCTTGATGAGATGATAAAGATAATAAAGTTCTTATTAGGGAATATAAGAACGAAATATCTAAAACCTGAAATATCGGTTTTAGAATTTATACTTATACTAGCTTTAACTTATTATATCGTTAGCTAGTAGGAGATACTATGAGTGCAAACATACCTTACACAAAAAGGGAAATGCAAATCATCAAAGCAATTCATGCTATAGACCCCAAGGCAGAGATAAGCATAAAAACTCTTATTAATAACAGGGTTGATTACAAGTATGGAGGCGTTCTTTTTTTAAACTGCGCACCCATTACTTGGGATGAAGTCATGGATAAAATAGATGAGCAAGAAGAAGAAAGAAGATATTATTAATAGCCCCGCCCACTATACAAGAGGCATAGAGACTATTGATTACATTCGTTCGTGGGAAATGGATTATGTTCGTGGGAACATTATAAAATATGTCACCCGTTTTCCTTACAAAGGCACAGCACTACAAGATTTACAAAAAGCTAAATGGTATATCGAATACCTAATTAAGCAGGAAGAAACCAAATGACCATTCATAACAATGGTGGCAACTACAGCAGGATTGGGGTTATCCAAAGAAACGAAGATGGAGATATGCTCGTTTGTCCTAGTTGTGGTTCTAGCCATATTATCAAAGCAGGTACTGATGGTACACAACATCAAAGAAAAAGATTTAGATGTAAGACCTGTGGCAAAAAAACACAAAATCCAAAAGTTGTAAAAAACTATGAACTCGAAGAAAGAACAGAAAACGATTGGACTACAGAAGAACTTATCGAGCAAAGAACAGAAGTATTTAAAAGAAAAGATGCTCGTGAAAGAAAAGATGAGTTTATCAAAATTAGAATCAAAGACACAAAACCTATTGGTCTTTACATACAAGGTGACCCTCATGTCGATGACGACAACTGTGACTGGGTATCGCTTAGAAAACATATAGATATAGTTAATGCTACAGATGGGATGTATGCTTGTTCTGTTGGTGATTTGTCTAACAACTGGGCCAGGAGAGGTAAACTTGCAGGATTGTGGGCAGACCAAACTACCAATGGCGAACAACAATGGCAACTGGTGGAGTGGCTTATCAATGCAACACCATACATCTTCATCGTTGCAGGTAACCATGATATGTGGGCTATGGAAGGAGACCCAATTAAATGGATGTGCAAACCATTGAAGTCTGTTTATCAAGACCACCATGCAAGACTCAAAATAAAACTACCCAAACACGAAATCAAAGTAAACTGTGCGCATAATTTTAGAGGACACTCTATGTATAATACAGCTCATGGTATCGTAAGACACGCATTGTTCAATGCAAGAGACCATTTACTTATTGCAGGACACACTCATGTGTCAGGTTATAGTCCTATCAGGGATGCGACTAACGATAAGATAATGCATTGTGTCCAGGTTGGCTCGTACAAGAAGTATGACAACTTTGCAAAAGCATTGAACCTACCATGCAAGATGATGTCAGCATGTGCAGTAGCAGTATTCAACACAGAACTACCTGACTCGCACCCTGACTTCATTAAAATATTTTGGGAAGTAGAGGAGGGTGCAGAATATCTTAATTTTCTTAGAAACAAAAAATGAAACCAAAGCTCGTTATAATAAATTGGGAGGATGCAATAACACCAACTTCAGGGTGGACAAACATAAATGATTTAGACAACGCACTAGCTGATTGTATATCTATCGGATTAGTAGTTGAAGAAAATGAAAAAAGTATTACCATAGTATCTCACATATCAGGTTCTGATATACAAGTCGATATAGATGGTAGCCTGGTACTAGATAAATCTTGGATAAAGTTTAGAAAAGATTTACCTTTACCAAAGCACACAACAAATAAATTAAAGAAATGGTTGATGGAGAAATGCGATGCCGAAAAGAATAAATAAAGAAAGAGAAATGAAGTTTATAGAATTTTACACAGAGGGTGATACAGCTGGCAATGCTTCTGCAAGTGCAGAAAAAGCTGGATGGAAAGAAGACTCTAGGCAAATGGGATACTATTTAAAAAATAAATATGTGGCAGAAATAAAACAAAAGAACGATGAAAGAATATCGGCCACATCAGGACTAGCAATATCAGTATTACAAAACCTGTTACATTCAGAACAAGACAATGTCAGGCTCAATACAGCTAAACTTGTTTTAGAATTAGGTGGGTTTAGTTCTCAAAACATAAATCTTAATGTTGAAAAAGGCGCAAACAAATCAGATGAAGAACTGATAGAAGAGTTACAAGGCCTCGTAAACAAAATACCTGCACTCAAACCTAAATTAGCCATGGTGCAAGACAACACAGAGCAAGAAAATAAAGAAAACTTAGATAAAGAATCTACAAAAGACGAGAACAGACTAACACATTAGTGGGTACTATTGTTATCACCGATGTCCATTTCGTTGGATTATGGCGATTCTAGGGCCACTTTTTTTTTAAGAATCGTCTCCAATTTTAGATAATGCGTTGATTTCGATGTTTTTTACTAATTCAAGTATTTCAAGGTAAGGTTTTTTTAGTTTCATATATTCTTCTTTTTTATAACCTAAGAACTCAGGTCTGTTATCGTCATCGTATATGAATTGTCCTGTGCCATCACAATGCTGACACTTTTGTATTCTGTCTCCGGCTACAATTGTACCCCTGCCCTGGCAAACAAAACAATGTGGATAAATAACTTCACGCAAAGCTAGATTTATAAAATGTCTTACAATGTATCTATCTTCTCTAAGCTTACTTGCATCTATATATTTTAAAAAAATAGAACAAACTTCCTCATATATATCGTCAAAAAGTAAAGCCCTAGCATAATCGTTCTCTGTATACTTAGCCATCAAGAAATCGTACTCTCTATTATCCAAACCCCTACTCCCCAAAAAATGCGAAATATCCTCGCTAGTTATTGCATCATGATTACCTGATGATATCTCATATTTCATTGATTTTGCAGTCAACAATGATAATAATTCAGCTTTCATACTTCCACACCCTGTATTTTTCTTTTGCAATTGTTCTAAACCTACAAGGAACTTTCTGTTTCCATGCATATTTTCTTATAGTATTGACTATTTTGTAATCGTTTACCACAAAAGAATCACCCACATCCATGGTCATAAAAGCGTCTACATACTCCTTATACTTCCAAGGCCTACCCATACTTTCAATCTTGATACCTTTTTCTATCTTAACCATTCCTATACTTGCCCTGATTAATTAGAAACTTTTGAAAGTCATCCATCGGATATTCTTCTTTATGTTTTTTGTTTGGTTTTTTACTGTCATGTACTTTCTGTTCATTAACTTCTTTTTCGATAGGCATGCCTTCTAGTATTGGCAAACACTCCTGCGGCCTTTTTACAATAAAATACCATTTACGAAATTGTTTTCTAAATTGAAACATTTCGTCAGTAATAAAATTACTTTCTACTAAAAACTTAAACATAGCTATCCTGCCACTATAATTACAGATAATATCTACAACACAATCTTTGTTACCTTTTGTAAAATGGACAACGACACCTTTGTCAGTTAGATGTTTTTTTACTGCTTTCTCGAAACTCATTTAATAAATCCTGTTGTTTGCCATATTTTTTTTCCCATGTCTTAGTACCCAAAGTGTGTATACCCTCTCCTCCTTGGTGATGGTGATGACAGAGTGGAATAAAGTCCTTGTTCTTCAACGCCATGCCTGCCCCTGTAATGTGATGAATACAGGGCTGGGTATACACACCATATTTCTTTTTACATACAATACATCCATATTCAATCGCTTCTTTATATGCCTCTCGTGTTATTTTGTTAGGTTTTTTTGCTATTGTATTCTTCCTCGACCTTCTCTGCCCGCCTTAATTCTGCTTGTAAATCTGAAAACTTTATACCGGCAATCCTGTATTCTTCTTCATCTTCATCTATATCAGGTTGTATCAACGATTGAATGGGAACTAGAACACCTAGAGATGTGTCATGGTCACCACCTTTCACACCACCATTTCTCTCGTAATATTTGCGTGCTATTTTTTTCATTCTATCTACAGGCATTATTATATTGAAACAAATGTCATCACCTTTCATAAAGTTAATCACCCACCACTTAGATTCTGTGTGAGCTAGTCCACTTTTTTTATCTCTACTTTCGTATTCTACATAACAGTTGCCTGAGATAGTCCAGTTGTTTTCTATTTTTGTTTGCTCACTTTTTACTTCTACAAGGTCATTCTCTAACATTCCGTATACAATTTTTTCACCTCTCTTGCCAACCTTGAGGTCATATCTAAAGTCATTGCCGTGTTTCATTTTTTTCCTCTGTCAGTTAAATGTTCTATTAGGTCAATGACAGACCATCCTGGTATTCTTTTGATTTTGTGGTCCACCCTCCATGATACCTCGTAATAAGATAAAAGGTCTTTCTCCAAAAGTTCTTTGATATCCATTGCCCTTAAACCTGTCATTTCTCTCACTTCTTTTATGCTGTAGCTGACCCTATAATGAACAATACTACTAATGTGATTTAACCTAGAGTTATCTATAATTTGTTTTTCTTTTTCATTTTGCTTCTTTATGGTTTGATATCTTTGAATGTTAAAAATTGGATTCTCTTCTGTGATAGCTTCTCTTTCAGCTTTTATAGCTTCTTCTCTACTTTCGTAATGTTGTAAAGTTATATTATGTATTTTGTCATACCAACATGATACTTTATGCTCTACCATTCTTTTCCAAGGTCTTGAACTTATACCTACATAAAGCAAATTTTCATCAGAATCAAAATGTCTATACAAAGTTGTTTGTCTCATTATCCTAGTTCTCCATATAATTTTTTCTCGCCTCTGATGTTAGCAGAGTTAGTTCTAAATAAATTACAAGAGGTCTCTATGCTGTTGATATGATGGCGCAAAGACAAATACTTTTTCTTTTGCTCCTTAATCAAAGGTATGTATTTAACTACATCCTTATGTGACTCAGCCATTGACTCTCTATCTCTTACAGTTAACCCTTGGCCAGCAGTCTCTAAAAATACTGTGGCCTTAGTAACTTTATGCATAGACTCTAGATATTGATACTGAGATTCTGCCTCAGCAAGTTCGGCACCTTTTTCTCTAATCTCTATCACAGCCTTCTCTAATTCTTCTTCACCTAATCTAATCATTGTTTTCGTTACCTATCAATTTTGTTTTTAATTTTTTGGGTAGAGCCGCAAAAGTTTCCCTGCTACCTTCTTCTAAGTAAAGCTGTACAAATTTATCTTCTAGCTTTTTAGTTTGATATTCAGGTAACTTATGCATTTCTAGCCCGCCCAGTCTATTGTATATAGCCACGGCCTTTTCATCTTTTACATCTTTACGCCTGAAGAAATCGTTAAACATATTTCTGATAGTCTCTTCTGATGTTTTTAAAAACTTAGTTAGATGACATATCTGAGGTTTCCATTCGCCATCAGTAGTTTCGCAATGCAGAAGGAATGCAGACATACAATCATCAAGACTGTATTTTTGTAAACTAAGCCAAAACATACCACGCTGCACATTGTTTATCTTAGCCTGCTTAGGATATGTATTTTCAATCACATCCATGAAGGCACTAAATTCTTTTTGATTCATTTAGTTACCTCATCACACTCATGGTTCTGTTCATTGTCTTAGACTTATTATTTCTAAAATTATGGTTGTTGACCTTATTTTTATATCGGCCTTTTGCCTTAATTTTCTTTTTTGCAGATATCTTAGATACCTTATGATAGTTCCTCTTCATTAGCCTCCTCCTCTTTTTCTTCTACTTGAGCCTCGAAAGCAGCAATCGAATCTTCGTTCATAAATTCTTCGATATCTCTATACTTTCCGTGTTCTTCGTCATATAAAAGTTCTTTCATCTTACCCATTTTGTACTCCATATTGTTATTTAGTTGTGATTATATTGTCGTTATTTAAAAAAATCAAGCTTGTATTTATATTTATTTTGACTATAATATGGACATTAAAACAATATTGGAGGTCAATATGACACAACCTACATACAAAGAGGTATACGATACACTATCTCAGGTAGATGTAACAGGCATGGTCGAGACAAAAGGCAGGTATTCTTATTTGCCATGGGCTTATGCAGACCAAATCATGCTACATTTTTATCCTGAATACCAAGTGAAATGGTTACCTTCTGATAAATACAATGACGGCACTATGTTACTCAAATGTATAGTGCATATAGGTAGCTTACATAAAGAGGCCTTTTTGCCTGTCTATGACAATAGTTACAATGCTATATCTAATCCAAACGCAAGCGATGTACAAGACAATATGCAGCGGTGCATGGTCAAAGCATTTGCAAAGTTTGGACTAGGCTTGTCTTTGTATCAAAATGGTTCGCCAAAACCTTACAGGCTGCCGTTCTTGCCAAAAGATGAAACCAAGGTGACTGACGACAATCTTATAGCGGTGCAGAATGCAAAAGATAAAGAGAAAGAAATAGAAAATCAATTGAAAACTGGAGGTATTGCAGATGGTAGAACCGATGAAAAACAATTCGGCAAAGTCTTACAATCTTCGTAGTTCTTTGTTCAAGGTCTATGCGTTCGGCATGGACACTAAGCGTGACGAGCAACTGAAGTTAGATTTAGCTGGCGAAGAGAAACCAATACCGCAAGAAGTAATGTGCTATGTAGATTATGGTACAGAGCATGAAACCTGCGGTATCGGTAAATGGATATTAGTCAATAAAATGGTAGCTAGAGATTATGGCGACAATCAACAAAACTATGTTATCCAAGACTGGCTGAACCTAAAAGAAGATACTGTAGTAGATATCAGCACCACGCCTGATGGCATAAGTAAAGATGAATCTACGCTTGTCGAAGTCAAGTGTAGCAACATGGGTAACTCTAATTATAAGGAGTTTCCAAAGCGTTACTTGCCACAGATAGTGGGCCAAATGATGATACTTAATATGCTTAACAAGCCTATCAAGCAGGTAGACTTGGTTAACTGGACCCCGCTCAGGACAAAAATATGGAGGTTTGAGAGAAACCGAGACTACGAAAACTATCTTATAGACCACTTGGAAGAGTATAGTCTTGCCCTGTTGGGTAAAAAAGAACTACCTAGCAAGAAAAGAAGATACACCGGTAAATTAAACTTTGACCTTATCTACGGAGGAGAAAATGTCTAAACAATACATAAATATATTTATCAATGACAGGACATATGGCGATGAGACTGACTCATTCTATAAAAAGATAGAGAGTATTCAGGCAGAAAAGCCATTTGCGCCACCCTTTTTGAGCAACCCTAAATTTGTTGCAAGAGAGGATATCATCATACGCAAGGGCGAAACCATGGATGTTACATTATGGTTCAACGAGCGTGACGGCAAAAGAAATGCCAGCATTTGTATCAAGCCTGCGGAAGATAACTCGCAATACAACAAAGTTAGAAAAGAGGTGAAAGAAATAGAAACCATCATCAATGATGAGGACATACCATTTTAAGGAGGAAACATGAGCAAATACGACCCTGATTATTATGACAAAAACAAAGACAAAATGAAGGCAAGTAATAAAATGTGGTATGAAAAAAATAAGGAAGCTATTCTTATGAAAATGAAAGAGCAGCGACTTAACAGGACGCCTGAGCAAACGGAAGAGGCTCGGGCAAAACGAAGGGAATACTACAATAATAACAAAGAAATGTGGGCAGACTACAATAAACGCAAACGCCAAGAGCAGAAGGATAAGATAGCCGCTCTCGAGGCAAAAGTTAAAGAACTGGAGGAAAGCAATGATAGAGAAAATTAAGGAAATATGTTATAATACACCCGACTGGGTACAAGGGATACTTATCATAAGCGTGATATCTATCTTTTGGGATTTAGTTTTATAACTTTTCATTTATATATATGGGGAAGGGTTTATGCTTTCCCTTCCCTTCCCTCCCTTTCCAACTATACAAACACAAACATTTGAATATTAGTATATTAATACATACTAATATAGGCCTATATCAGTATATTAGAATATTCTAATATTTATAAATTCTTATAATAAAAAAAAGTTTTGACTTTATATAATTTATTGTGCTATCTTTTTTATATGAAACTTAATAACGAGGTACATGAAATGAAAAACAAATATTATATTTTAGATTCACATTATAAAAACGCTAATACGCCCGAATTTGGGTTCGGTGATTTCCCACAGAAAACAAGGTATGTTAAATGTATTGTTTTTGCGGAAACTAAAAGAAAAGCACAAAACATTTTTAAAAAACATTATGGAAAAGATAAAACTTTTGGCGGCTATTTTGGATATCAAATTAAAGATGAAAGCGAAAATTTTACTGATATAACATTAAACCGCACGGGCAACGCCTTAACAGATACATTTCCAACATTAAAGGAGGTTTTTACATCTGAATTTAAGACATTGCCGCACACAATAGATTTATCTGTATTGCCATATGAAATGTCAAAAGAAGTAGAAAAACAATACGAAGGGGGTGAATAATGACAAGTACAATTATATATGAAGGGCCAAGCCTAATTGATAATAAGCCGATAGTGGTTATATATCAGCCGCAAGGCCGCAACCCTAAAATTGGAGACATGGCACAGACTTGGATATTAAGGTCTGATATTGACCCTATAACAGCGAACCGCACGGGCGGTGATTATTCAATCTGCGGTAACTGCCCGCATAAAGGAATAATTGACCCGCAGAAAAAGCAAGGCATGGCCCCGCAGCGTTCCTGCTATGTTAACCCTATGGCCCCGCTATCAGTTTATAAAGCATACAAGAAGGGCAATTATAAAAAACTTAACTACGGAAATAACTTGCACCCGCTGGCAATGCTAGGGGCTGGGCAAGACATTCGCATAGGTTCCTATGGTGACCCCGCAGCGGTTCCCGCTATGGTATGGCATGGCTTGTTAAGGTGGGCAAAATCTCACACGGGATATACTCATCAAGCCAACATAGAAACATCATCATATGACTATATAAAAAATATATTGATGACATCATGCGAAACATTAGAGCAAGCCCGCAAGGCGTGGGGAGAAGGCCTTAGAACATTTAGAACCATTCTAAATATATCTGAATTATCAGATAATGAGAAACTATGTCCCGCAACGCTTGAAGGGTCCAAAACAACCTGCGAAAAGTGCAACAAATGCAATGGCGATAATAATTTTAAATCCATTGCTATCGTAGTGCATGGCAACGGGGCAAAATACGCAAGGGGGCAAGCATGAACAATGATTGAAATAATAGAAATAATACTTATAACAATGGTTGTTATATTTTTAGCTACTGATTAAAAATATATGAAAATAAATGTTTTTTTTTATAAAAATATGATATCTTAATTATATGAAAACAAAAAAAGGACAAAACAAAATGAAAACATTAAATGAAAAAAACTTAGAGCGTATTAACTATCTTATTTACGAAATTAATAGAGATAACGATATATGCAAAAACATCAAAAACGAAAGCGGTAGTAAATTTTGGTTCTCTTTTAGGTGTTACTATGACGCAAAAATAAAATCTGTTGAGCTATACGAAGAGTATGGAATTCGTATTACATCAATCGTTGACTGTTGGATAGAGGAAAAAGATAGACTTATAAAGAGCCGCAGCGAGGGTTGCAAAATGTATAACCAGTGCATGAAGGCAAAAGACGAAAAAAGAGCAAACGCTTAAACCATAGCTAATTAGCCCGCAAACATAGCGGGCTTTTTAGTGCCTATCTATATTAGAATCTACTAATATTCTTATACATGTAAAATTAAAATCTGATGGCGGGCAAAAGGCCCTAATGCCTTATTCTATATACTAATATACCACTATAACAAGCATATACGGGCTTATTTGAGAGTTTTACAAATGGCGCACGCTCTAGACTAGTTTAATAATAATCGTTCATAATCACACACTCACGGCCATTTTGTGAGCAATTCAGTATATCAGCATATACTAATATGGCTTTGGAAAAAAAAGCATAAAAATAAATGAAAAACAAGCTTGTATTTTATATATATTTATGCTAGGTTTCTATTAGAATATTAGCAAATACTAATATTCCTTCCCTTCCCTTTTTTGGGTGGCCTTCCCTTTTCAGAATAGGCCGGTAAGATTAGCTTTTTAGAATATTAACGCCCGCTTATATTAGAATATTAGCATATTCGGATATACTTATATATGAAAATAATACTTGACATATAATTATTCAGAAAGTATCATAGGTGGGCGGGCGGGATAATAGAAATATATAATATAAATATATATATATTAAGTGTTGACATTAATACTATTATTGATTATCATATAGATATATTAACAAGCAGGAGAAACAATATGACAGAACACGAACTATTGAAGATAATAGATAATGAGTTATCTGATTGTCGCATAGAGTACACAGAAGATAATCCTCCAGGACAACTGGGAGTTATATTCTATTACGATGAAGAGGAGGATTGATATGGAAGGTATACAGATTAGTATATTAATTACAATATGGTTTGTAATAGCCGTTATGCTTTTCTTTTAAAGCAAGCACCTAGGCAAGTGGATAAACTGCCTAATATTATAATATTAGAATATGCTAATATGCCGTGGTACTGCACCCCCCTGTGCGTGTGCGCCTATATATATATCTTCTATCCACACATCGGTGGGGAAATATGTTCTATACTAACACCATATGCTGACACTCGTATACCCAAAAAAAAATTTGAAAAACACAACATATGGTTGTTTTTGTAAAAAAAAACACTATACTTAGGGGTGGATAACTATGTCTACTGAATCGAAAAGAATAGAAGAGATACTGTCCACCTTAAAAAAAAGGCAAGAGACCAATCGCCTCAACTACTATCAGCCCTATAGATTTCAGAAAAACTTTCACGAAGCTGGCTCTGAGGCCAATCAAAGATTATTGATGGCGGCCAACAGGGTTGGCAAATCATTTGTAGGCGCCATGGAAATGGCTATACACCTGACAGGTCTCTATCCTGACTGGTGGCGGGGCAAAAAATATAAAGAGCCTATCAAGGCTTGGGTTTGCGGTGCCTCGAACGAAACCACAAGAGATATATGCCAAAAAGAATTATTTGGGCAACCTGACAACCCGAGAGATAAGGGAAAAGGCTCCATCCCTAAACATCTCATTGGAGAAACAACGAGAAAGCCTGGAGTGCCAAATGCACATTCATCAGTCCTCGTTAAACATAATAGCGGTGGGTGGTCTAGGGTTGCCTTCAAAGCCTACGAAATGGGAGCTGAAAAATTTATGGGGGAGTCAATCGACCTAGTATGGCTCGATGAGGAACCACCACAAGACATCTATTCACAATGTATTACAAGAACATTAGACAAGCGTGGACAAGTCTACTTAACCTTTACGCCCGAATCAGGCATGACAGAGGTAGTACAAAACTTTACAAGCGATTTAAAGCAGGGGCAGGCCCTAATTACAGCAGGCTGGAATGACGCAGAACATCTAACCGATGATATGAAAGAGCAAATTCTAGCTGCCTTACCACCTCATGAAAGAGATATGAGGTCCAAAGGTATTCCTATGATAGGTTCGGGGCTAGTGTTTCCTCTGCTAGAAGATAATTTGGCCTGTGAACCATTCATCATTCCGTCTCATTACCCCAGGATTGCAGGCCTCGATTTTGGTTACGACCATCCTACAGCAGTTGCATGGATTGCGTGGGATAGAGACAAAGACATCATCTATGTCTACGACACTTACAAAATGTCAAAACAAACGCCTGATTATCATGCAAGTCATATCAATGACAGAGAAGGTAGCCACTACATACCGATTGTGTGGCCACATGACGGATACCAGCATGACAAAGGCTCAGGGGTGACATTAGCAGAACAATATCGTGATGCTCATGTCAATATGTTGCCATTTCATTTTGAAAACCCACCAGCACTAGGTGAGAAAAAAGGTGGCAATAGTGTCGAGGCAGGAATCATGGAGATGCTATCTCGCATGGAACAAGGTAAATTTAGAGTATTTAATACTTGCCTTGACTGGTTTGAGGAATATAGATTGTACCATCGTAAAGATGGAAAAATCGTAAAAATAAAAGACGACTTGATGTCAGCTACTCGATACGCTGCGATGAGTCTAAGACACAGCACAACAGAGACATCTAAGTGGAATAGCAAAGGTAGACTAGGCCCTGATGTCGCAATCGTTTAGGAGACAAAATGTTAAAATTTAAAAATAGAAAAACAGCAGGTAGCAAGTTTCATGGTTTTGGTAAGAAAAAACCAAAACAAATGACCAAAATTAAAAGAAAACCTGGTAGAAATGAAGTCGACCCAGGAACAAGAAAAAGAGGATTCAGATTTAAAAAATAATGGCTAATCTAATCGCATCACCTGCACAAATGGCACTCAAACTTCGAGAAGTAGAAGAGAGGCTAGAAAAAGCAGAAAAAGAATTACAAACACTAAAGGCAAAGAATGGCAAAAAAACCAAGAAAAATGACTGAAGATGAATTAGTCTCGCAACTAAACTCTGAGATATATGGGGCAACTGGATACGCAAACACAGAACTGTCTAATCAAAGAGAAGAATCCATGAAGTATTATCTTGGTGAGAAGTTCGGTAATGAGATTGATGGACGCTCTGAAATCGTTACAACTGATGTGAGAGATACTGTTGAGTATATTATGCCATCTTTGATGCGTATTTTTACCACCCACAACAACATTGCAGAGTTCGAGCCACAAGGACCTGAAGATGTACAAATGGCAGAACAGGCTACCAACTACATTAATTATGTATTTAATCGCCAAAATAACGGCTTTAAGGTCCTTTATGACGCCTTCAAAGACGCACTCATTAGCAAAACAGGTGTTATCAAGCATTATTGGGAAGAAAAAGAAGAAGTCACGACAGAGACTTACACTAATCTTACAGAAATAGAATATCAGTCGATACTCGCTAATGATGACTTTGAAGTCGTAGAACACACAGAAACAGTTGTACAAAAAGCCGTTACAGATGACTTCGGTAATCTTGTTAGTCCAAAAGTTGTAGAGCATGATGTCAAAGCGAAATGTTACAAAAGCAGCGGACAAGTCAGAGTTGCAGCTGTGCCACCCGAAGAATTTTTAGTTTCAAGAAGAGCGCCATCTCTAGAGGATGCGGACTTCGTATGTCATAGGGTCAAAAAATCTGTAAGCGATTTGATTGCAGAAGGATATGATGCGAGTGTCGTAAACGATATTCCATCATACGACCAGTCAGAAGCAGAGATGAATGAGGAAAGATTAGCTAGATTTAGCTATGATGATGACTCTGTCCCACCATCTGAAGGGTCAGGCCCAAACAAAAAAGTTTGGATTGATGAGTGTTACATTCGTATCGATTTTGATAACGATGGTATAGCAGAACTAAGAAAGATTACCAAAGGTGGTAATTATATCTTAGACAATGAAGAAATCGACATGATTCCTTTCTCAGCTATCTGCCCAATGCCTATACCACATAAGTTTTACGGCATGAGTATTGCTGATACTGTCAAGGACATACAGCTTATTAAGTCTACAATCATGCGTAATCTGTTAGACAATATGTATCTAACCAATAACGCAAGATACGCAGTTATGGCTGGGCAAGTAGAATTAGATGATTTACTTACAAGCAGGCCAGGCGGTATCGTTAGAATGCGTGCGCCAAACGCTGTTACAGCTTTACCTACACCACAAATACAAAACTATGCCTTCGATATGGTCAAGTATCTAGATAGTGTTCGAGAAGAAAGAAGTGGTGTATCTAAAATGACACAAGGACTCAACCCTGATGTTCTAACATCTCATGTAACTTCAGGTGCTATATCAGCAGCTACAGAATCAGCTATGCAAAGAGTTGAACTTATTGCAAGAATATTTGCAGAAACTGGTGTCAAAGATTTATTTACAAACATTTATGCATTAGTTCAAAGATACGAAGACAGAAAAAAAATGTTCTATCTCAATGGTAAGTTTGTACCGATTGATGTAT